>OLNO01002658.1_pt1 | contig 11715 bp, 7 predicted proteins | sample 1672861 | NCBI WGS metagenome assembly OLNO01 (sample SAMEA3136731, study PRJEB25190) | human gut metagenome | reverse complement strand
TGCGCTCAACTGTGGCCCCACGCGCACAACCCCGCACCGCGTCGAAACAGCGGCAATTTTCTTTGCTACTTTCTTTTGTTGGCAAAAGAAAGTAGAAGTTCCCGGGAGACTGCCGTTAATCCTTTAGCCGCGTCTCCCGACCCCGTACTGCGGGGTCTCCGGCAGCACAAACTCTGTGGTAAAGTTGGCGGTCAGGTCGTTGATGTTCATCCGAACGCTCCAAAAGACATCGCCGTAATCGCGCAGGACCGTGTACTCCGCACCCAGACCGGCCAGAGTCGCCGTGTCGGTGACGATGTAGACTACATCCCCCTCGGGGGCGTACTCGGTCAGACTGTTCTGGTAGACGCGGCTGACCGTGCCGCCGTCGGCCAGCGCCCGGGCGGCTTCTGCGGTGGTGCTGACCAGCTGAATGCGCGCTGTCGCGGGCAGGGCGGCCATCAAATCCCCGCGGGTGATCTCGCCGTATTCCGGCTCGGTCACACCACCCGCGAACGCCTCGACGGACGCACCCTCCGGCAGCCCCGTGGCCGGGTCGTTTGTGACGATCTCGGCGTAGAGCGCCGCCAGATAGTTGCCGAAGCTGATGGTTTTGTTGGCGTCGGGGTTGGCCGCGTAGGTGAACAGCGGCGTGTAGAGGATGCTCTGGTCGTCGGCGTCCAGCGTGGCGATCTCCGCCGCGGCGCTGGTATAGGCGTCCGCACCGGCCTGCTGGGCCTCGTCTGCCGTCTCGGTGGGGGCGGTGGTGTCACTGCCGCCCACGGCCTCGGTGTCCTTGCCGGGGTCGGCGGCATCGGCAGCGGTGTCGGCCTGCGCGGCGTCGGCGGTGCTCTTCGCCAGCCAGGTGGCGCGGCGGCTCTCCATCTCGGCAGCCGCCACAGGCTGCCGGAGCTCGACGCGGCAGCCGCCGCCCTGGGTAAAGACCAGGTCCAGCTGCGCCACGCCGGTCAGACCCAGGTCCGCGCCCAGCACGTTCGTGCCGTTTTCCGCCGTTGTGCCGTCAATAATGGCCGTCACGCCCTGGCTCAGCAGGGCCTTCTGCCAGTCGCCCGCCGGGGCGGTGGAGACAATCGCAAGGATGGCATCGCACCCGGCGTTCTGCAGGGCAGTGATCTGCTCGGCGGCGGTGTCGGTCCAGTCGCGGGCCGTGATGAACTCCCCGTTGGACGCCGAGATGACCGCGGCCTGCGCCGGGTCGTTCAGCACAAAGAAGCCGATTTTATACCCCGCGCGCTCCACGACGGTGTACCGGCCATTGGTCACGCGGTTGCGGCTCCAGCTTGTGGAGCGGTAGAACACAGCGGTGCCCTCGTTGTTCAGCAGGTTGGACGCCAGCGACGGGCCGCTGCCCATGTTGGCATCGCTGACCAGGCGGGTCGTGCCGTAGGCAAAGTCGGTCAGCGCCATGGCGTGCAGGTCGTATCCCGCCGCCGAGAACGCCGACAGCATATCCATACCGCCGGTCAGGCTGGCGCTCTCGGTGCCGTGCAGGCTGTCGCCCGCGTCCAGCAGGATGGAATCCGGGGTCGCGCCCTTGAGCGCGGCGGCGTCCGCCAGCGTGGCGCGGTCCCCGCGCAGGCCCGCCGTGGCAAAGATCGGGACCGTGATGTCCCCGACCCGCACGCGGCAGGTCAGGCTCTCGGTGCCGTCGGCCAGCGTGGCCGTGATCGTGCATTCCCCGCTGTCGGTGCGGGCGCGGACCGTGCCGTTTTTGTCCACGGTGGCCACGGTCTTGTCGCTCGTCGTCCAGTAGACCCTGCGTCCGCCGTCCTCCTCGCCCGGCTCGTTCGTCGCCAGCGTGGCGTAGGCGTCCTTGCCATCCATGTGCAGCTCGTCGGTGTAGGTATCGTTCAGGAGCACCGGCGCGGCGGTCTTGCCGTTGCAGGCGGACACACCGGTAAATTTAAACGGTTTCATGACAAAATCCAGATCCACCGTCTCACTCTGGACGCCGTAGTCCGCGCCCGGGGCGCTGAAGGTGCACTGCCACATATCGTAGGTGCCTGCGTAGTCCAAATCGTCGGAGAACCGCGCGATCCAGAGGTTGTCGCGCCATTTGTCAAAGGCAGGGTCCGTCATGCGGGCGCGTACCCAGTTGCGGGAGGCATACAGCCCCTGTGCACCGGTGTAGCCGTACTCGGTCAGGCGGTCAAAGAACGCCTGCGTGATCTCGGCCATCTCGGAGGGGAAAACGCCGCTGATGTACTTATCCTCGAGGTCGTAGTAGACCGGGTAGCTCAGCCGGTAGGGCGCGGCGGTGTAGTCGTCCAGCCCCTCCTGCGGCGGAGCGGTCAGGCCCAGCAGCCGCGCGACGTGGTCGGCCTCGCTGCGGGCCTCCTCCACCGTCGTGGCGTAGGAATAAAGGTACGCGCCGAACGGGATGCCCAGCCGGGTGCATTCGTCGGCGTTGCGCCGCCACTGGGGGTCATCCTGCGCCCAGTTTTCCTCCTGGCCGTCCCACTCGCCGCCGAAGCCGCAGCGGATGATGGCAAAGTCGATGCCGGCAGCCTTGGCCTTTTCCCAGTCGATCTCGCCCTGGAACTTGGATACGTCCATGCCCTTGAGCACCGCGGCGGGCATGGCCCGGCCGCTTGTGTTGAAGTAGTAGCCCAGATCGTTCTTCTGCCAGGCCGCGGCGGGCGTGCCGAAGTCCGCCTCGGCGGGGCCTTTCTCCTCTGCCGAGCAGCGCACCAGCACCACCGACACAATGACCACGACCAGCAGGCAGAGCAAACACAGCCCCAGCACAAGGCGGCTGCGGCGGCGTTTGGTGCCGGGACGTTTCTTTTTCTTCGGCGGCGGGGGCGCGTCGGGGCGCGGGGCCGCTTGCCCGGCCTGCGGGGCGGGCGCAGCCGTCCGGGCAGGGCGGCGGTAGACTTTGCGTTCTTCTGGCACGGTGCGTTACCTCTCTTGGGCAGATTTTATGCTGTGGATAGATAATATTAGTGTAGCATTTTGTCGAAGAAATTACAATCGGAAACGCGAGATATTGGGGAAATTTTACAGAATAAAAAAGCGGCGGCCAGTTCCCTGACCGCCGTTCTTTGCCTTCCCCCTCGGGGGAAGCCTTATAACTCCCTGCACGTCCAAAAATAATACGGCACCTCAAACGCCAGCATGACGCACCAGCCGAAGGCACAGGCAAAGGCGATGCCGGACAGGCCCACCCGCGGGGCCAGCACCGCAGCAGCGGCAGCGCGCAGCCCCGCCTGTAAGCAGGTGCCGATCAGCGTCGTCGTCATCTTGCCCATGCCGCGGTAAAAGCCCTGGAAACCGTTCGTCAGCGCGGGCAGGGCGTAGAACACCGCCATGCAGCCCAGATACGTGCTGCCCAGTGCAATGACGTCGGCGGCCCCCTCCCCTGCCACAAACAGGGACAGGATGCCCCGGCGCAGCAGCAGCGTCAGGCTGCCCATCAGCAGCCAATAGCCCAGCTCCAGCCGCAGGCCCACCGCAAAGCCGCGGCGGATGCGGGCGGTCTGCCCGGCGCCGCGGTTCTGGGCAATGTAGGTCGTAATGGCCGTGGCAATGCTCTGCTCCGGCGTGAAGGCAAAATCGTCCACCCGCGTGACCGCGTTGAACGCCGCGATAGCCCCGACCCCCAGCGCGTTGACCTGCCCCTGAATGAGCACCTTGCAGATCGGCTGCACGGCCTGCTGCACCGCCGTCACCGCGCCGTAGCGTAAAATCGGCCCCAGCAGGTCACGGCGGATGCGCCACTGCCCGTGCCCGGGGCAGAGCTCCGGCACGCGGCGTGCCAGGTAGACGGCGGCCAGCAGCGCGCTGGCGGCCTCGGCCACGACAGTGGTCACGGCGCTGCACACAATGCCGAAGCCCAGCCCGCCAATTAAAATGAGATCCAGCACCGCGTTGAGCACGGCGGAGAACGCCAGGAATTTCAGCGGCGTTTTGCTGTCGCCGACACTTTTCAGGCCCGCCGCCAGCGCGTTATAGAAAAACGTGAACGGCGCGCCCAGGAACGTGATGCGCAGGTAGATGCCGGTGATGCCAAAAATCGAGTCCGGCACGGCCAGCGCGCGCAGGACCCACGGCGTCAGCGCACAGCCCAGCGCCGCGGCGGCACAGCAGAGCGCCGCGCCGAACAGCAGCGTCGTTGCCAACGTCTCTTTTAAGCGGGCGGTCCGCTTTGCGCCGAACGCCTCACTCATCAGTACGCCCGCGCCGATGCACAGGCCGCTGATGGCCAAAATCACCAGATTCATGACCGGCCCGGCCACGCCCTCGGCGGCCAGCGCGTCCTGCCCGATGAACCGCCCTGCGATGATGGAATCCACCGCATTGTACGCCAGTTGCAGCCAGTTTCCCAGCAGCAGCGGCACCGCATACAGAAAGAGGTGCCCCAGCGGGGCACCCTTGGTCATATCACGCATGATTTACTTTTTGTCCTCTTCGGTCTCAGCGACGATGTAGATGGGACGGTGCTTGACCTCCAGGTAGGTCTTGGCGAGGTACTCGCCCACAATGCCGGTGCAGAACAGCTGGACGCCGCTGCACAGCAGGATGATGCAGACCATGCTGGGCCAGCCGGAGGTCGGGTCGCCGAACATCAGTGCGCGGACGACGACAAAGAGGATGCCGATGAACGCGAGGATGCAGAACAGCACGCCCGCCCCCGCCGCGATCAGCAGCGGCGTGGTGGAGAAGCCGACGATGCCCTCAATGGAGTACTTGAACAGGCCCCAGAAATTCCACTTGGTCGTACCGGCGACGCGCTCGATGTTCTCATAGTCGAACCACTTGGTCTTGAAGCCGACCCAGCTGAAAATGCCCTTGCTGAAGCGGTTGTACTCGGCCATGCTGAGCACAGCGTCGGTCATTTTGCGGCTCATCAGGCGGAAATCCCGCGCACCGTCGACAATTTCCGTATCGGACATCTTGTTGATGATCTGGTAGAACTTGCGGGCAAACCAGCTGCGCAGCGGCGGCTCGCCCTTGCGGGTCGTGCGGCGGGTGGCGGCGCAGTCGTACTCGCCGGTCAGCAGCGTGTCCAGCATCTGCGGCAGCAGCGCGGGCGGGTCCTGCAGATCGGCGTCCATCGTGGCGACGTAATCGCCCCTGGCAGCCTGTAAACCCGCGTAGATACCGGCCTCCTTGCCGAAGTTGCGGCTGAACGAGACATACCGCACGCGGGGGTCCTGTGCGTGCAGATCACGCGCGACGCGCAGCGTGCCGTCGCGGGAGCCGTCGTCCACAAAGATAAACTCAAATTCCGCGCCGTGGCTGGCTTTCATCTCCGCCGCCACGCGGGAGGCTTCTTTATAAAAAAGCGGCATCGCTTCTTCTTCATTGTAACAGGGTACGATCAGACTGATGAGCATGGTAGGACCTGCTTTCGTCAAAGTTTTTGATGGTTTTATTATAGCGTAGTTTGGGCGGTTTGTAAACAATGGATGTAGGGGAGCCCTAAGCCTTCCCCCGAGGGGCTGCGCCCGCAGGCGCGTGTCGGAGCGCAACCGCCGAAGGCGGCTCTTAGCGCGTAGACTGAAGGTGGCCCCGCAGGGCCGGATGAGGGGCAGGTGTGCCATTGCCGCCCGTTTACGGACTGCTGTGGGTAAGCTTCCCCTCATCAGTCAGCGGGCGGGGCCGCTGACAGCTTCCCCCAAGGGGGAAGCCGCTCTGACCGAATGGCTTCTGCAACACAAAAAAGGCAGAGCCTTCGCTCTGCCTTAGAGTGCTTATAAAATTTTAGCCTTTGACCGCGATATTGACCAGCTTGCCCTTGACGTAGATCTCCTTGGCAATGGTCTTGCCGGCGATGGCTTCGGCTACGGCGGGCTCGGCCTTGGCGGCGGCGATGGCGTCCGCGTTCTCGATGGCGGCGGGCACCTTGATGCGGGCCTTGACCTTGCCGTTGACCTGCACGGCGATCTCAATCGTCTGCTCAACGCACTTGGCCTCATCGTAGGTCGGCCAGGCGTGGTAGGCCAGCTGCTCGGTGTGGCCCAGCTGCTGCCACAGCTCCTCGGTCATGTGGGGGGCAAACGGGTTCAGCAGCTGCAGCAGCAGCTCGTACTCGGCCTTGGTCGCACCCCCCTGATCGCTCAGTGCGTTGACGTAGATCATCAGCTGGGCAATGGCGGTGTTGGCCTTCAGCGCGTCAATGTCCTCGCCGACCTTCTTGATGGTGCGGTTGGCGACAGCCTCCAGCTCGGGGCGGACGCCCTCGCCGGGAACGAGCTTCTCGCTCATCGACCAGATCTTATCGAGGAAGCGCTTGCAGCCCTTGATGGAGGAGGTGTTCCACGGGGCGGCCTTCTCAAAGTCGCCGATGAACATCTCATACAGGCGCAGCGTGTCGGCGCCGTACTCGTTGACCACATCATCGGGGTTGACGACGTTGCCGAGGGACTTGGACATCTTGACGATGGGGTGCTCGGCCATCTCGCCGTACTTCTCGACAAGGGCCTTGCGCGCGCCCTTCTCGTCGCCGTACTCGGCCAGCAGGCGCTTGCGCTCGGCATCGGGCTGGTTCTCAAAGGCATGGGGGTTCAGGCCCAGGATCATGCCGTGGGAGGTACGCTTCTGGTACGGCTCCTTGGTGGGCACAACGCCGATGTCATACAGGAACTTGTGCCAGAAACGGCTGTACAGCAGGTGCAGGGTAGTGTGCTCCATGCCGCCGTTGTACCAGTCCACGGGGCTCCAATACTCGAGCGCCTCCTTGCTGGCGATGGCATCGTGGTTCTTCGGGTCGCAGTAGCGCAGGAAGTACCAGCTCGAACCGGCCCACTGGGGCATGGTGTCGGTCTCGCGCTTGGCGGGGGCACCGCAGCAGGGGCAGGTCGTGCTGACCCACTCGGTATGGCGCGCCAGCGGGCTTTCGCCGTTCTCGCCCGGCTCAAAGTCCTTGATCTCGGGCAGGCGCAGGGGCAGCTCGCTCTCGGGCAGGGGCACCCAGCCGCACTTGTCGCAATAGACCATGGGGATAGGCTCGCCCCAATAGCGCTGGCGGCTGAACACCCAGTCGCGCAGCTTGAAGTTGACCTGCTTGTGGCCCTTGCCGTTCTCCTCGAGCCAGGCGTACATCTTGTTCTTGGCATCCTCAACGGACAGGCCGTTCAGGAAGTCGGAGTTGACGAGCGTGCCGGTGGCCACGTCGGTGAAGGCCTCCTTGTCGAGATCGCTGGGCACAGTGCCCTTGACGACCTCGATGATGGGCAGGCCGAACTTTTTGGCAAACTCCCAGTCGCGGGTGTCGTGGGCGGGCACGGCCATGATGGCGCCGGTGCCGTAGGTCGCCAGGACGTAGTCGGAGATAAAGATGGGGATCTCCTTGCCGTTGACGGGGTTGATGCCCTTGACGCCCTCGATGACAACGCCGGTCTTGTCCTTGTTCAGCTCGGTGCGCTCGAAGTCAGACTTGCGGGCGGCCTCCTCCTGATAGGCGGCGACGGCGTCGGCGTTCCGGATAAGGCCCGCGTCGACCCACTTTTTGATGAAGGCGTGCTCGGGGCTGATGACCATGTAAGTCGCGCCGAACAGCGTGTCCGCGCGGGTGGTGTAGACCGTCAGGGTGTCGCCCGCGGTGGTGTCGAAGTTGATCTCGGCGCCGTGGCTGCGGCCGATCCAGTTGCGCTGCTGGGTCTTGACGCGGTCGATGTAATCGACGTCGTCCAGGTCGTTGATCAGGCGGTCTGCGTAGGCCGTGATCTTCAGCATCCACTGGCTCTTGTTCTTCTGGACAACGGGGCTGCCGCAGCGCTCACAGACGCCGTTGACAACTTCCTCATTGGCCAGAACGACCTTACAGCCGGTGCAGTAGTTGACGGTAGTCTCCTTCTTGTAGGCAAGGCCCTTCTTGAACAGCTGGATGAAGATCCACTGCGTCCACTTGTAGTACTCGGGGTCGGTGGTGTTGATCTCGCGGTCCCAGTCAAAGGACAGGCCCAGCGCCTTGAGCTGGCTCTTGAAGCGGGCCACATTCTGGGCGGTGACGATCTCGGGGTTGATGTGGTTTTTCAGGGCGTAGTTCTCGGTAGGCAGGCCGAAGGCGTCCCAGCCCATGGGGTACAGGACGTTATAGCCGCACTGACGCTTTTTGCGCGCGACGATGTCCAGCGCGGTGTAGCTGCGCGGATGGCCGACGTGCAGGCCCGCGGCGGACGGGTACGGGAACTCGACCAGCGCGTAGAATTTCGGCTTGGAATGGTCGATCTCGGCATGGAAGGTATCCTCGTCCTCCCAGACCTTCTGCCATTTGGCCTCAACTGTTTTAAAGTCGTATTTCATGATTCTTCTCCCCACAGATGAATTTTAGATGGGTAGCGTTAAAGCCTTCCCCTTGGGGGGAAGGTGGCCCCGCAGGGCCGGATGAGGGGCGCGTTTGCCGCCGCTGCCCGTTTATAGGCTGCCGCGGGAAAGTCTGCCCTCATCAGTCAGCGGTCGGGGCCGCTGACAGCTTCCCCCGAGGGGGAAGCCGTTCCGCATTTTTACTGCTCGTCCGCACCTTCGTCCGGCATCCACTCACTGGCGGGCACAACCGTAGCGTCGGCCCAGAGGTGCTCGAGGTCGTAGTAGTCGTGGGCCTCCTGGGTAAAGACGTGGACGATGACGCTGCCGTAGTCCAGCAGCACCCAGCGCTTGCCGTCGTGGCCCTCGGTGCGCAGCACCTTGACGCCCTCGCGGTCCAGCTGGAACTCGGCCTCATCGGCCAATGCGCCGACATGGGTGGTGGACATACCCGTGGCAATGACGAAATATTCGGTGACGGTGATCAGGTCCTCCACGGCCAGAATGTGGACGTTGACGGCCTTCTTTGCGTCCAGCGCACGCGCCAGACGAATGGCAAGTTCTTTGCTTTCCATAGATGTTCTCCTTAAAGGGGTAGGTTTCGGGCTGCGGGAGGTTCTCTCCCCCACCCGCTGCGGCGGGAGCCCCCTCGCAGAGGGGGCCAAGGGGCTCTCGGCTCCCTCTGCGAGGGAGCTGCCGCCCGCAGGCGGCTGAGGGAGAGAGCTTCGCCTTTACCCGAAGTTTTTCTGTATTACGCTGCCGGCTGGCTCTCGGTATCGGTGGAATCCGTGTCGGTGCTCTCGCTCTCCGCCGTGGACTCGGACGCCATGATGTCGGTGACCTGGTTGGAGCCGTCGAGGTTATCGTTCTTCTGCGCGTCGTCCGCCTCGGCCATCAGGCCGCCCATCTGCTGGATCTTCGGGTCGGTAGCCGTGTAGCCGGACAGGTCAATGACATTGTCGCACAGGTTCAGCTGGCTGGCATCGACGGGACCGGTGTTCTCGCGGAAGTACTGGTTCAGCAGGTCCGCATCCGCCTGCCGCGCGGGGTACAAAAGCGACTGGCCGTTGTACTGCGGGCCGCTGATGACCGGCATCTGGCAGATCATGATCTTGCTGGAATCAATTTTCAGCATACTGATGGCAAAGCTGATGAGGTCGGACGCGCTGAGGTTCGTCTCCATATAGTTCAGCACGGCGGGGGTCAGCTTGGCGACGTCCCAGATGTTGCCGATGCTCTTGAGCTTGCGGAACAGCGCCGCGTAGAACTGGCGCTGCATGTTCAGGCGGCCAATGTCGCCGTCGGGGTAAATTTTACGCGCACGCAGCAGGAACTCCATCGACGCACCGTTCAACGTCTGGTAGCCGGCGTGAATGACGCTGTCTCCCAGCCCCAGCGCGGCGTAGTCTACATCCACGGGGACGTTGATCTCCACGCCGCCGAACAGGTCTACCAGCTCGGTCAGCATTTCCAGACGGATCGTCATAAAGCCGTCGATGGGCAGCTTGTACTGGTCTGCGACCAGCTCACACAGGGCGGCCATGTTGTTGTTGCTGTCGCTGCCCTGGGTCTTGGCCACGCCGTTGATGCGGAAGTTGCCGGAGACGCTCGTGTCCGTCGTGACCATCGTATCACGCGGGATCTGCAGCATCTTCATCTCGCCCGTCTCATTGTTGAAATGGACGTACAAAATCATATCGGTCATGCCGTCGTTGACGTTGGAGTCATTGGCCGCACCTGCAGACAGATCGCCGGTGGACGAACGGTCAACGCCAGTGACAAGGATGTTGAACTCCTTGCCCTGGAATTCCTTGGGCGTGTTGATGAGCTGGTTCAGCTTGATGTTGCCGCCCGCCGGGGTGATGGCCCCCATGATGAGCGCGAACGCACCGCCGAAGATCAGCGCGATGACCAGCAGCGTGATGAGCAGGATCTGCCACCAGCGGATCTTTTTCTTCTTTTTCCCGTTTCCGCCCTTGCCGCTGCCGCCCTTTTTGCCGGACTTTCTGCCCTTTGCCTTGCGCGGGGCATCGTCCTCATCGCGCGGGGGCTTACGGCTGCCGCCATTGCCGCCTGCGGCGGTGCGGGGCTTATGGGCTGCGGGCTGCGGGGCATCCGCATGCTTTGCGCGGCGGGGCTGCGCGGCAGCCTCCTCCAGCCGGATGCCGCCGACGGGGGCCGCCTGCTGCACAGGGGCCTGCGCCTGGGGGCGCGGGGCGGGCTGCTGCGCCTGCCGCGGGGCCGCGGGCTGCTCATACAACTGGGCAGCGGCCTGCCGGGCGCGCTGCTCCGGCTCTGGCGGGCGGTTCACGGTGCGGCGGGGGCGCTGCACCTGAAACTGCAAGGTATCGCCGTATCTGCGCTCGGCAGCCGCGCGGTAGGCCATGGCCTGCCGCTGGGCGTAGGTCAGCTCACGGGGCTTTTCCGGTGCGGGCGCAGCCTGCTGGGCACGCTCCTGTACCGGCGGCTCGGGTGCGGGGGCCGGCTGCTCGGTCACAACGGGGCGCTGGCTGATATGCCGTCCCTGGGCCGTGCGCATGGGCTGCTGCACGGTGCGGCGGCGGGCATTCTGTTCGGCCAGCTGTTGGGCGCGGCGGCGGGCAGCCTCATACTGCTCCTGATCCAGCCCGCCCGATGCACTGCCGGTATACAGCTTACGCGGTTCGCTCATTACATTTCCTCCCTGCTCTGTGGAGTGTTTTTATTCAAGGTGTGCTTTTGCATACTCATAAGCGGCGACGCTTTCAGGGTCCAGCGAGCCGCCCTTTTCTTCCACAAAATCAATGCTGCGCTTGAGTGCGTCGCAAAGAGCCCGGTCCAGATCCTGCATTTCCAGCGCGCGCAGGTCGTCTACGCCGGGCCAGTCGCGCTCGGCGCTGGTCATATCGGCCAAATAGATGATCTTATCGAGCTTGGACATTCCCGGCTTGCCGGTAGTATGGCAGCGGATGGCAGACAAAATGTCCGGGTCGGTGATGCCCCATTGCGTTTCGGCCAGGATGGCGGCGGCGATGCCGTGCCAGACCGGCAACGGACGCGCGGGGGCATTTTCTGCTATTATAGCATTATCGGCAAAAATCTGCAACAACTCCTGCTTGGGCAGTTCCTTGGCGGAATCGTGCAAAATTGCCGCCATAGCGGCCTTTTCCGGGTCTGTGCCCCAGCGCCTGGCAAGTTTTACAGCCATTTTTTTTACATTTTTCGTGTGCGTCCAGCGCTTTTCGCTCAGGCGGGCCTTGACCAACTTCTTGGCTTCGGAGTACTCCATGGCGTTTTTCCTTCTCCTGACTGGCTGTAGGGGCCGGACATGTCCGGCCCTCCACTTTGCCATGATTGCCCTTGAACGGGTGGTGTATTTTTATGCTGCGGGCCGGGCATGCCCGGCCCCTACAGAGCAGCCTTTTCGGGTCATGCGTAGGGCGGGGTGCCCTCACCCCGCCGCGGCGGCCTGGGGGCAGGCCGCCC
>OLNO01002656.1_pt1 | contig 11716 bp, 6 predicted proteins | sample 1672861 | NCBI WGS metagenome assembly OLNO01 (sample SAMEA3136731, study PRJEB25190) | human gut metagenome | reverse complement strand
AACGTCCAGTACGACCAGGGCGAGGCCCGTTTCGGGCAGGTGCGCGGCACGGCACCCGACCTGACGTCGGTGACACTCAACGGAAACCGCCTGCCCTCGGCCGAGGGCGACTCGCGGGCTGCGCAGCTCGACCTGATTCCGACCGACATGATCCAGACGATCGAGGTCAACAAGGTCGTGACGGCCGACATGGACGGTGACGCCATCGGCGGGTCGGTGAACCTCGTGACGAAGAACTCGCCCTACCGCCAGACCCTCTCCGCAAATGCGGGCATGGGCTATAACCCCATTTCGCAGCGGGTGACCTTCAACGGTTCGGTGAGCTGGGGGTCGCGTTTCTTCAAGGACCGCCTGGGCGTCATGGCGGCCGTGGCCTACCACAACAATCCGATCGGTTCGGACAATATCGAGGCAACATGGAAACAGGATGACGACGGGAAGGCCTACGTCGACGAGTTCGAGATTCGTCAGTACTACGTGCACCGCGAGCGGCAGAGCTATTCGCTCTCGCTCGACTGGAAGTTCAACGAGAACCACAAGATCGAGCTGCGCGGCATGTACAACCGGCGCAACGACTGGGAGAACCGTTACCGGCTGACCTATAAGGATATCACGCCCGACGGGGACGGCACGGCCACGGCCTACCTGCGGCGTCAGACCAAGGGCGGATCGCCCGACAACAAGTTTGCGCGTCTGGAGCGTCAGCAGACCGCCGACATCGCCCTGTCGGGCGAGCACAACCTCGGCTGGCTGGGTGTCGAGTGGGGCTTCGACTACGCCCGGGCTACGGAGGACCGTCCCAACGAGCGCTACATCGGACTGGAGAGCGACGAGGATGATCCGATCCGTTTCGAGGTCGACCTTTCGGACGGCCGCGAACCGCACTTCACCCCCACCGACGCATCGCGCATGGAGCTCAACACGACGAACTTCATCAAGCTCGACGAACTGACCGAGTCGTTCAGCGAGATCGAGGAGAACGAGTACAAGGCCCATGTCGACCTGCGCGCCCGGCTCTTCACCGGTACTTTTGCCGGTACGCTCAAGGCCGGATACAAGTACCAGCACAAGGAAAAATCGAAATTCATCACCTTCTACGACGTGGAGCCGGCAGACGAGGAGTCCTTCATCGCCGCGGCGATGGGCGCCGGCAACACCTTCGATGCCACGCGCGGGAATTTCTATGCCGGGGACTACACGGTCGGCGATTTTGTCAGCAAGCAGTACCTTTCGCGCCTCGACTTCGGGGATGCCTCGCAGTTCGATCTTGTGCGCAATCCGATGGAGGAGGCCGAGAACTACGAGGGCCGTGAGACGATCCATGCGGCCTACCTGCGCTACGACCAGCAGCTGGGCAGCCGCCTGAAGCTGATTGCCGGCCTGCGCCTCGAACACACGCAGTTCGACTATACGGGCAACGCGCTGCACGTGGATGCCGACGAGGAGCACATCACCTCGACGCCCGTGTCGCGGCGCTCCGACTACGACAACTGGCTCCCCTCCGTGCTGCTCAAGTACGAACCGGTGGACAACCTGGTCCTGCGTGCCAGCTTCACCACGACGCTCGCCCGTCCGAAGTTCCGGCAGCTGGTTCCGGGCGACCGCGTGAACCTGGCCGACGAGGAGTATACGATGGGCAATCCCGACCTGCGGAACACCATCTCGAACAACTACGACCTGATGTTCGAATACTACTTCCGTTCGATCGGCCTCGTTTCGGCCGGCGTCTACTACAAGGATATTTCCGACTTCATCGTCGACGCCATGATCGAGGACCAGACGATCGGCGGCACGGAGTTCAAGGAGCTCTACAAGGCGGTCAATGCGGGCGACGCCACGCTCTTCGGTGTCGAGCTGGCCTTCCAGCGCGATCTGGGCTTCATCTCCCCGGCGCTCAAGAACTTCGGTATCTACACCAACTACACCTACAACCGGTCGAAGGTTACGCGGCTGACCGACCCCATCTTTGCGGGCCGCAGCGCCGACGGCATCCAGCTGCCCGGTACGCCCGAGCACACGGTCAACGCCTCGCTCTACTTCGAGAACAAGCGCCTGACGGCGACCCTCTCGTACAACTACGCCAGCTCGTTCCTGGACAACGAAGAGATGGGTATGACCGCCTTCACGGACCGCTACTACGACAGCGTGAACTACCTCGACGCCAATGTCTCGGTGCGCGCCACGAAGTACCTTGCGCTCTTTGCCGAGGTGGGCAACCTGCTGAACCAGCCCCTGCGCTACTATCAGGGGACGAAGGAGCGCGTGCGCCAGGCCGAATACTACGGTATCCGCTTCTCGGTCGGCGCCAAGGTGCGCTTCTGACGGACGCCGCCGACAATCCGAAAAAGGCCGCTTGTCGAAGCGGCCTTTTTCTTTTGCGGGTATCAGAAGGTGTAGCCCGCCTCGATGTAGGCGTAGCGGCCCAGGTAGGAGGTGACCGTCGTCAGCACGTAGTCCGTATGGAAGCGGGTTGAGGCGTAGTCGGGGCTGTTGAGCAGGTCGATGACGCCGAGCGCGAGCGAAAAGCGGTTCTCGCGGCCGAACTTGCGCCCGGCGGCGAGGTTCAGGACCGTGTTGTGCTGCGTGAGGGCCTTTGCGGTGCTGTTGCAGTAGAACTCGTAGCAGACCCCGGCGCTCCCGAAGTACCTGCCCAGGCGCAGGTCGAGGCGGGCGTTGACCACCTCGCGCAGCTCGCGCCGCGTGGTGTGCTGCGTCGTGTAGCTGCGCATCGTGGTCCGCGAGCTGCACGCGATGCGCACCTTCGTCGAGAAGCCCGACTCGAATCCGGCCGTGAGGCCGAGCGCGTGGCTGCGCGAACGGTCTGTCTCCGTATCGAAGCAGTAGGGTACTTGTTGGAAGGAGTAGCCGACCGAGGCGCGGAGCGTCGAACGCAGCGCCGTCACCCGCTGCGAGTAGCCGGCATCGGCGCTGATCCCGCAGCGGCCCCCGTCGTTCTCCTGCGTGAGGAGCTGTGCCCCCGCCTGGGCCGTATAGTCCCATCGGGGCAGGTAGGTCTCTTCGAGGAAGAGCCGGCGGCGCGTGGCGATGTGGTTGATGCCGTATTCGCCCCGGAGGCCGATCCAGAGCGAGCGGGCCGAGACGGGGTCGGTGTCGGAAAACCGCACGCGGAACGAGCACAGCGTCGGGAGCTTCAGATCGGGATTCCCGGCCGTCAGGCGGAGCGGGTCGGTCGCGTCGAGCGTCTGGCGCAGCTCCTCGACCGAGGGGACGGCGGGCGAAGCCGTCAGGCCGACGTCCACGCTCCGGCGTGTGCCGCTCCACGTCAGCGAGAGGTCGGGCGCCAGGGCGAAGAACTGCCGGCGGGCCCGCTCCCGGGTCGGAAAGTGCTCGTCGCGCGCGATGTCGTAGAGCGACGCCGTCAGGCCGGCCTGGCAGCGCAGCCGCTCCTTGTCGCGGACCCACGAGAGGGTCAGGCCGTGCGTGCGGCAGTCGGTCGCATAGTCGTAGGTGTTGACCGTGTCGAGCAGCCCCTGCGGATCATCCAGATAGTCGACGGCGAGGCGCTCCGTGCGGCCTTGCCGGCAGGTGAAGCCGTATTGTACCGAGAGGGAGGCGTGGCGGCCGGCCCGGAGGTGATAGCCGGCGCCGGCGTCGATGTCGCAGTGGCGGTATCTCCCGTCGTCGTGCAGCCGGGTGCGCAGCCCGGGTGTCGAGGCGAGCGTATCGACCTGCCGACCCGCGTTCGTGCCGTCCGTGTAGCCGACGCCGCACCGGAAACTCATGCGCGAGCGGTCGGAGAGCCGCAGCGAATAGTCGAATGCCGCCAGAAGGCCGAGGTTGCGCTGGTCGTCCGTGGTGTGCATCTGCGTCAGGGTCTGCGTCCGGTCGATGCGCTGCTGCGTGCGGGAGCGGCTCCGCGAGTCGCTGTTGCCGAGGTTGACGCCCGCCCGTACCTCGAAGGTGTGGCGCCCCCGCAGGAGCATGGTCATGTTTGAATAGCTGAAGCTCCGGGCCGTCGATGCCGATTCCGAGCGATTCTCGCTGTCGAAGAGCATGTAGGCGTCCGTCGGGAAATATTCGGTCAGCGAGCGCCCCTCCGAACTGCTGCGGCCGCGGTCGAAGCGGGCGTAGTTCCAGACCGACGTCGTGTCGCCCCGCCGGTATTCGTGCGAGAGCTCCGCCGATGTCCTCTTCGCGGGGGTGATGCGTGCCGACTGCGCGATCCGCCCCGGGGCGCTCTCGTCCTTCGAGTTCCGGGCTTCGGCCTGCCAGCTCCCCTGTTCGCTGTGGCGGTAGAGCCGCATGGCCTCGGCGTGGCGCACTTCGTGGCGTCCCGAGTAGTCCTTTTCGAGGCTTGCGCCCGCCAAGGCCGAGAGCTCGCCGCCCCGCACGACGGCGCGTTTCGACCGCGTCTCCACGTCCATTACCTTCTCTTTGGGGGCCGTGTCGTTGCCCGTATGTTTTGCCACGGGATTCGGCTCCTCGTAGATGCGCACGCGCAGGACGTCGTCGGCCCGCAGGTCGGTGAGCGCCGCCTCGGTCTGCCGCCCGAAGAGGTTGCGGCCGTCGACATAGATGCGGCGGACCTCCCTGCCGTCGGCATAGATGCGGTTGTCGCGCACCTCGACCCCGGGCAGCTGCCGCAGCAGCTCCTCCAGCCGGTCGTCGGCCAGCGTCCGGAAAGCCGCCGCGTTGTAGATGGTCGTGTCGCCGCGGAAGACCATGGCGACCTGCTCGCCGAGGACGATCACCCGGGCGATCTGCTGCTCGTCGGTCTCCATGCCGACGTCGATGTATCCGGAAAATCCGGCGGCTCCGTAGCGTCGGCTGAAGGTCCGGTAGCCGACGTACCGCACCTCGAGCGTCACCGAGTCGCGGAAGATCCTGTCGCACGCAAACTCCGCCGAGCGGCCGCTGCGGCTCTTTGCCGTCGCGCCGCGCAGCGTGTCCGCCCCGCAGATGACCGTCACGGTGGCCCCGACGAGCGGCTCCTGCGTCGCCCGGTCGCGGACGTCGATCGTCGCATGCGCCCCGGGACCGTAGCCCTGACCGCGGGGTGCGGCCCCGGCGGCGGTTGCCGCGACAAGCAGGAGGGACAGGATGAGACGGAAGCGGGACATGGGACGGCGATTTTTCCGGCAAGATAGCGAATTTTCCGCAGAAAAGGCCGCGGCTGCCTCCGCTCCGCACCGGAAGAACACGCACGGGTGAGCACGGGTGCCGATTTTTTTCGTATCTTTATCGGGCTCTTCTCCGGCCGTTGCCGGGCAGCCCCCGATCAAACGATGAAAACCAAGGATATCTTCACCTTCCGTGACGCCGAGAAGCAGGCGGGCCCCGTGGCCTTCGCGACGATGCTCAAGCCGGCGGGATCGACCTGCAACCTCGACTGCCACTACTGCTACTATCTCGACAAGGCGGTGCAGTACGGCGGCCGCCAGGCCGTGATGAGCGACGAACTGCTCGAACGCTACATCAAACAGTACATCACGGCCAACGAGGTGCCGACGGTGCAGTTCTGCTGGCACGGCGGCGAGCCGCTGCTGCTGGGGCTGGACTTCTACCGCCGGGCGATGGAGCTCCAGAAGAAGTATGCCGACGGCAAGCGCATCGAGAATACGCTCCAGACCAACGGCACGCTGGTCGACGAGGCGTGGTGCGACCTTTTCGCCTCGAACAACTTTCTGGTGGGCGTCTCGCTCGACGGGCCGGAGGATATCCACGATGCCTTCCGCGTGACGAAGGGCGGGCAGCCGACCTTTGCGCGCGTGATGCGGACAATCGAGCTGTTCCAGCACGGCGGCGTCGAGTACAACACGTTGAGCGTCGTAAACCGGCGCTGCGAAGGGCGCGGCGCGGAGATCTACCGTTTCTTCCGCGATACGGTGCACAGCCGCTACATGCAGTTCCTGCCCGCCGTGGAGCACGTCATCGACAAGCCGGGCTACCACCGTCCGCTCATCGTCTCGCCCGAGCACGAGGGGGCGCGGCTGGCCGAGTGGTCGGTCTCGGCCGAGGGGTACGGCAACTTCCTCTGCGATGTCTTCGACGAGTGGGTCGTGCGCGACGTGGGGCAGTACTTCGTCCAGATGTTTGATGCGACGCTGGCCCAGTGGTGCGGCGTGCAGCCGGGCGTCTGCTCGATGGGCGAGACGTGCGGCGACGCGCTGGTCGTCGAGCATAACGGCGACGTCTACTCGTGCGACCACTTCGTCTATCCCGAATACAAGCTGGGCAACATCCGCGAAACGACCCTGGCGGAGATCTACCGCTCGAAGAAGCGCGTCGACTTCGGCCTGGCGAAGCGCAACGCCCTGCCGGCCGAGTGCCTGCGCTGCAAATACTACTTCGCCTGTCGCGGCGAGTGCCCGAAGCATCGCTTCGAGACCGGTGCGGACGGCTGCCGCAAGAACTCGCTCTGCGAGGGGCTGAAGCACTACTTCCGCCACGCCGAACCCTACATGGACTACATGCGCGAGCTGCTTTCCCGGGAGCAGTCCCCGGCCTGGGTCGTGCCCTTCGCCCGCCGCCGCATGGGGCTGATGTAGCCCCCGGGCCTTTGCACCCGAAGCGCGCGTCGGATGCGGGCGTGCGGCAAGATGAAAAACTGTCCCGGAGGGTCCGGCGGCAACGCATCCGGGCGTCCGATACGGTCCGGTGCGACATGAAAAAAAGGGGTGTCCCGTCGGGACACCCCTTTGCACGTGCAGGCCCTGTAAGCCGGGTTCTGTTCCCGGAGCGGACTCCGGGCCCCTGTCATTTATCTACGACGGCAGTCACCTGCCGCCTCCAGCAACCTACCCCCCGGCATCGGACGAGCAACCCTTGATTGCCGGTATACATGGTCTTGCAACCCACGGGACGTACTGCCGGGTGACATCACTGCCCCCGCGGTGGGCTCTTACCCCGCCTTTTCACCCTTACCTGCCGGCGTTCCCTCGCGGGACCCGGCGGGCGGTCATTCTCTGTTACGCTCCCATACCCTCACGGATATCAAGTCGTTGGCTTGCGTGGCGCTCTGCGTTGCCCGGACTTTCCTCCCCCGGCCGACGGCCGGCAGCGACAGGGCGGGCCTGCGCCGCAAAGGTACGCAATCGGAAGCAGAATTCAAAACCCCGCGGCGGGTCAGAGGATCTTTTTCACCCAGCGGAACATCCGGTAGGGCATGTAGCGGAACGGCGGGTCCGCCCACGTCGGGGTCGAGACGACGGCCCGGCGGTGCGTGAAGGCGTCGAAGCTCTCGCGGCCGTGGTAGCGCCCCATGCCCGAGTTGCCCACGCCGCCGAAGGGGAGCGCCTCGTTGGCGATGTGCATGATCGTGTCGTTGAGGCACGCGCCGCCCGAGAGGGTGGCATCGACCACTTCGGCGGCCTTTTTTTCGAGTCCGAAACTGTAGAGGGCCAGCGGATGTTCGCGGCTGTTGATCAGGCGCACGGCCTCGTCCCGCTCGTCGAAGAGCAGCACGGGCAGTACGGGACCGAAAATCTCCTCCTGCATGACCGGCGACGAGGGGTCCACGTCGCCCAGCAGCGTGGGTTCGATGTAGCGCTCCGCGGCGTCGGTCCGCCCGCCCGCCAGGATGGTGCCCTGTGTGAGGTAGCTGCTGACGCGGGTGTAGGCGCGGTCGTCGACCATCCGCACGTAGTGGGGGCTTTGCCGCGGGTCGTCGCCCAGCATCTGCCGCACGGCGCGGGTGAAGGCCTCGACAAAGGGCTCCAGCAGCGAGCGGTGCAGCAGCAGGTAGTCCGGAGCGATGCAGGTCTGCCCGGCGTTGAGCGCCTTGCCCCAGGCGATGCGGCGCGCGGCGATGCGGATGTCGGCTCCGCGGTCCACGACGACGGGGCTCTTGCCGCCCAGCTCCAGCACGACGGGCGTGAGGTGCCGCGCGGCGGCCTCCATGACGACGCGCCCCACGGCCGGGCTGCCCGTGAAGAAGATGACGCCCCACCGCTCGGCAAGCAGCTGCGTGTTGACTTCGCGGTGCCCTTCCACCACGGCGACATACTCCTCGTCGTAGATCTGGGCGATCATCCGCGCCAGCGTCTGCGAGACGTGCGGCGTGGCGGGCGAGGGTTTCAGCATCGCCGTGCAGCCGGCCGAGATGGCTCCGACCAGGGGGTTGAGCAGCAGCTGCACGGGATAGTTCCACGGTGCGATGATGAGCGCCGGGCCGAGCGGCTGCTTCAGGATGCGGCTGCTTGCGGGCCAGAGCTTGAGCGGCGTCGGCCGCCGCTCGGGGCGCATCCACTGCCGGAGGTGGCGCAGGTGGTTGCGGATCTCGCCGCGCACGACGCTCAACTCCGTGAGATAGGCCTCCTCGGGCGATTTGTGCAGGTCCTGCCACAGCGCTTCGCAGAGGGGCTGCTCCCACTGCCGCAGCGCCTGGTCGAGACGCCGCAGCATCGTGCGGCGGAAGGCGGCGGAGCGGGTCTCGCCGCGGTCGAAATAGTCGCGTTGGGCCGCCGCGAGGGCGCTGATGCGGGCGGCCGGGGTGTTTTCTGTGGTCATGGCGGATGGATATTGGGTTGGCCTTCGGCGTCCGCTCCACCCTGCGCCGGGGCGAAGGGCCGGCACCTGCGCGGCGCTTCCGCCCGTGCAGGTGCGGCGTGCGGAGGGGCGCGCCGCGGGGCGTTACCGCTTTTCGCGGAAGATGTTCAGGTGGGCCAGCAGCGGATTGCGGCGTGCGAGCAGGAAGAACTCGGCGACGAGCAGCACGAGGGCGGCGATGAGCAGGTACTGGTACTGTTCGTTGAACTCCTCGAAGCGCACGGTCGAGAGCTCGCTCTGTTCCATCTCGTTGATGCTGCGCACGATCTCGTCGAGACCGATATCCTGTTTCGTGGCGCGGACGTAGGCGCCGCCCGTCAGGTCGGCGATCTGCGCGAGCATCTCCTCGTTGAGCTTCGAGACGACCATTTCGCCCTGTTCGTCGCGGATGAACTCGCCGTCGATCTCGATCGGGGCCCCCTCGGGCGTGCCGATGCCGATCGTGTAGATGCGGATGCCCTGCTCGGCGGCCCGCTTCGCCACGGCCACGGCATCGTCGTCGTGGTTCTCGCCGTCGGTGATGAGGATGATCGCCCGGCTGCGCTTCTCGTCCGTCTCGCCCGAGAAGGAGAGCAGCGCCTGCTCGAGCGCCTTGCCGATGGCCGTGCCCTGCACGGAGACCTGCGAGGGGTCGATGCGCCGCGCGAAGGCCTTGGCCATGCGGTAGTCCGAGGTGATGGGCAGCTGCACGCGGGGTTCGCCGGCGAAGACGATCAGCCCCACGCGGTCCTGCTTCAGTCCGTCGAAGAGCCTGTTGATGGCGTATTTGGTCCGTTCGAGCCGGTTGGGCTCGAAATCCTCGGCCAGCATCGAGTTCGAGACGTCCACGACGAGCATCATCTCGACGCCCCGGGCCTTCTCCTCGCGGAGCTTCGAGCCGAACTGCGGGCGGGCGGCGGCCAGCACGACGAGCGCCACGGCGCCGCAGAAGAGGATGAACTTCAGCACGACGCGCCCGTTCGACACCTCGGGCATCAGCTCCGCGAGCGTATCGGGGTTGCCGAAGCGGGCGAGACGGCGGCGGCGCTGTGCCGCGACGCCGGCAAAGAGCACGACGAAGAGCGGGATGAGCGTCAGCAGCCAGAGATATTGCGGATTTGCGAATCGGAACATGTCGGATGGGGTTTAGGGAATACGTTTGAGCACGAGGTTCGAGAGCAGCAGCTCGGCCGTGAGCAGCGCCAGCGCCGCGAGCACCCACCCGAGGAATAGTTCGTGGTAGGTGATGCGCTCGGTGACCTCGACCCGGCTCTTCTCCAGCTGGTTGATCTCGTCGTAGATCGCCTGCAGCTTCTCCTTGTCCGTGGCGCGGAAGTAGCGGCCGCCCGTCAGGCGGGCGATCTCGGTGAGGGTCCTCTCGTCGATCTCGACCTTCTGGTTGATGAAGGTCATGTTGCCGAACATGTCCACGGCCGGGTAGGGGGCCGTGCCGCGCGAGCCGACGCCGATCGTGTAGACGCGGATGCCCTGCGCCCGGGCGATCTCGGCGGCCGTCATCGGGGCGATCTCGCCGCGGTTGTTGATGCCGTCGGTCAGCAGGATGATGACCTTCGACTTGGCCTCGCTCTCGCGCAGGCGGTTGATCGCCGTGGCCAGTCCGTTGCCGATGGCCGTGCCGCTGTCGTCGATCAGTCCGCTGCGGATGCGCGCCAGGAGCGTCTGGAGCGTGCTCTGGTCCGTGGTCAGGGGGCTTTGCGTGAAGGCTTCGGCGGCGAAGACCACCAGTCCGATGCGGTCGCCGTAGCGGTCGGCGACGAACGAGCCGGCCACCTCCTTGGCGGCCGTGATGCGGTCGGGCCGGAAGTCGCGGGCGAGCATCGAGGCCGAGACGTCGATGGCCAGCACGATGTCGATGCCCTCGGTGTTCGTGCGGACGTTCTGTTCGATGTCCTGCGGCCGTGCCAGCGCCACGACGAGCAACGCGAAGGCCGCCGCACGCAGCGCGAAGGGCAGGTGGCGCAGGTAGTGGCGCACGGTCTTCGGTGCGTGCAGAACGCCTGCCACGGTCGAGATCCGGATCGCGGCGCCGCCCTGCATCGTGCGCCAGACGTAGTAGGCGGTCATCGGCGCGAGCAGCGTGAGCAGCCACAGATAATGGGGTGATGCGAATTGCATGGTCGTTTCGTTTTTTTTACCAGTTCTTCCTGCCGCGGACCACGACGCCCCGTTTCTCCTTGAGTTTCTCCTGCGTCTTGTCCTCCTGGGCCTGGATGGCGTCGAGAATCTGCTCCTGCTCCTGCGGCGAGATGCCCGGAGCCTGCTGCGGCGAACCCTGTGCGTCGCCCTGCTCCCCCTTGTCGGATTGCGGGGGCTGCTGCGGGTTTCCGTCCTGCCCGGGATCCTTCCGGTCCTGCTGCCCCTGCTGCGGGTCCTGCCGTCCCTGTCCCTGCTGCGGATTCTGCTGCCCCTGCTGGTTCCGATCCTGGTTCTGATTCTGATCCTGGTTCTGATTCTGATCCTGATCCTGGTTCTGCTGGTCGTTGCCGCCTCCGCCGTTCTGGTCCTGGTCGAGCAGCCGCTTGGTGTAGGCGTAGTTGTACTTGGCCTCCATGTCGGACGGGTTCAGCCGCAGCGATTGCTTGTAGCTTTCGAGCGCCTCCTTGTACTTCTGCTGCTTGAACTGCGCGTTGCCCAGATTGTAATAGGCTTCGGCCAGCTCCGTCTCCGGACGCAGCGTGTCGGCGGCGGCCTGCCGGAGGGTCTGTTCGGCGCGGTCGAAGCGTTCGGCCTTGTAGAGGGCGTTGCCGAGGTCGTAGGTGGCCTCGAACTGCCCCGGGACGGCTTCGAGCGCCTGCTCGTAACGGCGGATCGACTCCTCGTAATTGCCCTTGGCGTACTGCCGGTTGCCTTTGCGGACCAGCGAACGTTCGGGCATCTGCTGCGCTCCGGCCGCGGTGGCCGTGAGCAGGAACAGGAGCGTATAGAGTGACTTCTGCATCGTTGTCGCGGTTTAGTTTTGCGTCGGGTCCGCCTCTCCGGCCGGGGGCTCCTCCTCGACGGGTTTGGTCTCCTCGACGAAGTAGTAGGCTTTCAGATAGTCGGCCTCGTTCTCCTCGGCCGGCGGCGTCGCCTTGGCGAATTTCACCAGATCGGCGTCGCGCAGGATCGCCGTGAGGTCCATGCGGGCCTTGTCCGGAAGCTCCTCCGCGCGCATCGCGTCGATGATCTCGTCGGAGGTCATCTCCATCGCTCCGATGTCCCAGCGCGC
>OLNO01002649.1_pt1 | contig 11744 bp, 10 predicted proteins | sample 1672861 | NCBI WGS metagenome assembly OLNO01 (sample SAMEA3136731, study PRJEB25190) | human gut metagenome | reverse complement strand
GAGCGCCACCTTGCCAAGGTGGAGGTAGCGAGTTCGAGCCTCGTCGGCCGCTCCACTTTTGACCACCCTTCGGGGTGGTTTTTTTGTGCCGAAATCTCACCAAAATAGTGCATACCTCGACTTTTGCCCATTGACAGCGGCACTTTTATAACAGTATACTTAAACTGTTCTTTTGCGAAGGCGGAAGAACGATTTGCGGTATAGTATTAAAAGGAGTGCGGAATCATGAAAAACTCGAACAGTAAAACCTTCGTTGCCGTCGGCATCGGCGCAGCCCTGTTCTTTGTTCTGGGGCGCTTTGTCGCTATCCCCAGCCCGGTGCCCAACACCAACATCAGCCTGCAGTACGCGGTGCTCGGTCTGCTGGCCGCCATGTACGGCCCTGTGGCCGGCGCCCTGATCGGCTTCATCGGCCATGCCCTCATCGACCTGTCCTGGGGCGGCATCCCGTGGTGGAGCTGGGTCATCGCCTCCGCCTTCACCGGCGTGGTCGTCGGCCTGTTTGCCAAGAAGCTGAATGTGCAGGAGGGCGACTTCAACAAGCGTAAGGTCGCCACCTTCGCCATCGCCAATGTCGCGGCCCATGCCATTGCCTGGATCGTCGTTGCGCCTGTGCTGGACATCCTGATCTACGCCGAGCCCGCCAAAAAGGTCTTTGCACAGGGTGCGTTTGCCGCTGTGTCCAACATCATCACGGCTGTTGTCGTCGGCGGCCTGCTGATTCTGGCCTACACCAAGACCATCGCCAAGAAGGGCTCTCTGGACAAAGAGTAATCCGCTGTAAACCCGTATGCCTTCCCACAAACGCGGGAAGGCATTTTGCTGTTCCACCACAATTTCCCCTGCGAGGTGCCGTATGGCTGAAACGAGAACCCCGATCATATCCTTTAAAAATTTTTCCTTCCAATATCGTGCCCAGAAGCAGCCCACGCTGCATGACATCAATCTGGACATCTACCCCGGGGAGCGCGTGCTGATCGCCGGGCCGTCCGGCAGCGGCAAGTCCACGCTGGCGGCCTGCATCAACGGCCTGAACCCGTTCTCCTACCCCGGCAAGTGCACGGGCACGCTGACTGTGGACGGCGTGGATGCGCCCCACAGCAGTATTTTTGAGCTGGCGGGCCACGTCGGCACGGTGCTGCAGGACCCGGACGGCCAGTTCATCGGCCTGACGGTGGGGGAGGACATCGCCTTTGCGCTGGAAAACAGCTGCACCCCGCAGGACGAAATGCACGAGATCACCCGCCATGCCGCCGAGCTGGTCGGCATCGAGAACCACCTCGACTACGCTCCGCACGAGCTTTCCGGTGGCCAGAAGCAGCGCGTCAGCCTCGCGGGCGTCATGGTCGACGAGGTGAAGATTTTACTGTTTGATGAGCCGCTGGCAAACCTTGACCCGGCCACGGGCAAGCAGGCCATTGAGCTGATCGACAAGATCCAGCAAAAGACCGACACGACGGTCCTCATCATTGAGCACCGCCTTGAGGACGTGCTCTGGCGCAGCGTGGACCGAATTGTGCTGGTCAACGAGGGCCGCATCCTGGCCGACCTGCGCCCCGACGAGCTGCTGTCCGGCGCACTGCTGGCAGAAAACGGCATCCGTGAGCCGCTTTACATCACGGCTATGCGGTATGCGGGCATTGACATCACGCCCGCCAAGCACCCCGCCCACGTTGACTCCGTCGTGCTGGATGACGCCGATACCGAGAAGCTGCGCGCCTGGTTCCGCGCCGAGCCGCTGCCCGCGGCCAAGCCTGCCCCGACCCCGCTGCTGGAGGTCAAGGGTCTGTCCTTCGGCTACAGCAAGGACCAGCACACCCTGTCCGACGTGAGCTTCACGATTGGAAAAGGGGAGATGGTCAGCATCGTGGGCCGCAACGGCGCGGGCAAGTCAACGCTCTCCAAGCTGATCTGCGGCTTTGAAACGCCCGACAGCGGTGAAATTTTCTTTGACGGGAAAGACCTGAAAGACGAAAACATCCGCCGCCGCGCCAGGCATATCGGCTATGTCATGCAGAACCCGAACCAGATGATCTCCAAGACGATGATCTTTGACGAGGTCGCGCTGGGCCTGCAGGGCAGCGGCCTGACCGATGCTGAGATTCGCGCCAGGGTCGAGGACACGCTGAAGGTCTGCGGCTTGTACCCGTTCCGCAACTGGCCCATCTCGGCGCTGAGCTTCGGCCAGAAAAAGCGCGTGACCATCGCCAGCGTGCTGGTGCAGGACCCCGAGCTTATCATTCTGGACGAACCGACGGCGGGCCAGGATTTCCGACATTACACCGATATTATGGAGTTCCTGCGCGGGCTGAACGCCAAGGGTGTGACAGTGGTCATGATCACCCACGACATGCACCTGATGCTGGAATACACGCCGCGGGCGCTGGCCTTTTGCGACGGGCGGCTCATTGCGGACCGCAGCGCGGCGGCCATCCTCTGTGACCCGGCGCTGATCGAGCAGGCGGCCTTGAAGGAGACGAGCCTTTACACGCTGGCCAACCGCTGCGGCATCACGCCCGCTGAGAAATTTGTGGAGCGCTTTATCGCGGCAGACAGGGAGGTGCGCGCCGATGGCTGCTAATACCGTTTTGAACTATATACCGCGCAAAAGCGTGGTACACGACCTGACCGGCACGACAAAGCTGGCGTTCTTTCTGCTGTTTACCTTCGCCAGCATGATCACCTACAACACCTGGGTGCTGCTGGGGCTGATGGCCGTCAGCCTTGCGGTGTTCAGGCTCAGCCACATCAAGCTGCGCGAGGTTCGTTTCATGCTGGTCTTTATGCTGGTGTTCCTCGCGCTGAACGACCTGTTCATCTTCCTGTTCGACCCGAACCAGGGCACGGCGCTCTACGGCACCCGCACGGTGCTCTGCCACCTGTTCTGGCGGTACGACCTGACCGCCGAGCAGCTGTTCTATATGTTCAACATCTCGCTGAAATATTTTGTCGCGCTGCCGGTGGCCATTCTGTTCATCTCGGCCACGAACCCCAGTGAGTTCGCCGCCAGCCTGAACAGCATTGGCATCTCATACAAGGTCGGCTATTCCGTCGCCATTGCGCTGCGGTACATTCCGGATATTCAGCGCGATTACCACAGCATCAGCCAGGCACAGCAGGCCCGCGGCGTAGAGCTGGGGCGCAGCGAGCCGTTCTTCAAGCGCCTGAAGAATTCGGTCAGCATCCTGCTGCCGCTGATTCTGACGAGCTTGAACCGCATCGACACGATCTCCAACGCCATGGAGCTGCGCGGCTTTGGCAAGCATGACAAGCGCACCTGGTACACCCGCCGCCCCTTTGCCCGCCGCGATTTTATCGCGCTGGCAGTCGGCGTCGTGCTGCTGCTCATCAGCCTGACCGTGACGATCAGGTTTGGACGGTTTTATAATCCGTTTGTGTAAAAAACGAAAATTGCGCCCCTGCGGCATAACTCCGTAGGGGCGCATTCTATATGAGCCCGTGCCCGTTTGCGGTGGCGGAAGCTTTCCCGGGCGGATATGGAATCCGCCCCTACACATAGGGACGACGCCTGCATCGACTCGGAAAGTCCGTGTTGCCGTGGTCGAACAATGCCCGGCCCCTACAACCCCATCAAAAAACAGCCGCCCGCTCAGGCATCGTACCTGGGCGGGCGGCTGTTATTCTGATTTTACTGCATCAGCCCACACACCAGCTGTGCATAGGCAACAGGGTCCTCAATGGGCAGACCGGCGATCAGCAGGGCTTGGTCATAGAGCAGCTCGGCGTACTTGGCGACCTTGTCGGTGTCGCCCGCGGCGTGGGCAGCCTTCAGGGCGGCAAAGACCGTGTGGTTCGGGTTCAGCTCCAGCACCTTCGTGCTCTCGACGCCCTCTGCGTTGGGCATGCGGCGCAGTACCTTCTCCATCTCCATCGAGATACCGCCCTCGGCAGACAGGGTGACGGGGTGCTCCTGCAGGGTCGGATTGACCTTGACCTCCTTGACCTTGCCGTTCAGGTCCTTCTTGATTTCCTCAAACAGGTCCTTGTTCTCGGTCTCGGCAGCCTCGGCGGCCTTCTTCTCGTCCTCGGTCTCCAGACCCAGGTCACCGGAGTTGATGTTCTTAAACTCCTTCTCCTTGTAGTCGCGCATCATCTGCAGGCAGAACTCATCCACATCCTCGGTGCAGAGCAGCAGGTCGTAGCCCTTGCTCAACACCAGCTGGGCGTTGGGCAGCTTGCCCAGACGGTCCGTGTCGTCACCGGCGGCAAAGTAGATACACTTCTGATCCTCGGGCATCTTCTCGACGTACTCGTCCAGCGTGACGAGCTTTTTCTCCTTGGCGGAGTAGAACATCAGCAGGTCGCCCAGCAGATCCTTGTGCATGCCGTAGTCGCCGTAGATGCCGAACTTGATCTGGCGGCCAAAGTTCTTCCAGAAGGTCTCATACTTCTCGCGGTCATTGACGAGCATCGCGTGCAGCTCGTTCTTGATCTTCTTTTCCAGAGAATTGCGCATCAGCTTGAGCTGGTTGTCCTTCTGCAGCGTCTCACGGCTGATGTTCAGACTCAGATCCTCGCTGTCCACAACACCCTTCACAAAGCTGAAATAATCCGGCAGCAGGTCGGCACACTTCTCCATGATCATAACGCCGGAGGCATACAGCGCCAGACCCTTCTCGTACTCCTTGGTGTAGTAGTCGTACGGGGTCGAGCCGGGGATGAACAGCAGCGCGGTGTAGGTTGCCGTACCCTCGGTGCGGCTGGTGATGACGCGCAGCGGGTCGGTGTAGTCCATGAACTTGTTCTTGTAGAACTCGTTGTAGTCCTCATCCTTGACCTCGTTCTTCGGGCGCTTCCAGATGGGCACCATGCTGTTCAGCGTTTCCAGCTCGGTGTAGGTCTCGTACTCGGGCTTGTAGTCGTCGCCCGCGTCCTCCGGCTTCGGCTTCTGGCGGGATTTCTCGCGGTACATCGTGATGGGGAAGCGGATGTAGTCGCTGTACTTCTTAACGAGGTTTGCAAGCTCGTAATCCTCAAGGTACTCGCTGTACTTGTCGGTATCGGTGTCGTCCTTCAGCACCAGAATGATCTCGGTGCCGACGTCCTCCTTGTCAGCCTCGGTCAGGGTGTAGCCCTCGACGCCGGTGGACTCCCACTTCCAGGCCGTGTCAGCGCCCTGCGCGCGGGAGATGACGGTGACCTTTTTGGCCACCATGAACGCGGAATAGAAGCCGACGCCGAACTGGCCGATGATGTCGATGTTATCGCTCTGGTTCTCGGTCTTGAAGTCAAGGGAGCCGGACCGGGCAATCGTGCCGAGGTTCTTCTCCAGCTCCTCCTTCGTCATGCCGATGCCGTTATCGGTGATGGTCAGCGTGCGGCTGTCCTTGTCGGGCTGGATGTGGATTTTCAGGTCGTCCTTCGTGATGCCGATGGACGTGTCGGTCAGGCTCTTGAAGTAGCGCTTGTCGCAGGCGTCCGATGCGTTGGAGATCAGCTCACGCAGGAAGATCTCGCGGTTTGTATAGATAGAATTGATCATCAGGTCAAGCAGCTTTTTGCTCTCGGCCTTAAACTGACGCATAGCCATGGTAGAAAACCTCACTTTATACAAATGAAATTAGCACTCGTTTATTTCAACTGCTAAAGCTAGTTTAGCACTCTTTTTAATAAAGTGCAACCCTTGCACAGCATTTTAACAAAAAATTTAAATTCAGGGCTTTTCAAACGTGGGAATTTGCGGTATGCTAACAATGTATAAGGTATTCTGTTAAACAGCGCGGCAGGGGCCAGGCATGCCCGTGAATGTCTGCCTGCGTACAGCTGCGGGCCGCATATAGGCGGCCCCTACGCCCTGCCGACAAAAAACAATCTCTTACCATAGAAATACCATAGAAAGAAGAATCCATCATGCAAATATACACCCACACTCTCCCCGGCGGCGCACAGCTCATCGGGTATCTGCGCGATAGGACCGTCGAGATGCCTGCCTTCAACACCCGTCCGGCCATTCTCATCCTGCCGGGCGGCGGCTACGCCTGGTGCAGCAGGCGCGAGGCCGACCCCGTTGCCGTGCAGTTTCTGCAGGCTGGCTACAACGTCTTTACCCTCTATTACACCTGCAGAAGTGACGAGACCGTGCCCGCGCTGCGTTGGCAGCCGCTGATCGATGCTGCCGGGGCGATCCTGCATATCCGCCGCAATGCAGAGCAGTTCGGCACCGACCCGGCGAAAATCGCCATCTGCGGCTTCTCGGCGGGCGGCCATCTGGCGGCGTCCACGGCCATCCTGTGGGACGCCGAGCCTGTGCAGACCGCCCTTGGCATCCACGGCACCGAGGCCCGCCCCGATGCCGTTGTGCTGGGCTATCCGGTCATCACGGCGGGGGAATACCGCCACGACGGCTCCATTGTCAACCTCTGCGGCGATGACGCCGACCTGCGCGCCACAATGAGCCTGGAAAACCAGGTCCGCGACGGTCTGCCGCCCTTCTTCGTCTGGCATACGGTGGAGGACCCGGCCGTCCCCGTGCAGAACTCTTTGATGCTTGCCGGTGCGCTGACAGCCCATAAGGTCCCGCTGGAGCTGCATCTTTTCGCCCACGACGGCCACGGCACAAGCACCTGCACGCGGGAGGTCAACACCCCCAACAAGCACAACAGCGCCTGGGTGGCCCTCTGCACGGACTGGCTGGCCGAAACCTTTGATTTTCACCTGTAACAGGAGATGACAAAGCATGAAAATCATGTTTTACGCGCTGCGCCCCTCTGATGAGCAGCAATACTGCGAGCCCTACAAAGCTCGCTACGGCATCGACTACACCGGCACACCCGACGTGCCGCGCCCGGATAACCTGCATCTGGCCGAGGGCTGCGACGCCGTCAGCACGAACCCCTGCGAGATACGCCCTGAATATTTGCAGACATGGGCTGAAATGGGCGTCAAATATCTGCCCTGCCGCAGCATAGGCTATGATCATATCCCGCTGGACACCGCCAAAAAGTTGGGGCTGCACATCAGCCACAGCCATTACCCGCCGGACGGCGTGGCCAACTATACAATCATGCTCATGCTGATGTGTACCCGCCGCATGAACGAAATCATGCTGCGCGCCAACGTGCAGGACTACTCGCTGCCCGGCAAGATGGGCCGCGATATTTCCGGCTGCACGGTGGGCGTCATCGGTACGGGCAAGATCGGCCAGACGGTCATCCGCCACCTGAGCGGCTTCGGCTGCAAGATTTTGGCCTACGACCTCTACCCGAACGACGCGGTCAGGCAGTACGCCGACTACGTCACGCTGGACGAGCTTTACGCGCAAAGCGACATTATCACGCTGCACACGAACGCCACGGCGGAAAACCACCACCTCATCAACGCCGGCGCCCTTGCAAAAATGAAAGACGGTGTGCTGCTCGTCAACACGGCGCGGGGCACGCTCATTGACCCCGACGCGCTGATCGCCGGGCTGGAAAGCGGCAAGATCGGCGGCGCGGGCCTCGACGTCATTGAGGATGAGACCGGTATTTACTATTACAACCGCATGGGGCAGGCCATCCCGAACCGCGAACTGAACCTGCTGCGCAGCTATCCCAATGTCATCGTCAGCCCGCACACGGCGTTTTACACCGACGTCAATGTCGCCAGCATGGTGCAGAGCCCATTTGAGGCGCTGGACGCCTACGCCCACGGCCAGCCCTACGCCGGTGAGGTGCAGCTGTGATGTCAGCCGTTGAGCCGGGCCGCTGCGGCGAACACTGGGATGACTGCCCGCGGCTGGCGGCAGGGGACCGCTTTGACTTTGCCTGTGCGGGCTGCGGCGACTGCTGCCGCCAGAGGCGCGACCTGGTGCTGTCGGGGTATGACCTCTACCGCATTGCGCGGCGGCTTAGCTTGCCGCCCCGTATCGTGGCGGCGGCGTTCTGCAAAAGCTACCTTGCGCCTGAAAGCTGCCTGCCCGCCCTGCGCCTGACGCCGGACCCCAAAACCGGCAACTGCCGCTTTTTTGAGGGCAGCGCCTGCACCATCCACGCCGCGCGCCCGCTGGCCTGTGCGCTCTACCCGCTGGGGCAGAGCATCGACACGGTGACAGCGCAGACGGAATATTACGTACAGACGCCTCTTTGCGGTGCGCGGGCAGGGGAGGCACGGACGCTGCAGGACTATCTGCAGGATTCCGCCGTGCTGGACCGCGCGGGGGTGGATGCCCGCTGGGCCATCGTCTGCACGCAGCTTTCCCACCGGTTACAGGCCGCGGGCGGCACGGATAACCCCCGCTTCTCCGCCGCTGTCAGGCGTATGGAGCGTGCCCTCTACTACGATTACGAGCTCGGCGACGACTTCTACCCGCAGTTTTGTCAAAACATAGAAATTTTAATGCCGCTTTTGGACAGAATGCTGTAAAAAACAGCTTTGTAGGGAGCGGTCTTGACCGCTCCGTGCAGCTCTGCGGCAGAATCCAACGCCCTGGAGGGGTCAAGACCCCTCCCTACAAAACAACAACAAAAGCGCTGTGACCTTTTCAAACAGTCACAGCGCTTTTCCTATATTGCTTTGTAGGGGCCGCACATGTGCGGCCCGCAGCCTGAAGATAACCGCCCATCTGCGGGAAAGCCGCGGGCCGGGCATGCTCGGCCCCTACGTGTAAATCAGCAGATAAAGAATCCGCCTCTGCCGCCGCAGCAGCACCAGCTCAAAATATTGCACACCAATAAATACATCCAGAACGACAGACAGAAAGACCCCGGGCTGCCGCTGGGCTGGGCGTAGGGCTGCTGGTAGCTTGTGTAGCTGCGGCCCGGGCTTTGCAGCTGATCCAGCAGGTTTTGATAAGCGTAGTTGTTCGGCTCCATCGAGACCGCCGTCCGGGCCTCCTCCTGCGCGCGGATGTTGTTGCCAAGCCCCTGATTGGCCAGCGCGGCGTAGTAGTGCCACTGGGCCGTGCGGTTGGCAGTGGGGATGCCGTTCAGCGTGTTCATGGCCTCCTCATAGAAGCCGCTGCGGATGTAGTTTGCCGCGGCACGCAGCTCTGGGTCACCGGCAGCGCTACCGTAGCTCTGCCGTCCGGACGAGCCGCTTGTGCTGTAATACCCAAACCCGAACGGTCCAAAGCCGAACCCGGCCCCGCTGAACGGGTCCTGATACTGCTGGCTGTAGCCGCTCTGGCTGCTGCCATAGCGCTGCCCGCCAGCACTGTAGGACGCCCCGCCGCCCTGCTTGATGCGCATGATCTCGCTGTAAGCGGCCTGTACCTCTTTAAAGTGCTCCTCCGCCGACGGGTCATCGGGGTGCAGGTCGGGGTGGTACTCCTTGCATTTTTTGCGGTAGGCTTTTTTAATCGTTTCGTCGTCGGCACTGGGGGTGATGCCCAATACACTGTATGGATCAGTCATGGCGCTTTGCCTCCCTGTGCTTGCGTACCAGCGCGTATTTGCTCCACACGCCGGAATAGATCGTGTTGTACAATAGCTTCCCCTCCGGGGTGTCCTTTAAAATCGGCAGCATCTCAAACTGCTGTGCGCAGCGGCCCATCTGCTGGGTCAAAAGCTCGTGGCAGCGCTGCTCATAGGCGGCGGGCGGCAGCTCGTCCGCCAGCTGCCGCAGGGCGTTGAACTGCCCGCGGCGGCTGTCCTTTTCCAGATCGTCGTAGGCGTCCATCAGGTAGATGAACGCCCCCAGCCCATTGCCCATGCCGCGCAGCGCCGGGGCCCAGATGTCGTCGCGGCAGGCGAACACCTCGCCCAGCAGTGCGCCAAAGGCATTGCACAGCGCGTCCAAATCGTGGCTGCCGGCGCTTTCCAGCGCGTTCAGCCTGTCCAACTGTGCGGCCATGGTCTGCAGCTGGCGCGGCCAGCGCTCCCGCAGGGCGGGCAGGCTTGGCTCCAGCTTTTGCGCCTGCGTCAGACTGGCGCGGCGGTGATCGTCCTGCCAGTCATCGAGAAAGTTGTAGTACGCCAGCGCGGCGGTCATGTCGGCGGCGTAGTCCAGCAGTTCGTTGTCCGCGCGGGGGCGTTTTTTCAGTGGGTGGGGCACGCAGCGGCCCTCGGAAAAGGCCGTGGGCGTGTCATACAGTGCTGTCAGCAGAATGGCGACAAACGCCATGTCATAGCTTAATGCCATCTGTCCGGTGCGTCCGTAGCGGCGACCCAGCGTCCGGCACAGCCCGCAGTAGTAAGCCTGGTAGCGGTCCATCTCGGCGTCTGCCAGACCCTTACGGTAAAGCGTAACATATCCGAACATCGCGCGTCAACTCTTTTTGATGAACTGATGGCCGCACTTCGGGCAGGTGATGCTGATCTTGCCGCGCCCGCGGGGCACGCGCAGCTGCTGGCCGCACTGGGGGCAGCGGTAATAGTGATAGTCCTTGCGCTGCTTGAACCGCACCTGCTGCTTGCCAAACCACGTGGTAACGCGGTTCTGGTAGGAGAGATATTTGAGGTTTTCACTGTACCGCTTGCGGGTGTTGCGGCTCAAAATGCGGAAATAGCTGTAGACGATGGCCGCTAGCCCCAGCCAGTACAGCACCGGCGACACCCACGCGCCGATGACAATAAGGATAAGCGACGAAATACACAGGAAACCGCCGAACTGGTCGAACCCATATCGGCCCGCCATAAACCGCTGAAACCAGCCTTTCATGTAAAAACCACCTTTTTGCGGCAAAGCCGCATTGTTTTCATCGTACTATTATGGCACACAAATATGGGCAAATCGTGAACAAGCGGGGAATAGAGTTTGAACAAAAGCGGGTTTAAAGTGAATCAGAGAAATAATCACTGTCAATGCGCTTGATTTGGTACACCTTCTGCACAGACACGCCCAAGCCGCACTCAATCATCAGGGAGGTGAGCTTTTGCCCGTCGACTAGAATAATATGCTGTGCATCGGCGTACTCTTTGGCTCCCTTGGAAAATTTAGCAGTTGTAATGAAAAGTCCTTTTTCCACACGGGGCGGGCCCATCATGGCACCGAAAAATTTTTGAATCTCCGGCTTGCCGATGGTAACATCGGGGTTCCAACGTTTAGCCTGGATGTAAATCAGATTGAAGCCGAGTTTGTCCTCATGTATAACACCGTCAATGCCGTCGTCACCACTGGATTTTGTCTTGAAGCCATCGCCGTAATCCATGGCTTTCATCAAGTCAACGACCAGTTGCTCAAAAAATACAGGCGTCTGCTGCATGATTTCGGCAAGCAGGTCATCAGCCAGAGTATCATTGATTGTTTTGTGAAGGGCATCCATCTGCTCTTCGGGAGTTTGCGTATCAGATGGTGTGATGCTTGCAGTGTCGTTTGCGGTATCTACATCGTCAGTCCTGTTTACGAACGCAGCGAAAGATGGATAATTGCTCTCCAAAAATTCGTTTGTGATGGCGACGTCACTGTGAAGAAGTGTGCGCCCGGCTGTAGTGATGATGTAGGTGCCTCGTTTGGGTGAATCTACAAGTCCGGCCTTTTTTAGATAGGTCTTTGCCCAATTCAACCGATTGGCAAACGTAGTCTGCCGCTGGCTCGGCAGCTGCTCAGCTAAATCTTCCGGGGAAAGCTGAAGAATATTTGCTACAGTAGAGGCAACTTCTTTAGCAGTATGAATTTTTCCATCGCTGATTGCGGTAAGGAAGGGGTCATATAGTTCGTTGTACTTAGGTATCGCCATTTTACATCTCCACTTCTTTTATCCGCGCGTCAGCTTCACCACACACTCCACGTGTGTCGTCGCTAGAATCGGAACACATGGATTCAGCCTCGTTAGAAGCATGGGAACACAAAACAGCAGGGGAGTG
>OLNO01002642.1_pt1 | contig 11761 bp, 9 predicted proteins | sample 1672861 | NCBI WGS metagenome assembly OLNO01 (sample SAMEA3136731, study PRJEB25190) | human gut metagenome | reverse complement strand
CACCAGACGGTGCACGGAGAACTTCTTTCCGACACCGCCCTTGTAGAGTCGGACACAGTCATAGAGCGAAGTCGTCCCACACCAATGACACATGATACGTTCGGGTTGTGTCCAGGTGATACCGTCATGCGAAACTTGCCGTTCCAGACTCTTGACACGCCCGAGGTTGCTGATCTTGTACTTTCCTTCATAGTTCTTGATATCCACCCAGATTTCCCGGGTGTCAGCCATGGGTTATACGGTTTAGTGCTGTCTGAAAAATTCCCAGGTCTATCTCCACGCCGATGAACCGGCGTCCCGTATTCCGGCAGGCCACGGCTGTACTGCCGCTGCCCATCGCAAAGTCGAGGACGATGTCTCCTTCGTCGGTGTAGGTGCGTATCAGGTATTCCAGCAGGGCGACAGGTTTCTGTGTCGCGTGCAGGCAGGAGAGCTGCTTGTCCGTCTTGAATTTCAGCACACTGCGCGGATAGCGTTCCGTGGATATGTAATCCCGGAAATTATCGTGCTTCCGGTATATCTCGCCGGCATCGCATTTCCGCTGATGTTCGGCCATCACGACCTTGCGCTTGTGCCCGTCCGTCTTGATCGGATGATACTTCGGCAACCTGTCGTAAAAGACCAGAATGTCCTCGTGCGCCTTCATCGGCATACGCCTGGCGTTTAGGAAGCCTGTCGCCTGCGTCTTCTCCCATACCCAGGCATACCGCAGCCTGCGGAGATTGGAGCTGCCCAGCAGGCTCGTAAAAGGATGCTGGCAGAACAGCAGTACGGGAGTGTCAGGTCTGGATATGCCCTGTACAGCATTCCACATCCCGGGGATGTCTATCACGGCGTCCCATCGACAATGTGTCGTACCGTATGGAGGGTCTGACAATACCATGTCGGCAGTGATGCCTTCTTCAGCCAGCAGGGGCAGCACATCGAGTGCATCGCCCCGGTAAAGGTCGCAACCGTCATAGGGACGGTGGTGTTCGTAGGTCGGATTCATGGGTTTCGAGTTCCTTTAGGTTCCACAAGCAATCTCGGCGGTCAAAAAGGATTTCGTCGCCACACATCAATTCATCTGCGTATATCGTCCGCTCTTCTCCGTTACGGATTACCCGCATCCGGGCATCCGTGCACAGACGGTAAGTCTTGCCTTCAGATTCCATCTCCACATAGCGTTCGCCCTTGCCGAGTGTGATGTCCGGGGCAAGCACCGTCAGTTCGTCTTTCCAGCTGAGCCCGCAGCGTTCCGGCACGAGGAAGCGCGAGAAGATAAGGTCGTATTTCAGCGGGTCGATGGAGGTTATGCCAAGCAAGTAGGAAACCAGCGAGCCCCCGGCGGAACCGCGACCTATACCAGTTGCGATGCCTCTCCGGTGCGCCTCCCGCACCATATCCCACTGCACCAGGAAATAGTCCACATTGTCGGTCGATTCAATGATATAGACTTCCTCGTCCAGCCGTTCCCGATAGCGTTCCCGCTCCGGTTCCGGCACTTTCCGGTCCAGCCCGTCGTCAAGCAGTCGGAGGAACATCGTACGGCGGTCACCATACCGTTCCCGCTCTTCCGGTCGCATACGGTATTCCGGCATGAACATTCGCCCGGTCTCGAATGAGGCGTCCGCACGTCCGGCAATCTCCACCGTGGGACGGCACATGCGCCTAAACAGGGAATCGAAGTCCCATTGCCCGGAGAACAGAGGACGGAGCGTGTCATACAATTCATCCGCTGTCTTGAAATACTGGTCATCGCTCTGTTCATGGGCGGCTCCCGTGGCAATCTTGTTCACCACGATTCTGTACCCTGCATCGTCCTTGTCCATGTAGTAGCAGTCCGGAATCAGGACTGGTTCTACTGTAAATGAATCCGTGTCGGCATCATAACAGTTGCCGAAATAATATTTCAGGGCTTCTAGTTGCTCCCTGTCGATGCGGTCCGCCTTGTATTCGTTGGCGTCGACCTGGTAATAGACCGCTTCGGCACCTTTCCGGATACGCTTCACCTGTTTGGGGTGTCCGGCCATCCAGTAGACGGAACGGATGGCGAAAACCACCACACAACCTGCGGCATACATCAGCAGCTGTTCATAGCGGAGGGTGTTGTCTTCCGAATCGACCATGACGGCCCGTTGGATGCGCAGCAGATTATGCAGCCCCTCGTTATCCAAGGCATAAATCTTCAGCCCGACACGTTCTTCTTCGTGCATCATTGTCAGCGAGTAGCCGAATATATGTTTCAGCCCGGTATTGGCGCACTCCTTCTGAAGGTTCAGCGTGGCGGCCATTGTATTGCGGTCGCAGATGCCGACAGCCGTATGCCCGAGCCATTTCGCCTTGCGGCACAAATCTTCCGGCGAGCAGCAGGCGTTCAGCAGCTCGTAGGAGGTATGGATGCCGAGGTTCACGAAAGGTACATCATGTACCGGAGGCTTGGGCCGGCCGATATATTTCAGCAGGTTGAAACGGAATTCTTCCCGCAGGTCATAGTAGTACCAGTTCCTGCCGAACGGGAAGGCCACATGGAAGATTCCTTCTTCCATCAGCACATCCGGACTTTCCATCAGGTTGAACACGAGCTTGTCCCCGTCGCCGCGGAAGATGGATTCCACTCCCGACAGGTCGGCCGTGAAAAGCCGCCCGAAGCCGGGAATATCCACCACTTCCGTATCGACCGGGATATAGGTTATCCGTTGTGCATCGAGCCATGAGAAAAGTTCCTGTATCATCTTTCCTGTACTTTTTTGAGTTTGTATTCAAGGACGGACAGCAGGCGGCAGGCGAAAATCCCGTAGATTTCCGCTTCCGTGAGTTCGTCCCAGTCTTTGGCGGCATCAGCAATGTCCGCGATGAAAACCTCGAAATAGGGTTTCAGCCGTTCAGCCGTCCGCTTTACCGACTCGACGGCATCACCATCGTAACCGATGACTACGGTTCTGACGCCTTTCGATTGCAGCTTGTAGATCTGTACATCGGATATTTTCTTTCCGAAAGTGGCCACGGCTGCGACATGGGAATTGTCATAGAGTTCGAGTCTGCGGGTCAGGGCGATGACATCGAAAATACCTTCCGCGAGGATGACCGTATCGGTTTCATCCATACGGACGGCATCGTAGTTATAAAGGAGTCTGGAAAAGTCGTTTTCCGTGGAGTTCCGGTAACGCAGGATCTTGTACCCGCCGCTATGTCTGGTCTTGCGGTTGTGGGCGTCTATATCCTCTTTCGGCCAGGTATGGCGGGAGACATAGCCGACAACCGTACAGTCATCGATGACCGGAAAGACGACATAGTCCGCGTAGCGCGGATTGAGCCTGCCGGTTATCCCGACCGGGAAATACTCGTAATCGTCGAAACAGAAGCCGCGCCGCTGCAAATACGGATGCCGGAAAGTGCGCTTGTAAAAGTCCGGCAATTCGACCGGCACCAGTTCGTCGTCTATTTCTTCCGCCTCGTCCTTCTCCAGCAGGTGCAGGTTCAACGGTGCGGCAATGTCAGCTGTCTGCAAAACCATCAGGTCCATGCGACCGATAGCCGCCAGAAGTTGCTCCAATGTACGGGTGGATGCCCCGCAGGAGAAGCAGTGGGCCATGAAAGGCCGGCGGTGGGCAGTCGCCTTGCCGATGTAGATACCGAACTTACCGCCCGACTTTCCGCAGAACGGGCAGCGCGGAACGATAAGGTTCTTACCGCTCCCGTCCCGTTTGGCACCCGTCTCGCGGGTTATCTCCGAAACCAGATATTGATATTCCTGTACCGACAGTTCCATATTAAGGTATAGTCGTGACCGCTACAGGTTGGTTTGAAATGTTTGGAAAAAGAATCCGGATTAGCCCAATAAAAATAGACCGGCAGAATCATGGAAGGTCTTTCCACCCAAAGGAAAAGAGAAATTGTCTTCCCGGCTGGACAAAAAATGACTGCTTTTGTCTAATCGATAAAACAATATATAAATAAGGAGATTGATAATCAGCATTGGCTGATTATCAGGTGTAGAGATGTACTTTTCTAAAATGATCACTCTCTACATAAAAAAAGCGTATTTTTTGTGCAGTACAATAAACATACTGAATGAAAAGTATCGTTTTCCAATTACTACAAATAACGGATTTGTATTTGCGAGGTCATTCGAACTTTCCTCGAACAAAGGTCGTATGATATCTCGAACGCCAAGACCCGTGAGCGGAAACTGAAAGTCTTGGAGGCGGCAGAGGAATTGAAATGTGAAAACCTGCTGTTGATAACATGGGGAACGGACGATATGGCGGAATACAAAGGGCATACAATAAAAATCGTATCTGTCCGGAATTGGTTTTACGCATGTAAGCTGCCATATATTCTCAACATTCCAGTCGTTACAAGTCAAAAAGCCACCGACACGCCGCATCCGGATCGATGGCTTTTTATTCCCTGTTCAGATTCAGTGTCCTCTGCCCGTCATAGAACACCTCATTGTCGTAGTCGGTGGCAATCCTGATAGTGTCTCCTTTCTTGAAGAACCGGCTTTTGGCCACGTGCAGGCGCATAACGTTCTCCTTTCTTTCAGCCGATGACTGGTTGAGCGAAACAAGGTGCGTGCACGGGCGGGCCAGACCTTTGGCCTCCGAACAGTTGTACTCGGTCAGCACGTTCCGCTCGTCATTCAGCCACTCCCGGTCTTCGATGGTAGACTGGTAAGTCACCACCATCCATACCTTTTCGTCCGCCGCCAGGTCCTTCAGGTCATTAGCCACCGCGATACGCTTCGCCCGTTCATGGTCGGCTCCCCATGAACGGCGGTTGGCATCCGTCAGCAAGTCCATCGAATCCACAATCACGATGTCCGGATTATATCCTTTGAGCTTCCTGTATTCCGAAATGCCGTTCTTGATGTCGAGTGTCGAGACCTGGGCATTGAAACGCGGGTAACTGCGCACCGTGATGCTTCCGGCATACGAGGCGACCAGTTTTTCCAGATGTCTCATCTCCGTATCCGAAATCTTTCCCCGCTCGTAATAGTAGGCGTTCCTGGAAATCAGTCCGCCGGAATAGGCGTTCAACGCCTCTTCTTCCGAACCTTCCAGCTGGAAATGCAGCACATGCAGCCCGTCATCGATGTCCGCCCTGACACCGATCCATTTGGCGATGTGCGACTTTCCCACGCCTGTGCTGGCCAGGAAACAGGTCAGCTGACCTCGCAGGTTACGTCCGGCATTGAGCGCATCCAGATACGGGATGTAGAAGCGGGACACACGAGGGGCGGCCGAGCGTTCCTCTTCCTCCTCGCGCCGGCGGTTCCTCTCGAAACGCTCCTTGAAAGTCGCGGCCACATCGACGAACGAGGAACTCTTCAGCGTGAACCCTGCCAGCCACTCGGCATATTCCCGAAGAGTCTTCTCCGCCTTGTCCTGTTTGTTCTCGTTATACAGTTTCCCGACCTCCGCATAGACCGACTGCAACCGGACCCCCTTGATGTAGGACTCCAGCATGTCGGTCATCACCTCGGCACTCTGTCCCTCGTCATACTCCCGGAAAGTGTCTATCAGCTCGATGGCGTCGTAATCCTCATGGAAGGTCTGTGCCAGCACGGCATACGACGGCGGTGTCTTGTATGTCTTGAAGTGTACGGCTATCGCCTCCTGTACCTGCTGGAACGAACGGTCCGGCAGGTATTCCTTACGCATATGCCGGGCTAGGACAGCACACAACGGTTCCTGTCTGAGCGCCGTGGCATAGAGTTCATACAGGAACTCGGCACTGAGCGGATTGACGGCACTCATGGCTTCGCCTCCTTTTTCCGCCACGCCTCACAGCGGATACGGTACAGTTCCGGATAGCGCGCCTGTGTCCTTCTGCGGCATGGCTCCGCTTTCGCACATTTTGAGCATGACGGGGAGAAAGGCGTCCACATCAGCGTGGAGAGCGCACAGACGAGATATCCCGCTTCGGTGGAGAGCAGTCGCCGCTTGGTCGTCTCCTCGTATTCCGGATAAATAAAACGCCCGAACGGATGGCTGCGGCGGTCTTCCACTGCCCGCGCCAAATCATGCCGTGACAGCCCGAAACTCTTCAGCCACCGGTCCTCCCGGTAGCGGCGTTCCTTTCCCGAGCGGAGATAGCGGCCGATGGCTTTCTTTCCGAATGAATGGGAGACGTTCCATTTCCTGCGATACGCGGTATCATATCCGGAAATGGCATATGTCTGGCAGATACAGAAGTCGGACAGGCGTTCCGCACTGACGGAGACGACCTCCCGGCACAAGCCGTCGAAACACATCCCGAGCTGCCTGTCCGACTTGCCGCCGGTAGGGAACACAAAATCCGCCCACACCGTGGTGCGGACCAGCCGTGTAAAGAGCCTCCGGCATCCGTCAATCCATTCTTTTCTCTCCATCGCGTGTCAATAGTTTGCGCAGCTGCGTCTTGGCTAGGAAGATGCGGCTTTTTACCGTTTCTACGTTCCTGGTCTGCAAAGTACCGTTGTTATAGGTGATTTCCATGATTTCCCCGAGTTTGTAACCAGCCTGCTGCAAGAGCAGGGCTTCCCGGTAAATCGGTTTGAGCCGGTCCAGTGCCCAGAGGATGTCATCGTTATAGAACTCGCGGTAGTTGTCCATCCCCATGCTGTTTCCCGACGGTTCGTCCTCATCCGACAGCGAAGAGGATATTTCCGAAATGTCGATATTGTCGTCCGGGGGCATGCGGTTCCTGTTGCGGTTGTTCAGGTCCGCCACAAGCCGTTTGGTCACGGCATAGATCCAGGTCTTTACCGGACGGGCCGGGTCATAACTGTCCATATACTTGAAGAAGTTGGCCAACGCCTCGAGGTAGTTGTCCTCGATGTCCTCCTGGTTATAGGTATATTTGATACAAATGCTGTATATCAGATTCTTGTGCGGCATCACATATTTTCTGAGAAGTTCCGCCCTCTGTCTCGCGGATTCGTCTTCAGGCTGGAGAACCGCAATAAACACATCTTTCTTTTCCACGTTTCCACTGACTGAAAAGGTTGATAATGAATCTCATGTCCTAATCTGTCAGCTACCGTGAGCGTCAATTGAAAAAACGGGCGGCAGCATTACCGCCGCCCGGAAAAAATCCAAACCGTTGTCGGCTTGTCACAGCCTGTGCCTGCGGATGTAATAGTAGAAGAGGTGGCAGGCATCCGCCGCATTGTCATCCACCGGGACAATACCGTATCTGTCCTTGCAGGCCGCGACCATCTGCGTCTTGGTGGCGTGTCCGTCTCCCGTCGCCCATTTCTTGAGGACAGCCGGGTTGACGAACTCCGGTTCCGGGATATCCAGTTCATCGCACACTTCGAGCAGGATACCCCTGAGTTCCGAGAGCCGCCGCATGTCGTAGAAATGGCGGTTCACGCTCACATCCTCGGCCACGACGCGGCGGATGCCGTAACGACGGAGCAGCGAGAGCAGCGTAGTCCTGAAAGCGCCGTGCATCTTGTTGCCGTTGCGCCGTTTGCTTTCGGTGAAGTTCCATGTCCCGGCCTCATGCAGGGAGAAGTATCCGGTATGCGTGGCGATGTCCAGCGCCAGTACCTGCTCCCGGGTCAGTACGCTATTCTCCGAGTCTCGATTCGCCATTCTCTTTCACGATTACCAGTTTATGCGGATAGCCTTCAGCCACATTCCCGTGCGAGACTACCAGCACGGTACCGCCGAGCGAGTTCAGCGCCTCGAACATGGAGGCCAGCCCCGCTTCATCGACCGCCTCGAGTATCTCGTCCAGCACGAGCAGATCCAGTCCCTTGTCCCCGTCGCAGTTGCTGTTCACGAGTTTCTGCATGGCAAGGATGGTCGCCAAATTCACACGGGCGGCTTCGCCTGCCGAAAACTTGCCGAACGAGCCGCAGTCCATGCCGTCGCGCAGCAGTGAGATGGAGATTTTCTCCCTTACCTTACCACTCTTGAGGACGGTATACCCGTCGAAGCGGATACGGATGTCGCTGCCGATGTCTTGCAGGAACTCGTTGGTGATACGGCTGAGCGCCTCGATTTTCGTGTTGGCCAGATAGGTCTTGAACTGCACGAACCGTTCCCGCTGTATCTCCAGGGCACGGACCCGGGCATCGACGGCCGTCTTGCGCCCTGCCGCCTCGTTGGACTTCCCGCGCGTTTCACGGAGAGTGTCCTTGAGCGATTGTATGAGGTCGGGTGAAGCCGCCTCATCCAGCTCCCGGATCGTGGCCTGCAAAGTGTCGATGGCGCAGGCCGCAGCCTGTATATCTTCCTTGCCTACCCGTATGCCGCGGTTCAGTGCGGCATTGCGCTCGTCTATGAATCCGAACACCTCGTCGAATACCTTGCGGCGGACACCTTCGATTTCACTTTGCAGGGCGGTAATTTCGGAAGCGATGCGTTTATGCCCGCTTTCCACCTCTTCCACGTGGCGGGTGGCATTCCTGATGGCCCGTTCGTGCCCGGCCAGCTGCTCCTCCCATCCGGTGCGTCTGCCTTCCAATATCCGGCGCTCATGGTTCAGCCGGTTCTGCTGCAACTCCACGGCATCCGTCTCCTCCTGCTTCTCATCGATACGGCCGTTGATTTCCGTGAGCTGCCGTTGACGGAGCTTCAGTTCCTTCATGCCGGCCTCGATGTCGAACTGTGGTTCTGCCACCAGAAACTCATGCCCGCAGAAAGGACAGGTGATGGAGCCGGCCAGTTTGTTCGAGAGGCCGTCAATACCGGCAGAAACGATACGCCGTTTATGACGCAGTTCCTCGATGCTGCCGGACAGGTCGCGCAGACGGATGTCGATTTCCCGCAGTCTCTCCGCAGTCGTATCGGACTGATCCCTGTATGCCTCACAGAATGCGGCATACTCCTTCTTGAACTGTTCCCAGCCGTCAGTCCTGTTTTTCAGTTCCTGTTCCGCCTGCTTCAAGACGGCATCGCAATCCTTCAGCCGCTCTGTGGCGGTCTGTAACCGTCCTTTCTTTTCGGCAATGACCTTGTCCCAGTCCGTCTGCCGGGCATCGGGAAAGAGGGACATCATTTCCGCTATCTTTTCCAGACATGCTTCCAATGCGGTATCTCCGGCTTCCAGTTCCTGCAAAGCCTCGTCCGCCCGCTGCACTCCGGCAAGCTGTTCCTCAAGCCTGTCCACGTTCTCGTGCCCGGTACGGATCTGCTCCCTCTTGGCCGCTATGGCCGTTTCCAGTCCCATGATACGTTCCACACGGGTACGCCCCCGCTCGGCTCCGGCTTCCTCCTCCTTGCGTATCTGCTCCTGTAACATCCCGATACGCCCGTCCAACCCGGCCAGTTCCAGTTCCACCTGCCGTTTCTTTTCAGAGAGCGGCACGATGTCTTCCTCCACTTTGGCGATGGCTTCATCCACCAGGATACCGTTGGAAAAGCGGTTGATGACCTCTTTCTTCTCCTTGTCCGATGACGAGAGGAAATCCTCATACCGGTATTTGGAAAGGATGAAATTGTTGAGCAGCTCGTCGCGTGTGATACCCAGTTTGTCAAGAATATACCGGTTATAGGCATCCACCGAAGGCTGTACCGCTTCATCGGTTACCACCTGCTTGCCGCCACGGTAAAGCGTACAGCTGACAGAGGAAGCCCCCTTGCGCGGGATACGGCGGTTGACGAGCAGTTCCTCGGCGGCGGAATCGTTGATGAAATGTAAGGCGACGCGGCATTCTTCCGCCGCATCGTTGATAATCTCCTCCGAGCGTATCTTTCTAAGCGGGCTGCCCGTGATACCCACGGCGATGCATTCCAACAGGGCAGACTTGCCGGCCCCGTTCGACTGCTGGGAGTCATTGTCCCGGTTATCGCCGAAAATCAATGTCGTCACGCCTTGCCGCAGCGTGTAGGACAGCGAACGGAAGGCGCAGAGATTTTCGGCTTCTATCGTCTTTAATTTCCACATGATCTGTTTTCTATTTTAGATAAATACTCCAATCCCATCGACACATCCTCGATCTGTTTCTCCCGGCAGAAGTCCTCGTAGGTTTCCCGGATGCGGCGGCTGTCGAATTTCTCGAAGAGCGAAGAGGATACCGCTTCCGGCGGCTGCTCGTCATCGGCAACTAGTTCTACCTTCGCCGCTCCGGCTTCCAGCAAGGCGGCTTTGTCCACCGATTTCATCGCGGCGGCAGGTGCATGGACACGCACCTTGACCTTGTAGCGACCATCGGCCTCCATTTCACGCAGCTCGTCCATCAGGTGCAACCCGGCACGTTCCGCCGGCATATCCATGACACGGTACCGCATGTTCACGCGGTTCTTGACAAACTCGTACGTGCCGTCCGTATACAGCACCGTGTATCCTTTCTCCTCGTCCTCCCCGAAGTTATGCTGGCGCGAGGAACCGATATATTCGATTCCCGTCCCCGGAATGACGGTACGGTTGTGGTAATGGCCGACAAAGACCTTGTCGAAAGGAGAGAATATCCTGGCAGGCAGTTCCTTTTCCGAAGGCTGTGCCAATGCCCCGTTGATACCCTCATGGATGTAGAGGAAGTGCTCCGGTTTTCCGGAAAGCGCTTCCGCAGCCAATCGTCCGAGCCTTTCGGCAAAAGAGCCGTCTTCCGGAAAATAGCTCATTACATGGAGCGCGAACTTCCATTCCGGGCGGCACAGGGTCAGGTACTCATCCACGACAGTCACATTCGGATGCCGGTCGAAGACATGACAATATCCGCGCAGGGATTCCTGGTTCACCTTGTCGTGGTTCCCTTCCGCCAGCGTGACATGAATGTCATGGTCCGCGGCGGATACAAGCATATCCCTGACGGCCAGCAGGACATCGAGTGTCTGGGCGGCACGGGAAAAGAACAGGTCTCCTCCGACAACCACTTCCCGGATATCCCGTTCCCTGCAAATTCCCATGGCCTCCTGCCAGTTGGCCTGGAATGCAGGGATGTTGTCTTTCGAGATGTGGATGTCATTCAATAACAAAAGGCAGGGTTTGTTTTCTTTCATACTAAGCGATTGTGATTAGGACGGGAGGCCCGGATGCCTCCCGTCGGATTAGAATTCAAGAACTTGTGAAAGGCTTATCTGCGGCGGCGGGGACGCCCGGCACGCTCTTCCGTTTCCTCCGGCTGCTCTTCTTCCTCCCCGGGGGCATCCTCCGGTTCGTCACCGGGCTTCGGACCCTCCATCTCGCTTTCGATCAGGTCGAGCAGTTCACGGTTGCTCGTGGAGCGTGTGACACGCACGGAGAGCCCTTCCTGCTCGATGTAGCCGCGAATCATCGCACGCAGCTCCTGGCCCTCCTCGGTCTTGTCACCGAGTTCCTGCCGCTGAAGCTCGTCATAACGTTCGAAAAGGTCGTCCAGCGAGATGCCTCCGCCTTCACGCCCGTTTTCCCTGTTATCTTTCGTACGACGGTCGAACGAGAACGCGGATGTGTCCTCCTTGGGCAGTTCACCGTCCAGCGTGTCGATGACCCTCTTCATTTCATCCGTCTCCATGAGCGACATGCCGTAGATACCGTCGCACTGTTTGAGGAACTCGACGGTGGCTCCCAGATGATAACGGGTGTAGCGGTAGATGATTTCCGGGATACGCGGCGCACCCATCAGGGCGGTCAGCTCCTCCTTGGTCAACGGTACAGGTTCCGATTCGTTGTCAATGGAAATGACATACTCGGTCTTGGCTCCGTTCTTGCGCTTTTCAATCTCCACCGGATAGGCGTCATACACCGAGGAAACCGGGCACGGGTAAGACGGATTCTTGGCCAGTTTCTTGCTCCACAGCTTGAACTTCCTCTCATCCAGGTCCTTGAACTGGGCATGGGAAAGGGTCATCATCTGCACGCC
>OLNO01002630.1_pt1 | contig 11840 bp, 11 predicted proteins | sample 1672861 | NCBI WGS metagenome assembly OLNO01 (sample SAMEA3136731, study PRJEB25190) | human gut metagenome | reverse complement strand
GAGCCATGAGGTCTCGCTTTGTTGCCACAAGGGCTTACGCCTGTGTGTTAGGGGTCGGGTAGTTTGTCACCTCCTTTAGCCTAAGTGTTGCGGGTTGTGCGGGCGTTTTGTGGTTTCATAAGGAACAGTGAATCGCGCGCATTTCGACGCGCCAAGCTCGCACGATGAAAGGACCCTTCTCATGTACGTGACCTGCCTCGATATGGAAGGTGTATTGGTTCCCGAAATTTGGATCGCGTTCGCAGAGGCGAGCGGCATCCCCGAGCTCAAGCGCACAACGCGCGACGAACCTGATTACGACAAGCTCATGAACTGGCGCTTGGGCATTCTGCGCGAGCACGGCCTCGGCCTCAAGGAGATCCAGGAGACCATCGCCACTATCGATCCACTGCCGGGCGCAAAGGAATTCTTGGACGAGCTGCGCGACTGTGGTCAGGTCATCGTGATCTCTGACACCTTCACGCAATTCGCCAAGCCGCTCATGGAGAAGCTCGGCATGCCCACGCTGTTCTGCAACGAGCTCGTGGTTGCGCCTGATGGAGAGATCACCGGGTTCAAGATGCGCTGCGACCAGTCGAAGCTCACCACCGTGAAAGCGCTGCAGAGCTGCGGGTTCGACACCATCGCCGTGGGCGATAGCCATAACGACCTGGGCATGATCCGCGCGAGCAAGGATGGCTTCTTGTTCCGCAGCACCGACGCGATCATCGCCGAGAACCCGGACCTACAGGCGTTCGAAGAGTTTGACGATCTGCTGGCAGCGATCAAAGGCGCACTAGAGGCGTAATTCTCTCGGCTTTCAGGAAGTCGATCCTACCGATCTTCACGCATGATATCTGGCCTTCGCAGCCTTTCTTTATGACGAGATACCCAATATCTCGTCATTTGTTTTGATGAGACAGGCAGAACCTTGTCATCCAATATGACGAGTTTTTCCTCGTAACCCATTGACCTCGTAGTAGGTGCGAGGTTTACACTTCCGTTTAAGGATGTGATGAAATGGCTGGTTACCGAAGAATCAAGAACCAAGTTCGCTCAGAAGATAGCAAAGAGAGACAGCGCCACAAGAAGCGGTTAGAATGCATTAGTACACGCTTAAATCTTATCTACGTGAAAGAAAACGATGCAGAATAAGAAAACGAAAAAGGATCAGAACTTCAAAAGCATTGATTCCCTTCAGCAGGTGGTCAACATAGTAAATGAAGCATCTGATGCGCTAGATGATAAAAAGCGAACTATTCAGAACAGCCCTATTCCTGAAGTTCTTACTGGAGTGATTGGTGCAGGTGCAGGTGGGGCTGGATCGTTCGCGCTCCTGTATAGCCTAGGTACTGTAGGTCTTTCAGCCCCAGGCATCACGTCAGGCCTTGCTGCAGCAGGCGCAATTGTCGGGGGCGGCATGGTAGCCGGCATATTCGTTTTGGCTGCACCTGTGGCAATTCTGGCCGCAACAGGTGTAGGCATAGGAAGCCACCTGACAAACAAGCAGCTGCAACAAGAAAAGGGGCGCCTCTACAAGGAGGCTCTCGCTAAACACCAAGCCATAATACAAGCATTAAAAGACGAAGCAGACGCATGTAAGGACCGGATTGACTATCTGACAAGTTTAAACATTCTACTTGAACATGCTATAAAAGACCTGGGAAGCGATCTCGGTGAACTATGAGTCGCTTAAACTATTCAGACGAAGAGAAGACTGTTAACAGCGTCCTCGCCTACCAAGACAGAGCACTCCGCAATATCCAGAGACCCAACAGTAAAAAGCTGGAAGAGCGCATCTCGGCAAGCGAAAAAACACTCTCTAATCTGGGATATCCACTTCCTGAAAGAAATCAGTTTTTATCTTTCCAGGCGGATCTTGTTGTTCCAACCTGGGAAGAACTATCATCGGAAGCTATTGAGCAAATTAGTACAAAGATAGAACTCGAAGATCTCTTTTCCGAAGATGAACTTCGATTGAATTCCCTCACAATTAAAGAATTAAATAAGCAATATAACGAAATACATAGATTGGACGAGCTTGACATTCTTATAGCGGTGTCGGCTGGCCTCTTGGCCTCAGCTGTAGATATCCTGCTAGTTGGCGTTCCTGAAAAGACCTCTTGCGGACTAAAGGCTGGATCTCTCTCCAACTACATCAGAGATGCTTTCGATAAAAAATTCCCACCGGACGAGATAGAAAAACTCGCGAACTCAAAGGTAAGCAAAGTTCCATTTGATGCGCAGGACAATCGCAATACAACCATTAGTATTGGAGGTCTTTCCGCATACTATCATAGACTTCTCTCCCTTGGACATGATCCCTTGCTTGGATTTGTCTTTGGCGTTGCGGACATTCTTACAGGGCATATGACAACCATAGACAAAACTGGCAAAGTTGTATCGCAGGTCATGGAATGCTATGCCGATAGAACCGAAATGAGCATCTTCTCTGCACTTGTCAAGCAGTTATCTCATCTTAAATCAGATGTAACCACCTCTATGGGACTCCCAGCTCCGCTGATGGGACTGTTTAACCTTCTTCAATTTGGAAGTATTGGTGAATACGAACAAACTATCGCTGATATCGTTCAAGGCATGTATTTTGAAGGGTACGATTTCATCCATTTCTGCTCGATGTCCGTAAGCGCAATCATCATCGAAGTTGTAGTTAGGATAGGATATGCGGTCAAGCGCATAAAAGAAGGATCAAATCTAAAAGACGCTATCCCTTTCGACAGCAATCACACTGAGAAACCAAAGCTGGGAACAATGCTCTTTGCTGCCAATGCGATTGCAGCGGCGGTTAATGCAGGCAAGATTGCTTTTACTAAAAGTCCGCTATCCATTAACTATCCCCAATGGATCGCCTTTGCAAAATACTCTTTCCAGCAGGCTAGGTGGATTCTTTTCACCAATCCCGAACTACGCGATCAATACATACGTGAAGCAATGGCTTTCGACCTCGATGAAATATATGAACAGATTGACACAATCTTTAACGAAATACAGCTTGAAACCATCACCCTTTAGTAAGTTTGCCGTACAAATAATCGATTTTTTTACTTCGCGGACAACAAACATCATGATAAAACGCTATAGCGCATCACTTCTGTCACGTTTGATCTCAGTTACTTATACTTTCTGATGCGGGCGAGGGTGCAATCGAGGCTGTATCGCTGAAGCGCTTCGATCTGGCTGCGATGGCGTTGATGCATTATCGGACGGAGCGTTACTAGTTCGTCGACGTCGTCGATCAAGTCGTCTGCGAGCACCTTGCAGTATGTTCGGTAAAAATCGAAATCTTCACGCGAGAGCTTCTCGCCGCTTTCGGCGGTGCTGACCAAGATCATGAGATAATCCAACGCTGCATACTGGCACACCAGCTCATCCTGAATTTGCTCGCGCAGGATGTTGCGCTGGACGAACTGATAGAACTTCAGATCGCAATACTGCATCACCATCATATCGATCACTTCAGCCCGTTGCTGAAAGGTTTCCTCAAGCTGATCAGGGCTATCCTGCATCGAGACGACTTGTTTGCGCACATCCTCAACATCGGGCTGCCTACCGAAGATACCTTCGATGAACGATCCCCGCGCCATAGCAAACATCCGCTATCACCATTATGACCTTGTCCATCATGAACTCTCCCCTTGCTCAAACTTCTTTGAAAGATCAGCGAACGCGCGAACAAGACCGTGCTTTGTTTCCAGGCTGAGATCACCCGAGTAAACCACTTCGCGCGCACTCACAGGAATCCCCAATTCATCACCCAGTTTATCGAGAGTTGAAAAGCTTTTTGGATCATACGTTGATGATGCTTTCACTTCAACCGCACGCTGAATCGTACCAGCTTTGTCGACGATCAGGTCTATCTCCCGTCCAGCAGAATCGCGCCAGAAGTAGAAGTCGGGTACTTTGCCTTGCGACAACGCTTCTTTCGTGAATTCGCAGACCACTGCATTTTCAAAGAGCGCCCCACGATAACTGCTCATTATCAGATCTTCTGCCGTGTCGATGCCGAGCAACGAGCAAGCCAGTCCCGTATCCTCAAAATATAGTTTCGGCGTTTTGATGAGTCGCTTGCCATAATTATGGTGATAAGGACGCAACAAGCGAATGATGAAGCTTTGCTCTAAAAGTGCGAGCCAGTCTTTCGCGGTGCGCATATTGATTCCGCAATCTGCGGCAAGAGACTGTATGTTCACCAGATTTCCAATTCGCGTTGCACAAAGCGCTACGAAGCGATTGAACTCAGGAATCTTCACCACACCCAATTCGCTGCGAACATCGCGATCGATGTAGGTCTGAATGTAGTTTGAGTAGTATTCTGCGGGCGTCATATCGACATCATAGAGACGCGGATAACCTCCTCGAACCACCCATGCTTCAACTGATTCAGGCTGCCTACCTGCAGCTTTCACCTCGCAATATGAAAGCGGAGGGAGATGTCTGATCGCTACACGTCCCGCGAGCGATTGCGAAATGGCATCCATCAAAAGAAAATTCTGCGAGCCAGACAAGATATACTGCCCCACTGCGCCTGTTTCATCCACTTGTCCCTGAAGATAGGAAAAGAGCTCTGGTACACGCTGAACCTCATCGAATATAACGTGGTTCGCATGAAGTGACAGAAACGCACGAGGATCATCCTGAGCAAAAGCACGAACGTCTGGATCTTCCAACAACACATAGGAATAGTCAGGAAACTCGTTCCTCAATAACGTAGTCTTCCCGCTCTGGCGAGGACCCGTTAGAGAAACGATAGGAAACTGGGTAAGACTTCTTTTAAGAGAAGTGGTTATCTGGCGCGGGATCATGATCGTTCCTTATCTAGCGATTCGTATAGTTGCCTCGAGCGACATTTCATCAAGATGAGATTGATTATGGAAGAGTCCGTTATATTTCCTGTTCACCATACTAGACTACCAGATTATCCAAGTACTGACTACAAGATTATCCAGATGTTGACTGCAAGATTATCCAGGGTTTCACTGCAAAGATATCCAGATACTGACTGCACAATTTTCTTGAAAAACAACGGATGACGAACGACCGGGTAGTTCGTCATCCGCGCGATCGATCAAAATGAACCGTCTAATAGTTCATACTCGCAACCGAGCGTCTCTTTTAGATAAGCGAACAGCTCTTCATAACCACATGCTTTCACCGCTGATCTTGTAAAGCCCTCTTGATCGCGCGTTAGGATAAGGTCGGCTTTTATGCCAAGCGCACTAAACATAGCTGCCTACTCCTCGACCAGCATCTTGACCTTGTGCTGCCTGATCTCTTCATCAGTCATCGACGAAAGAGCGTTCGTTGCGGGGATGGAGTCTATCGGTAATTCTTCTCGCTTGAAAACAACGTAGCGGTTGAGGTTGCCAGGCTTGCCATCGGCGGAGAAGGATTCGATCACCGTGGCATGCGGCGCGAGAGCAGTAATGATCCGGTCTATCTCTTCGTTTGAGAAATGGTGGCAGTAGCGATAGTTGCCAGGTTCGTTCTTCCAACCGAGGAAGTAATCGTTGGACTCGAGGGAGCCTGCGAAGAACGCAGGCGGCTTGAGGCAACTTGGGTTTGGATTGTCGGAGCTGGAGCTCCCTACCCCTCGGTCGAGCGCTTCCCTATCGTTCGTACGGGTTTCCGCGCAACCTGCGAAGAACGCAAGCGCTTCGACGTGCGTCTGTTCGATCTTCGCTCTCTTCGCAGGGTCGTTCAGGAACTGCCAGAAGGAAACTACCAGGTAGCCACCAGGCTTCACCTGACTGAGCGCCTCGAGTAAGAACTGTCGGCGCAAATCGAAGCTGGGAATGTGGTGCAGGAAACCGAACGAGACCACCAGGTCGAAGGGGGTTGCAGCTGCGAGCGCAGGGATGTTCGCGGGTTCGGCAGCAGGCAGGCCTTCGAGCAGGTTGCTTACAATATCTTCACAGGTAAAATGCACTTTTTTTGCAATATCTTCCTGACCGCTCGCAACGAGCGGCTCGCAATTATCCACGGCGAAGAACGACCAGTCGATGTGCGGATAGGCGTTCGCAAGGAACGCCTCGAAGCGCAGGTTGCCGCACGCGATATCGAGGACCGAATCAGCGATCTGGGTATCCATCGATTGACCGAGCGCTTCATCAGAATCATCGAACCCGCACGCCGCCATGCACCTGCGCCAGCCCTCCCAGGGGGCCGCGCGCGTTTGCGAAAAGGAAGCAGCATTGCGTTCGTAGAATTCGGTGTTGAGCTGGCAGAGCGCTCGCACCGTCGCGCAAGTCATGGCTTTTGGGTTCGCAGTCCCCTGCCCCAAAGCTGCACTCTCCCCGCTCATGGCTGCTGAGACTTCGCGGCCCATCGTCTCGTGCTCGGCCTTATGCTCTGCGGCCTCCCTATTCATGGCTAACCCTTCCTCACGAGCTTCACGAGCGAAAGCGCCAGCGAAGTGAGCGCTGCGCCAATGCACGCAGCAACGAGCATCACCACGAACGCGCGTACCGGGAACAGCAGGAACAGCAGCAGCACCGTCATGACGGGCTGACGCATGATGGCGCCCATAAGCGCCGCGCTGCAGATGCACAGGCAGCACACCGGGTCAGCGCCCGTGAGTAGCGCAAACCCATAGCCCAAGCAGATGCCCGCGAAGATGGTCGGAAAGAAATGACCGCCGCGCCATCCGAGGCGTAAACAGAGCGGCGTGGTGAAGACCTTCAGCACACCCGTAAGAATAAGATAGCCCGCGCCAAGCATCATGTAGGTGCTCATGAGCGTTTCAGTTTGCGTTTCACCTGCGAACATCACGAAGGGGAATGCGATCCCAAGCGAGCCCAGGATAAGCCCGACCAAGACCGCCTTTGCCACGGGGTGGTCACCGATCTTACGCGCGAGCGTGTCTGCGCACTTGTCGAACGCATGGTAGAGCAAGCCCACCGCACCGCCCGCTAGCGCCAGCGGAATGATGAGTGCGCGTTCGAACCAATCGATGGAGACCTCCGAGAAATGCGGCAGGCCTTCCCCACCGCCCAACACGCTTCCGAGCAGGATCATCACGCCGAACGCGCCGGCCACCGCGAACGTGTAGACGATGATCTTCGTGGCTTTCGGAACCTCGATCTTGGTGCCTGCTTTCACCTCGTCGCAGCTGCCAAGAAGCGGTGCCGCCAGACCGAACAAGGGCGCGTTGAACACGGCAGAAAGCACCGCCGCGGTGCCCGCCTGGGAAAGTTCGCGAAACTCCTTGCCGAGAAACTTCAAGCGATCGCCCACCCACGTGCAAAGCCCCGCGATCACGCCCGTCAATCCCGCTTCAGGACCGACGCTGCCCCCGAAGAGCAAGGGCAAAAGCGCGCCGCCCGCAGAGGCACCGATGTACTTGTATTCGTAGCGACCCGTCTCCTTCACCTGCGCCATCACCTTGTTCAGGTCTTCGGGGTACGCACCGAAGCGACGTTCGAAGAGGCCGATCGCCACGCCACCTACCAAGCACACGGCAAGCGGCCACCACCAAGCACCGATGTGCTCGGGCAGCACGTGCCAAAAGAGGTTGATGCCGTGGTTGAGCAAGAAGAAGAACGCCCACACGAATGCACCCGCCAGACCGCCCAGCACCAGGGTGAGCAGGGCGAAGATAACGCGATTGAGCACCGGACGCGTGCGGTTAGGGGTTTCGCTCATCGTGCGTCCTCATCGCAGTCCGCTTCTTCTTCGGCCTTGTCCGCAGCACGGAATTCTTCGATGAAACCTGCGGAGAAGATACCTGCTGGAATGGCCACCACGCCGATCGAGATGACCATCACCACGAAGCCGATGATGCGCCCGAACGCCGTAATGGGAACGATGTCACCGTAGCCGGTCGTGGTCATGGTGGTGATGGCCCAGTACAGGCCCGTCCACACACTGTCGAACACTTCGGGTTGCGCGGTATGTTCGGCTTCATACATGAGCACGCTCGAGGCCACCGCCAAAAGCGTGAGCACCATGAAAGCCGCCACGATCTCGCGACGGCGCTTCACGAACACGCGGCTGATGGTCTGCAGGCCGCGCATGTAGCGCGAGATCTTGATCAGACGCACCAGACGGATGATGCGAATCGCGTCGTTGAGCGCGTTCGAGGCAGGCAGGAAGAAGACGAAGAGCGCAGGGAACCATGCAAGGAAATCGATGATGCCCATGAGCGAGAAGATATAACGCACACGTGCGCGCGTTGGCGCAAGGGCAGGATAGACAAGATCGGCGATCCAAATGCGGCAGGCATATTCAGCGGCGAAAGCGATCACTGAAAGCACGCTGAACCCTAAGATGAGCGTGTTGAAATCGAGCGCTGCATCGTTGTCCGGCACGCCAACCAAAAGAGCGTTCAACACGATCAAGACGATGAGTCCGATGCCAAGGAATTTGCCGAGCGGCGAGGCCTTCGCGGGGTCTTCGAGCGCTACATAGACACGCTGCTTGAGCGGCTGCTTCGATCCGTTCGGGGCGGCGGAAGCACTTGGTTCAGTATGGAGGATTTCGGGTGCGGTCATGCAAACTGCCAATCAAACGTGGACGTTCAAAGTTTACCCGATGAACGCCCAAAAGGCATTTATAAGATGACAAACTACCCGATCGTTCGTCACCCTTTTTGCCGCTGCTTTTATCGAATGCGTCCCTCGTGCTAGCTCTTATCCTTCTGAAGCTTCTTCATGATGAAGAGGATCACCACTGCCGCAACAAGCGCAAGCCCGATCGGGAAGAGCATAGCCAGCCATTCCGGCCCTGCTGGGAAATACGGCGTGGTGTTCGCGAACGTTAGGTCCCAATCAAGATAGCGTCCTGTTGAGATCGGATACGGCCCCGTGGTGAAATCGGTTCCCGAAAGCTGCAAGTAGAGCGAAGGCGCATTGTAAGCCGGGAAGAGCAGCATCAAACGGTGCGCGAAGATGCCTACGATAACCAGGATCGAAGCGATGAGCGCAGGCTTCTTCTGTCCACGGGTCTTCGGCAAGAAGAGCATGATCATCGCAATGAATGGCAGGATAAGTTCTACCAGATACAACAGGATGTTCGAGCCAACTGCTGCCAGGATGCCAGCAGATTCTGGGGTGCCTTCGAAGAACATCAGGCACAGATCGATAAGCGCGAGCACCAGGTGAACCGCAATTGCACTAGCGCAAATGCGCCCAAGCCAAGCGAGCGCCTTCGACGAAGCACCCTTCACGCAAGCTATCAGCAGAATGAGCGCGAAACCGCTCACGAACGCGACCGCCAAGAAATCAACGGGCATGATCGGCGTTGCCCACCAGCCATGCGCGGTTTGCGTGGAGAAAAGCAGCCCTTCGACGATCTGAAGCGCAAGTGCCGCAAGGCCAGCAAGCACTGCCCACACCTTCACGGAACGCGCATCGCGCGCGATCATGACCAGCTGCACGATCGAGAGCACGATGAACGTACACATGGCAATCATGTCCCAAGCCAGCGGAGAACGCGGGTTCATACCAACGATCATGGCAAGCGCATTGCGAATCGCACCCAGATCGGCCAGGATCGCCACGCCAGCAGCGCATACACAAGCAAGCCCGCATGCGCCCGCGATACGTGCCAATGGCTTAAGCTCCTCTTTCCCCGAAAGGATGATCGCGCTCGCAACGAACTGCGAACCTGCGCCGAAGCCTACCAAAAAGGCAAAAACGGCGATCATAAGGCCCCAAAGGAATACGTTGGTCATGTTCGATCCAGCTAGCAAGCCGCCGGTCAATTGCATGATCCAGGCGATGAGACCCACCACCAGAAGGATTATTCCGACAAGGGCAATCTTACGTGTTGGTCTTTCCATGATCAGCCCTCCTTACGCTGTTCTTGAGAGATGGGGTCGACCTGTGTGACCTCATGCGAAACCACATAGTAGACGTTAGGATGCGTCTTATACCGATCGCCCAGAGTGATGGTCTCCTTGCCTTCGAGATACTTCCTGATCTCGGAGTTCGGATCATCCATATCGCCGAAGATACGCGCATTGCCAGGACAAGCACTGCAGCAGGCAGGTGGGATCCCTTGCGAAACGTTCTGCGCGCAAAACGTGCACTTTTCCATCACGCCTTCGGGGCGGTGCGGGGTGTATACCAGATGATCGCCATCGTAGTAATCCTTTGGATAACCGTAGTCGTACGTGGTGTTATCCAGCCCGACCATTTCTGCCGGCTTTCCCCAGTTGAACTGACGCACCCCATAGGGGCATGCGCTTGCGCACGTGCGGCAACCGATGCAACGGTCGTAATCCACCAGCACCGTGCCCGTATCGGGGTCGATATAGGTTGCACCCGTAGGGCAAACGGTCTCACACGGTGCATCGGTACAATGCTGGCAGCTGATCGGAACGAATTCCATTCTAAGCTGGTCGTTCACTTCGACTGCCACATCGTATTCAGGCGTACCGCTAGTGAATACGCGATTCCACCAGATGCCTTGGGGTTGCGAGTTGTAATTCTTGCATACGACCGCGCACGTGCGGCAGCCGATGCAGCGACTCAAATCGATAGCCATTGCGTATCTCATCGTTTACGCCCCCTTTCCGTATTCGATGCCCGAGCCATCCTTCACGTTGCCATCAAGCGTGCTCTTGCCTGTGTTCTTCACGATCTCGGGCGCGCCACCATTGGACAGGCGCACATTGCAGACCGTTTCATTCCAAGCCATATTGGGCGACCAAACACTGACCATGTAGTACACCTCATTCGTAGGATTGATCCACGGCCAGATGAGCGAGTTGTAACTCGTCTTGTTGTCGTAAGCCGACCACCAACCCTGGTCGAAGATGCACTGCGTTGGGTACACGCCCGGGTCCTCGATGAGCTGGCCTTCCACCGTTCCGCGGCTGTTGTAGACCTCGACCCAATCACCCGTTTTAAGGCCGCGCTCAGCTGCCGTTTCAGGATTGAGCCATACCTTGGGAGTGTTGTCCTGGATCTCAAGCATGAAGGGGTTGTTCACGTATGTTGCGTGCACGCGGAAAGCGCTGTTGCGCGTGGTGTATCCGAGCGGATAGAGCTCGCGCGCCTCAGGATTGTCCTTGTATTCAGTGTCCTCGAAAGGCGGTTTATAGCAAGGAAGCTGCTCATTCAACTCAAGGAAGATGTCTTCGTCGCGATAGAACTCGATGCGGCCCGATTTCACGAACTTCGCCGTGGCATCGATAGGATTCGGACGCGAGACTGTAGGGAACGGGGTGCGATCGTGCACCTGCTCCCAGAATGGGATCTTCTTTTCGCCAGGATTCGTGTGCGCAAGCTTGCCGGGGCCTTTGCGCAGTTCCTCGGGTGTGAGGTGTTCGATGGTGGGGCCGCCCTTTTCGAGCAAGAGCGCAAGCACCTCATCGGAGCGCTTTTCGGAATCTTCTGGAGCGAAGCGCGGCCAGAGCGATCCCTTCGAAGGATCGATACGGTTCGCAAGCTCGGTCAAGACCCAGATCTCTTCGCGCGCCTCTCCCGGCGGCTCAACGATGCGCTGCTGAAGCTGGACATATGGGTGAAGCGGCGTGGTGGTGAGCTCGGTCTTTTCGTACCAGCTCGCGCAGGGGAACGTAACGTCCGCACGAGATGCCGTGAGCGTGTCTTGGAATTCCATGCACACGAGGTACTCAAGCTCACCGCTCTCGAACGCATGGCGAAGCCAGTTCGCTACGTTATGCTGCTCGAGTGGATTGCCCCAGCCAACCACGAGCGCTTTGAACCCGTGCTTGGGATATTTTGCCGTCATCTGCGGCGTGGGGCCATTCACCCAATAATGGAACGGACACGAATTCTTGACCGCGCCTTCTGGCACCATCCAGCTTGCCGTGTTGAAGCGCGTCTTATACTGGCCAACGTAGGTTGAGATACCGCCGCCGAGCTGCCCTACGT
>OLNO01002627.1_pt1 | contig 11843 bp, 9 predicted proteins | sample 1672861 | NCBI WGS metagenome assembly OLNO01 (sample SAMEA3136731, study PRJEB25190) | human gut metagenome | reverse complement strand
CTTTCCTCAGAGCGGTCAAAGCCGCCCCGCCGCCGTATGTTCCACTCGTTTTCCGTTCCTCATAATACCATAAAAAAACAAGATTTGCAAGCGAAAGCGTTTTTTGCTATACTATTTATATCTGTTTTTCGTGCAAAGGAGGGGTGCGCGTGCGTCTGTATTTCACGGTGCCGGACACCCTGCAGACCCAAAATGGAACGCTTGTGCGGAACTTTCTGCGCCAGTGTGCCGTTTCTACGGAGCTTGCCCGGGCGGTCAAATTTCAGGGCGGCGGCTTTTTTGCCGACGGCGCGCCCGTGCTGGCCAACCGCCGGGTGTACCCGGGGCAGGTGCTGAGCTTCGACCTCCCGCCGGAAGCGGGCGGCGTGGCCCCGCAGCCGGACATTGCCGTGCAGGTGGTCTACGAGGATGCCTTTGCCGTGGTGCTGGAAAAGCCGCCCCATCTGGCGGTGCACCCCACTCTGAACTACCCCGGCGGCACGCTGGCCAACGGCTATGCAGCCTGGGCACTGCAGCAGGGCCGCAGCCCGGTGTTCCGCCCGGTGAACCGCATCGACAAGGACACCAGCGGCCTTGTGCTGGCGGCCCGCAATACCTATGCTGCGCCGCTCCTGGCAGAAAACGTGCAGAAGCTCTATTACGCCATCGTGGAGGGCGAGCTGCCCTTGGGGCCGGGCGTGATCGACGCGCCCATCGGCCGCCGGGGCGACAGCATCATCGGGCGGTGTGTGACCCCGGAGGGCAAGCCCAGCCGCACCGAGTACACCATATTAAAGGTACAGAACGGCCTGAGCCTGGCCGCCTGCGTGCCGGTGACCGGCCGCACCCACCAGATCCGGGTGCACTTTGCGTCCATCGGCCATCCGCTGGCCGGGGATGACCTCTACGGCGGCCGCCGGGACCGCATCGGGCGGCAGGCACTGCACTGCGCAAAGCAGACCTTCCGGGTGCCGGAGTACACCGAGGTGCCGGACGGCATCTGCATCTGCACCCCGGTGAGCGCCGGAACAGGCCGCACGGTGACCGTGGAAAGCCCGCTGCCGCAGGATATGGCCGACCTGCTTTCGTGAAAAGTGCGTGAAAGAACTGCCCAAATTTTGTGCAGGTGCTTGTTTCATTCCGTGCAGGGTGTATAATAAAATGAGCATAGATCGTCTGTGCGCTGACATTCAGCCGCACAGGATGTGGAAACCACCGCCGCGCCGGATGCAGAGCAGCTTTGCCGCGCGGCAAGGAAGGAGAAACCCGTTTGATCGAAGATAAGACAAAGGAACCGCAGACCGCAGAGCCTGCGCAGCAGCCGCCGAAAAAACGCGGCCAGAAGCTGCGCTCCCTGTGGGCACAGTTCCAATGCATGCAGCTCCTGCGTCGGCACCGCTTCCGCCGCAGGACCCAGCATCACGTCAATCATTTTTCTCAGAAGCTGCTGCAGAACCGCCTCGTTCTCATCGTAGGTGAGGCCCTGTACGCTCTGGGATTTTCGGCCGAATATGCATTTGTCCGTGTCGGACGCACGGTGTGCCGGGGCGTGTCCGGTGCACTGCTCTGGGGGCGCAGCCTGCTGCACACCATCGTGTCCATGGCGTTCCCCGGTGCAGCCCAGATGGTGCGCGACCTGTTCGGGCCCATCGTGCTGTTCTTCCGGGGCATGGGCTCGCTGCTGGTACATGCGCACCGCGTCCGGAAGGAAAAGGGCTTTGGCGCAGCCGTAAAGGACAGCGTGCATTATCTGGTCGGCGGCGTGCGGCGCAATGTGCGCACCCTGCCGCGCATGGCCATGTACATCCTGCCGGTGCTAGCACTGGCCGGGATGGTCACAGTGGTGCAGAACACCATCCGTCAGCCCTATGCGCTGGAAGTGCAGGTGAACGGCCAGACCGTGGGCTATGTGGCCAACGAGGATGTGTTCAACTCTGCCAAGGAAGCCGTGCAGGAGCGTATCAACGATGCAGGCACGGACGAGAACACCAAGTGGACGGTGGAGCCCACCTACACCATTTCGGTGGCACACAGCGTGCTGGACGAAAACGAGATGGCCAACGCCATCCTGAAGTCCTCCAGCGACCAGATCAGTGAGGGCACCGCCCTGTATCTGGACGGAGAACTGACCGCCGTGTGCTCGGACGGCACTGCCCTGCAGAGCTACCTGAGCAGCCTGCTGGAACCCTACGAGGACCCGAAAGATCCCAATGTGACCGTAGGCTTCAACAAAGAGGTCACTCTGGAGAATGGCATCTACTTCAATGAAAGCTTCCAGCAGGAAAACGATGTGGAGTCGATGCTTTCCGGCGTGCAGCAGCAGGAAAAGATCTATACCGTGCAGACCGGCGACACCCTGTGGAGCATTGCCCAGAAGAACGACCTGACCTTCCGGGAACTGTGCGAGCTGAATACGAACTTCAAGGGCGCGGCCCTGACCGAGACCTCCAACATCCAGGCCGGTGATGAGCTGATCGTGACCAAACAGGAAGCCACGCTGGAAGTGCGCATCACCAAGATCGAGACCTGGCAGGAGGAGATCCCCTATGCCAGCGAGACGACCAAATCCAACGAGTACAACGTGGGCACCAAAAAGACTACGCAGGCCGGTGAAAACGGCATCCGCAGTGTGACGGCCCAGCGTGTGTACGACACCAACGGCACCCAGCTCAGCCAGCAGATCCTCAGCACTGAAGTGATCAAGGAGCCTGTGACCGAAAAGATCGTGGTGGGCACCAAAAAACAGGCAAAGACCAGCTACATCACCGGCAGTGGACAGTTCATCTGGCCGGTGCCCGGCTACCGGAACTGCTCCCGTTGGTACGGCGGCAGCCACAAGGGCGTGGATATCTGCGCCGCCGCCGGTACACCTATCTATGCTTCGGCAGGCGGTACGGTGACCAAGGCCGGCTACAACCGGGCCGGTGCGGGCAACGGCTACGGCAACTCCATCATCATCAACCACGGCAACGGCTACACCACCCTGTACGCTCACTGCCTGTCGCTGGTGGTGCACGCCGGTCAGTCGGTCAAGCAGGGCCAGCTCATTGGCTATGTGGGCAGCACCGGACGCTCCAGCGGCAACCACTGCCACTTTGAGATCCGCCACAACGGCAGTTACGTTGCGCCCCAGAACGTGTTCAACCGCAGCAAATACAGGTAACTTGGCAGAAAGGGCTTTTCCCAAAGGGGAAAGGCCCATCTGCTATCAATAGGAAAAAAGGAGAGATGATCTTATGTCTACCCCTCACAACAGCGCCGAAAAGGGCGATTTCGCCAAGACGGTCCTCATGCCCGGTGACCCTCTGCGCGCCAAGTTCATTGCCGACACCTTCCTGCAGGATGTGCGTCAGGTGACCGGTGTGCGCGGCATGCTGGGCTTTACCGGCACCTATCAGGGCCGCCCCATCAGCGTAATGGGCAGCGGCATGGGCATGCCGTCCATCGGCATCTATTCCTATGAGCTGTTCAAGTTCTACGATGTGGACAACATCATCCGCATCGGCTCTGCCGGCAGCTACACCGAAAAGGCCAAGCTGTTCGACGTGGTGCTGTCCACCGGTGCGGTGAGCGAGTCCAACTACGCCCGGGTACAGAGCGGCTTCGAGGGTGACATCACCCTGCCCAGCCAGAGCCTGAACGACAAGCTGCGCGCTTCTGCCGCCAAGCAGGGCATTCCCCTCATTGAGGGCAACATCCACTCTTCGGATGTGTTCTACCGCCAGCCCTCCGACGAAAAGCCCACCTACTGGGAAAAGCTGCGGGATGAGCGCGGCTGCCTGTGCGTGGAGATGGAGAGCTTTGCCCTGTTTGCCAACGCACAGGTGCTGGGCAAGCATGCGGCCTGCCTGCTGACCATTTCCGACAGCTTTGTGGCACCGGAGATCACCACGGCCGAGCAGCGCCAGACGAGCTTTACCAACATGATGAAGGTGGCTCTGGGCGCAGAGTACTGAGAAACCCAACCGAAGATCCAGCGCGGTCTGCCTGCAAAAAGGCCGGCCGCGCTGTTTTCGCCCCCAAAAGGAGGAACATTTTATGACGAACCTGACCCTGGAAGAAAAGCAGGAACTGATCCGTATGGCACTGGCTGCCCGCGAAAAGGCTTATGCACCGTATTCCAATTTTATGGTGGGTGCTGCTCTGCGCGCAAAGGACGGACGCGTCTACACCGGCTGCAACGTGGAAAATGCGTCCTTTACCCCCACCAGCTGCGCAGAGCGCACGGCCCTGTTCAAGGCCGTGGCCGACGGCGTGACCGAGTTCACGGATATTGCAGTGGTGGGCAGCCGCCGCGGCGAGGTGAACGAACAGATCACCTCGCCCTGCGGTGTGTGCCGTCAGGCACTGTTCGAGTTCGGCGGGCCGGAGCTGAACGTGATCATGGCCAAAACGCCGGAGGATTTCATCGAGCGCAGCATGGACGAACTGCTGCCCTTTGGGTTCGGGCCTTCCAATGTGGCCGGAAATGCCGCTGTGGAAAAATAAATCGCTTCCCGGCACAAAACCGGAACGGCAGGGAACTGTGCAAAAGTAATATTTTTTGGATATATTTACAAAGATTTTGTAAATATTTTGTAATCGAAAAGTGCTTGCATCTCACACATCTTCCCGCTATACTTGAACCAGTAAATGTGCAAGTGCCTGCATTTGCAGGCCGGCACGCGATGGATTGAAAATAAAGGAGACTTTCTTATGAAGATTTCTCGTCGTAACTTTCTGGCTGTGGCTGGTGCTGCTGCCGCCGCCGCTGCTCTGACCGCTTGTGGCGGTTCTTCCGCTTCTTCCACCAGCACCGCTTCTTCCGCTGCTGCTTCCACCGCTTCCTCCGCTGCTGAGGGCGGCGAGAAGATCGTCAAGGTCGCTCTGACCTGCGACACCGGCACGATCGACGATGAGAGCTTCAACCAGGCATGCTGGACGGCTGTTTCCGGCTACATGGGCAAAGACTGCCAGTACTACATCCCCGAGGCTGACGCTTCTGATGAGGATCGTGAGACCATGATCCGTCTGGCTGTCAACGAAGGTGCAGACGTGATCGTCTGCGTCGGCTACCTGTACGGTGCTTCTCTGGCTTGGGCTGCTGATCAGTACCCGAATGTCAAGTTCATCGCTGTTGACGTGACCCAGGGCGATATCGGCACCGATACCATCCCCGCAAACTGCTACTGCATCACCTTCAAGGAAGAGCAGGCAGGTTATCTGGCCGGTTACGCGATCGCCAAGGACGGCAAGACCAAGTTGGGCTTCCTGGGCGGCATGGCTGTGCCCGCTGTCATCCGTTACGGCTACGGCTTCGTGCAGGGCGCTGATGCTGCCGCACAGGAGCTGGGCCAGAACATCGAGATCAACTACTTCTACGGCGGCCAGTTCTACGGCGATGCCAACATCACCTCCCGTATGGAGGGCTGGTACTCCAACGGCACTCAGGTCGTGTTTGCCTGCGGCGGCGGCATCTACACCTCCGCTGTGGAGGCTGCTCTGAAGAACAACGGCTACGTCATCGGCGTGGACGTTGACCAGAACTACATCGGCGCAAACGGCGTGGCTGACGGCACCTATGCCTACAACCCGTTCATCACCTCTGCCATGAAGGGTCTGTCTGAGGCTGTCAACACCGCTCTGTCCGACATCGAGGCCGGTGACTGGAGCGAGATCGCTGCTTCCAACGGCAACTTCGGTCTGGAGGATGGCGATTACATCGGCCTGCCCACCGCAGACGACAGCTGGAACTTCGAGACCTTCACCAAGGACGAGTACGAGACCGTCAAGGAAAAGATCAAGAGCGGCGAGATCACTGTGGACAACAACTCCGACGATGCTACCAAGCCCACCGTCAGCGAGTTCACTACCGTCAACTACATCCAGTAAAGAGCTTCCCCAGGCGGGATGTTCCGAAAGGGACACCCCGTCTTTTGCTGTATCAAAAACCAAAAGTCATACTATTTCAAGGAGAACCCAAGATAAAAATTTCCCGTCGCAAATTCCTGACCGTGACCGCTTCCGGCGAGATCACTGTGAACAACAGCTCGGATGATGGGGTCAAGCCCACCGTCAGCGAGTTCACCACCGTCAACTATATCCAGTAACCCGGCGTTTCCCGCAGCCTGCGGGCCGCAAACCGGCAGGCCGCTTTTATGAATTACTCAATGCAAAAACAGGGTGCCCATTGCAGGCGGGCACCCTGTTTTTGTGTGTCCGGGCAGGGCAGACCCGGCGGAAACTGTGCAGGATGCTTCAAAAGTAATACTTTTATCTGTACTTTCTGCCAAAAACGAAAAAAGCCGTGTGCAAATTGTCGGAAATCAGGTATAATGAAAGATAGAATAGTATAGGTGTCGATACGGCACGAAAGGAGAGTGAGCAGATTGGCAGAGGATTTTGTGATCGAGATGCTCCACATCACCAAGGAATTCCCTGGGATCAAGGCAAACGACGATATCACCCTGCAGCTGCGCAAAGGCGAGGTACACGCCCTGCTGGGCGAAAATGGCGCCGGCAAAAGTACGCTGATGAGCGTGCTGTTCGGCCTGTACCAGCCGGAGGCTGGTCAGATCCGCAAGAATGGCAAGGAGGTCGCCATCCGCAACCCCAACGATGCAAATGCACTGGGCATCGGCATGGTGCACCAGCACTTCAAGCTGGTGGAATGCTTCAGCGTTCTGGACAACATCATTCTGGGCGTGGAGCCCAATAAAATGGGCTTTTTGCAGAAAGCCGAGGCCCGCAAGAAGGTCATGGCCCTGAGCGAAAAGTACGGCCTGCGCGTGGACCCGGATGCCCTTGTCAGCGATATCTCGGTGGGCATGCAGCAGCGCGTGGAGATCCTGAAGATGCTGTACCGCGACAACGAGATCCTGATCTTCGATGAGCCCACCGCTGTGCTGACCCCGCAGGAGATCGACGAGCTGATGGAGATCATGCGCGGGTTCAAGAAGGAAGGCAAGTCCATCCTGTTCATTACCCACAAGCTCAACGAGATCATGGCGGTGGCAGACCGCTGCACTGTTCTGCGCAAGGGCAAGTATATGGGCACCGTGGACATCAAGGACACCACCAAGGAAGAACTTTCCCGCATGATGGTGGGCCGTGATGTGCAGCTGCAGGTGGAAAAGCAGCCTGCAAAGCCCGGTGCCGTGGTGCTGGACGTGCAGAACGTGACCATGCACAACGACCAGCGCAAGAAAGACTCGGTGAAGGATGTCACCTTCCAGGTGCACGCCGGTGAGATCGTCTGTCTGGCGGGCATTGAGGGCAACGGCCAGACCGAGTTTGTCTACGGCCTGACCGGTCTGGAAAAGCTGACCAACGGCAAGATCACGCTGGATGGCAAGGACATCACCCATGCCACCATCCGCCAGCGCTCCAAGGACGGCATGAGCCATATCCCGGAGGACCGCCACAAGCACGGTCTGGTGCTGGATTACAGTCTGGAAAACAACATGGTGCTGCAGCGCTACTGGCAGCCGGAGTTCCAGAAGGGCGGCTTCATCCGTTCGGATAAAGTGCGTGAGTACTCCGACCGGCTGATCGCACAGTACGACGTGCGCAGCGGCCAGGGCAGCTCCACCATCGTGCGCAGCATGTCCGGTGGCAACCAGCAGAAGGCGATCATTGCCCGTGAGATCGACAGGGATCCCAAGCTGCTCATTGCCGTGCAGCCCACCCGCGGCCTGGACGTGGGTGCCATTGAGTATATCCACAAGCAGATCGTGGCAGAGCGTGACAAGGGCACTGCCGTGCTGCTGGTGAGCCTGGAGCTGGACGAGGTCATGAACCTGTCCGACCGCATCCTGGTCATGTACGAGGGCGAGATCGTGGGCGAGTTTGACCCCAAGACCACCACCGTGCAGGAACTGGGCCTGTATATGGCCGGTGCACGCAAGCAGGGAAAGGAGACTAAGTAACAAATGGACAAGAAAAAACTTTCCCACAGCAGTCTGCAAAGCTCGGTCACCAGTGTGCTGGCGGCTCTGCTGTGCATCCTCATCGGTCTGATCGTGGGCTTTCTGGTGCTGCTGGCCATCAACCCGGCACACGCTTGGGGCGACGGCTTTGTGCGCATCCTGAAAGGCGGCTTCCACGACGCTCCCTACGGCGTCGGCAAGGAGCTGGCCAACGCAGCACCCCTGGTCATGACCGGCCTGTCGGTGGCATTTGCCTTCAAGACCGGCCTGTTCAACATCGGTGCTGCCGGTCAGTACACGCTGGGTGCCTACGGTGCCCTGTACTGCGCCATTATGCTCAAGATGCCCTGGTTCGTCTGCCTGCTGGCAGCCACCCTGCTGGGCGGCATCTGGGGCGCGATCCCCGGCTTCTTCAAGGCCTACTTCAACATCAACGAGGTCATCACCTCCATTATGTTCAACTGGATCGGCCTGTATCTGGTAAACGAACTGGTCTACCAGAACGGCACCGGCCCCATGTACGACGTGCGGAACACCCGTACCCTGAACCTGAGCAAGAACCCGGCCTTTGCCCAGTCCATCATCCCGGATTTCGGCCTGAACAAGATGTTCCAGACCAACAGCACCACCATTGCCATCTTCCTGGCAGCGGCGGTGGCCATCCTGATCTGGGTGGTGCTGAACAAGACCACCTTCGGCTATGAGCTCAAGGCCGTCGGCCTGAATAAGAGCGCTGCCCGCTATGCCGGCATCAACGAGAAGAAGAACATCATCCTCTCCATGGCCATTGCCGGTGCACTGGCCGGTTTTGGTGCGGGCCTGTACTACCTGTCCAATGTGTCCCAGTGGAACCCGCTGAACTCCACCAGCCTGCCGGCCATGGGCTTCAACGGCATTTCCGTTGCTCTGCTGGCAAGCTCCAACCCCATCGGCACCATCTTCTCGGCACTGTTCATCTCGCACATCTCGGTGGGCGGCTCGTTCCTGTCCACCAAGTATTACCCCACGGAGATCTCGGACCTGATCAGCGGTATCATCATCTATCTGTGCGCATTCTCCATGCTGTTCCGCGGCAAGATCCACGGCCTGCTGTTCAAGAATGCCGACAAGACCAATGTGAACGCAGAGCCTGCTCCGGCCAAGACCGAAACCAAGAAGGAGGGCAAGTGATATGCTGCTTCTGATCAAATATACGCTGCTGTATGGCATCGTGCTGATGCTGGTGGCTCTGGGCGGTATGTTCAGTGAGCACTCCGGCATCATCAACATTGCGCTGGAAGGCATCATGGTCATCGGCGGTGTGGCAGGTGTGCTTACCCTGACCCTGCTGCCCGCCGACATGTCTCCCTTCCTGGTGGTGCTGCTCACCATTCTGGCGGCGGCCCTGGCTGGCATGGTGTACAGCCTGCTGCTGGCCTTTGCCTCCATCAACCTGAAGGCGGACCAGACCATCGGCGGCACAGCCCTGAACCTGCTGGCCACCGCCATTGCCGTGGTCATCGCCAAATACTTCAGCGACAGCGGCAGCGCCAAGCTGAACTATACCAACAAGCCCTTCCTGTTCAGCATCGGCGGGCTGGAGCTCAGCGTCTTTGTTCCGCTGGGCATCATCCTGCTGATCATCAGCTATGTGGTGCTGTACAAGACCCGCTTCGGCCTGCGTCTGCGGGCCTGCGGTGAGCACCCCCAGGCAGCCGACTCGGTGGGCATCAACGTCTACAAGATGCGCTACGCCGGTGTGCTGTTGTCCGGAGCCCTGGGTGCCATTGGCGGCATGGCTTACATCGTGCCCCCGGTGCAGACCTGGAACTTTGAGGTGGGCGTGGCCGGTGCAGGCTTCCTGGCCCTGGCCGTTATGATCTTCGGCCAGTGGAAGCCCTTCCACATCTTTGGGGCTGCCATGTTCTTTGCCGTGTTCAAGAGCCTGGCCAACATTGCAGATTCCACCTTCCTGGCACAGCTGCACTGGTCCAGCAACATCTACAACATGATGCCGTTCGTGGCGTCCATGGTCATCCTGGCCTTCACGTCCAAGAACAGCATGGCCCCCAAGGCAGAGGGCATCCCCTACGACAAGGGTTCCCGCTGATCCGGGGCGTTTCTCCGCAAACCTCACAGGCGCAGTTGCTTTTTCGGGCAGCTGCGCCCTTTTGTTTAAAAAATGGGCAAAAGTTACAGAAAAAACCTTGCTTTTGACTGGAATTTTGCTATACTGAGACTACAATGTCATACTATTTCGACAGGAGCGTGAAGTTATGCGCATTTATGATCTGATTGCCAAAAAACGCGACGGCGGCACCCACAGCCGTGAAGAGCTGGAGAGCATCGTCAACGGTTATGTGTCCGGTGAGGTGGCCGATTATCAGATGGCTGCCTGGATGATGGCTGTGTACCTGCGCGGCATGACCGACGAAGAGACGGCAGAGCTTACCGACGTGATGGCCCACAGCGGCGTCATGGTGGACCTTTCGCCCATTCCGGGCATCAAGGTGGACAAGCACTCCACCGGCGGCGTGGGCGACAAGACCACGCTGGTGATCGCCCCCATCGTGGCAGCCTGCGGGGTCAAGATCGCCAAGATGAGCGGCCGCGGTCTGGGCCACACCGGCGGCACCATCGACAAGATGGAGAGCGTGCCTGGCACCAGGACGGCCCTGACGCAGGAAGAGTTCTTTGCACAGGTCAACCGCATCGGTCTGTCGGTCATCGGCCAGAGCGAGGGCATCGCCGTGGCAGACAAAAAGATGTACGCCCTGCGGGATGTGACCGCCACCGTGAGCTGCATCCCGCTCATCGCGTCCAGTATCATGTCCAAGAAGCTGGCTTCCGGCTCGGACGCCATTCTGCTGGACGTGACCACCGGCACCGGTGCCTTTATGAAAACCGTGGACCAGAGCATCGAGCTGGCAAAGCTCATGGTGTCCATCGGCACCCACCATGGCCGCCGGGTGGCCGCCATGATCACCGACATGGACACCCCGCTGGGCCACAACATCGGCAACAGCCTGGAGGTCATGGAGAGTATGGATGTGCTCAAGGGCCACGGCCCCGCCGACCTGACCGAGGTGTGCCTGCAGCTGGCCGCCAATATGCTGGTGCTGGCAGGGAAGGGCACCCCCGCCGAATGCCGCGCCATGGCACAGGCGGTGATCGCGGACGGCTCTGCCTTTGCCAAGTGCAAGGAGATGTTTGCCGCCCAGGGCGGTGATACCCGCGTGCTGGATGACTACAGCCTGTTTGAGCAGCCTGCTGCCCGCTATGAGCTGCTGGCCGAGCAGGATGGGTACATCGTGGCCAATGATGCCGAAAAGATCGGCTCGGCCAGTGTGCTGCTGGGTGCCGGCCGCCAGAAAAAGGGCGACCCGCTGGACTTTGCCGCCGGCATCACCCTGCACAAAAAGCGCGGCGACTACGTCCACAAGGGCGAGAGCCTGGCAACCTTCTACGGTGCAGCGGACAAGTTTGAAGCCGCTGCCGCCGAGTACCGCAGCGGCCTTGTGTACGGGGACCAGAAGCCGGAGGAGGCTCCGCTGGTGTACGCCCTTGTCACCAAGGACGGCGTAGAGCGGTACTGAGACCTGACAGCAGGGGAGACCTTGCTCTTATAACGATACTTTTCCGCTGATGACGCCCAAAGCGCACGCGGAGGGCATTCTGAATCTTTTCGACCCAAGGAGGCTGCTGCACAAAAGCTGTGCGGCAGCCCCTTTTTTGTGCTTTCACGCTGAAAATAGGTAATTCTGCACAAAAGAACCGTCGCTTTTTAAGCAATTCGATGTATTTGTGGGGCAAACAGTGGAACTTTGCGGCTGGATATGATATATTAAACTATATTTGTATGCCCCGGGAAAGGGGCTGCCAAAGGAGAAAGGACTTGTTATGAAGATCATTCTGGTGGGCAGCGGCAAGGTCGGTACCGCCCTTGCGCGGCAGCTCAGCGAGGAGGGCCACAACGTG
>OLNO01002619.1_pt1 | contig 11881 bp, 7 predicted proteins | sample 1672861 | NCBI WGS metagenome assembly OLNO01 (sample SAMEA3136731, study PRJEB25190) | human gut metagenome | reverse complement strand
TGCCGCACCTCGCTCGCCGTATCGGCACTTAGAATTATGCGGTATTGCCCTAAACACAGTATAAGAAGAAACGGAGTGCCAGCCCCATGCCAAACCTGACGGACCTTTCCACCATTCGTGATGTGTGCGCACGGCACGACTTTGCACTTTCCAAGGGGTTCGGCCAAAACTTTATCATCAACCCCGGCATCTGCCCCCGCATTGCGGAAGCCGCTGGCATTGGCCCCGGCTGGGGTGCGCTGGAAGTCGGCCCCGGCATCGGTGTGCTGACAGAACAGCTGTGCAAACGCGCGGATAAGGTAGTTTCGATCGAAGTGGACAAGCGCCTGCCGCCGATCCTGGCCGAGACAATGGCCGAGTACGAGAACTTTAAGCTGGTGCTGGAAGATGTGCTGAAAGTGAACTTGCGCACCCTACTGGCGGAAGAATTTGGTGATAAGCCCGTTGCCGTCTGCGCCAATCTGCCGTATTACATCACCAGCCCCATTCTGATGCGCTTATTGGAAGAAAAACTGCCCATCCGCAACATTACCGTCATGGTGCAGAAAGAGGCTGCACAGCGCCTGTGTGCCGCCCCTGGCACGCGTGAGGCGGGGGCAATCAGCTATGCGGTGGCTTATTACGCCAAACCCAAGCTGCTGTTTACTGTGCAGCCGGGTAGCTTTTACCCTGCCCCCAAAGTGACCAGCGCGGTCATCCAGCTGGATGTCCACACCACACCGCCTGTTACCCCGCCCAACGGGGACGAAGCCGGGCTGTTCCGCCTGATCCGGGCAGCATTTTCTCAGCGGCGCAAGACCGCGGCCAATGCCGTGGCGAACGGCCTGGGCATTTCCAAAGCTAAAGTGAACGCTGCATTGCAGGCCGCCGGGTTGGATATCCGCCTGCGCCCGGAGCAGCTGACGCTGGAAGATTACTGCGCGCTGCAGGCCGCCCTGGCCGCGGCAGAATAAGCGCCGTTCGGAGCGCTACTGCCCCATAATTCGGCATTGACAAGGTGCCGCAACATGTGCTAGAATACTTAGGTATTCCTAAGGTATATCTGAAAACAAAGAAAACGACGGATATTTCGCAAACACAAGCAGGATTTAAGGCTCTTTAACGCAAAATCCGGCTGCGTTTGTAGAAATAGACGATATGTTCAACTTTTCAGATACAACCTAAGGATTTCTTAGCCGTGCTGGCGTAGCTCAATTGGCAGAGCAGCTGATTTGTAATCAGCAGGTTGCAGGTTCGATTCCTGTCGCCAGCTCCAAAATATCCCGGCAGTTTTATAACTGCCGGGATATTTTTGTATCAATCCTATATTTTGTAGCACAAAAAGGTAAAAAGTACCCCCGGCACAGGGTCAGCCCTGAGCCGGGGGGCGGTATATTCAGGAAAATGAGATGGACTGAATGGCAAATACGAGAAGCAGATCTTAGCCCATATTGAGCAAGTTGCTCTTCATAGTTTTCAGCTCTTTTTCCAACTGGTCTTTTTCTTTGGTGTATGCCTGGTAGTCCTGCATCTGCTCCATCACGGCGGGGTCGCTGGCAGTCAGGTAGCCGCTGGTCATGGAGGTGGTGGTGCTGAACTTTTTCTGCTGGCCGTTAAAGTCGATCACCAGGAACTGATCCGTAGAGGGCAGTACCTTGCCCACGCCGAACATTTTGTGGGTTACTTCGCAGCCGGTCAGGTCGGGCAGGGCAGTGGGGCTTGCCAGCAGCTCCTGCAATTTCTGCTCCTTTTCGGCGATCTGCATGCACAGGTTGGCGCGCTCGGCTTTCTGTTTCACGGCCTTGGTGCGTTCTTTGGCGGTTGCCGTGCGGGAAAAGCCCTTGGGGTAATAGCCGTTTACATAGGCGCTGTGCATGATATCATACACCAGCAGATGCAGCTGGTCATTGATGCCGTGCATGGTGTTTTTCAGCCGCTCGGTGTGCAGGCGGGTCAGCTCATCGTATTTGGGCAGCTCGTTCAGCAGGTCATCGCACATGGCGTAATATTGGGTCAGGTTAAAGGCCGCGCCGGTGCCAAAGTCTTCGTCATAGCCGAAATAGGCGGCCCAGGCTTTGGCTTCGGCGGGAACAAAGAAGTAGTTATCCTCCGGCTCCAGCAGGCTCAGGTACAGCGCGGCGCTGCCGGCCGTCTGAGTGAACTTGGCCATGCGCGGCAGGCAACGGCGGAAACGGCCGTTGACCTGGTCGGCAAACATTTCCACGCGGCCCTGGCGTTTTTTCAGGTCACCGTCATCATCATTGAACAGCCAGCGAAAACACTCGCGCACAAGCTCAACTTCCGTGGGGTGCATCATCAGGGCCTGCATGCCGCCAATGGGCTGCAGGGCGGGCGTGTCCATCACGGCACGGGCCTGCTGTGTGGCCTGGGCAAACATGGCAGGAAAATCCACCGCGTCGATATCCCAGTTTGTGCCAAAGCAGTTGATGGCTTCCCAAACGCCATTTTCTGCGGTTTCGCCATCGGTCAGGCTGCGGATATACGGGGCAAGGATCGTGTTCAAAGTTTCAGTGTTCAAGCTCAAAACGTGATACCCTCCAATGAATTACAATGAATTGCCGCCGCCCGCCGCAAAGGTTTTTATTGGGCGACAACCTTTTTATTATACGAAAAAATCAGGGCTTTCGTCAAGGCATTGCGGAGCAAAAAGGATGAAAAAAGGCACCGGCGGTGAAAGCAGGTACACCGCCGGTGCCGAAAAATAAAACAGGGATAAGTGAGATATAGACAGGGGAGAACGCCGCCTTGCAAAAGGCAGGCCGCCGAATGGCTCAGGTATGGAAAACGCCAATGGTGGGGTTGATAAAATCAACGATGAGCAAAAACGAGATGACAGCCAGCATGCCGATCAGGCAGAAAAACATGCGGCGCAGCCAGCGGTTTTTATCGGTAAGGATATCCCGGTACTGCTTGTCTTTGTTCTCAAGCTCCCGCATGTACTGCTGACGGGTGGCGTCCAGGGTTTTGGCATAATAGTTCTGCATGGAAAGCAGCAGCTGCATCACGTTGGAATCCAGCAACTGGCCGTTTTCGCTCTCCAACTTTTGTAGGCCGGTGATCGCATCCAGCGAGCCATCCATGGCGGCAACGATCGCGGCGACATCACGGAAGCTGGGATTCTCGGTCTGGCCGCTCAAAATGCGGTTTACGGTGCTGAGGGGCACCCCGCTTGCACTGGAGATTTGCTGCAGGGTCAGGTTTTGTTCGGATTTCATATTTTTCAACGTTTCCACAATAGATTCTTGCATGAACCTCCTCCATTTCCCAAATCTGGGAAAGCCTAAAAGGACGTTTCTCAGATTTGATGGTTTACAATTCCGGCAGCCTCTGCTACAATTCACATAATGTTTCCATAAGGCGATGGGGAAACAGGAAAGACCCCACCGCTGCTAGGGGCAACGTGATCCCCCGGCAGGAAGCATCCCGAAATGTGCCGCAAAACATGCCACTATTTTAATATGACTTTTATAATTTGTCAAGAATTGTAAGAACTGTTAAAAAATGGATGTCTGCGGTATGGTGGGGAAACTGTTTGGGCTGTGGAAGGGGGCCGAGAACGATTTACCAGTATCTTGCGGTGGAACAAACCCTGTTCAGCTGTGAACTTGGCCGCTATACTGCTTTTGGAATTGCGGCCCAAAAGCGGGTACCGGATAGCTGGCGGCAGATTGCATTTGTCCCAGATATTTGCACCAATGCCCAACAGGCACAGCGCCTGGCGCAGCTGTGCACACAGGGGCAGCTGGAACCCATCCATTTGATGGATGTAATTGAAGATTTTGTGGCAGACCCTTGTTCCTGGCCATAGAGGGCCTGGCTTGCCGCAGAAATGTTAAAATCCCCCGGATCGTATAGAATCCGAGGGATTACGTTTTTATTTTGGGTGACTGATTCGTTTGGAGAAGGGGGATGCCTTTGGGGCAAAACGGACCGCAGGGACAGCTCTCAGGCGGAGATGGCCGACCTGCAAAGCACTTTGGGCATATTCTCCCAAAGCCGTAACAGCTTGTCCGGGGCATCAAGAAGGTCGCCCACTGCAAATATTACAGCAGCTGCACACCAGCGCGCTCGCACACGGCTTTGGTCTCGGCATCCCACAGGCTGACCTGCACTTCGCCGATGTGGGCCTTGCCCAGCAGCAGCATGCACAGGCGGCTCTGGCCAATGCCGCCGCCCATCGTCAGGGGCAGCTTGCCTTCCAGCAGCATTTTGTGGAACGGCAGTTCCGCACGCTCCGGGCAGCCTGCGGCTTCCAGCTGGCGGGTCATGGCGGCCGGGTCCACACGGATGCCCATGCTGGAAAGCTCCAGTGCACAGCCCAGCGCTTTGTGCCAGAACAGAATATCGCAGTTCAGCGTCCAGTCATCATAGTCAGGGGCACGGCCATCGTGGCGGATGCCGCTTTTCAGCTGGCCGCCGATCTGCATGATGCAGACGGTGCCATGGGCGCGGGTAAAGGCGTTTTCGCGCTCTTTTGGGGTCAGGTCGGGGTACAGGTCTTCCAGCTCCTGGGTGGTGATAAAGGTCGGCTCACGGGTCAGGCGGATGGCTTTCAGCTCCGGGAACTTCCAGCGCAGCTCGTCCGCAGTGGAGCAAACGGCATCCACAATATCGCGCACGGTTTCCTGCAAAAAGGGCAGGGTGCGGTCCTTCGCGGTGATGACCTTCTCCCAGTCCCACTGGTCTACATAAATGCTGTGCAGGTTGTCAAGCTCTTCGTCGCGGCGGATGGCGTTCATGTCGGTCACAAGGCCCTGGCCGGGGCGGAACCCATACTCAGCAAGGGCATAGCGCTTCCATTTGGCCAGGCTGTGCACAACTTCAGCGCGCTCATCCAGGCAGGGTACATCAAAGCTGACGGGGCGCTCCACGCCGTTCAGATCATCGTTCAGGCCGCTGCCGTTCAAAACAAACAGCGGGGCGGTAACACGCTTCAGGTGCAGGGCGGCACACAGCTTTTCCTGAAAGATGGTTTTGATGATGCCGATGGCCCGCTGGGTATCGTACAGGCCCAAAAGATCATGATAGTTTTTGGGAATGGACGTTTTGGACATAAATATTCCTCTTTTCCTCTCTACTTGCAGGGCAGCGTATGACTGCACCTTGAGCCGGAACGCCAGGCTGTGACAAATTCCGGCAAATTACACCGCATTTATTATAATCCCTGCGTCCGTCTGCGTCAAACAAAATTCGCCGATGACGTACAGGATATACAGCAAAACTAAACATAACGGCCCGCACTGCATTTGCAGCCGGGCCATTTGATATTTAGGGCAATACCGCATAATTCTAAGTGCCGATACGGCGAGCGAGGTGCCGCAGCTGCCGGAGCGGTGCTTAAGCCGCAAGGCGGGAATTATGCGGTGTTGCCTTAGTTGGGGTTATGCAGCGGGGCAGGCGTTACGCCTTGGCAAACTGGCTTGCATACAGGTTGGCGTAAAAGCCGCCCCTGGCCAGCAGCTCCTCGTGGGTGCCGCGCTCAATAATATTGCCGGCTTTCATCACAAGGATCTGATCGGCGTTTTTGATGGTGGAAAGGCGGTGCGCCACAATAAAGCTGGTGCGGCCTTTCATCAGTTCCTCAAAGGCATCCTGAACCAGCACTTCGGTACGGGTATCAATGCTGGAGGTTGCTTCGTCCAGAATCAGGATGGGCGGCTTGCGCAGCATAACACGGGCAATGCAAAGCAGCTGCTTCTGGCCCTGGCTGATGTTGCCGCCGTCCTCGGCAATTACGGTATCATAGCCCTGGGGCAGGCGGCAGATAAAGCTGTGGGCGCGGGCACGCTTGGCGGCGTCGATGATCTCCTCACGGGTGGCGTCCGGCTTGCCGTAAGCAATGTTATCTGCCACAGTACCGGCTTTCAGCCAGGTTTCCTGCAAGACCATACCCAGGTTGCCGCGCAGCGAATCCCGCGTTACGGTGTCAATGGGGTGGCCGTCCACCTTCAGGGTGCCGCCGTTGATCTCGTAAAAGCGCATCAGCAGGTTGACCAGGGTGGTTTTGCCGCAGCCGGTGGGGCCGACCAGGGCAATGCGCTGGCCGGGCTGAACGCGCAGGTTCATGTCTTCAATCAAGGGCACATCCGGCACATAGCGGAACTTGACATGCTCAAACTCCACACTGCCTGCACCGTGGGGCAGGGTAACGGCATCGGGGGCATCGGGCAGGATGGGGTCTTCGTCAATAAAGTCGAACACACGCTGCGCACAGGCCAGGGCGTTCTGCAGCTCGGTCATAACGCCGGAAATATCATTGAACGGCTTGGTGTATTGGTTGGCATAGTTCAGCAGAACCGAAAGCTCGCCGACCGTAATGCCGCCGCCAATGGCAACCAGCGCGCCCACCACGCCGACCGCCGCATACACCAGCGCGTTGACAAAGCGGGTGGCAGGGTTGGTGATGGAGGAAAAGAAGGTGGCCTTTACGCCGCAGATCTGCAGATCGGCGTTGATCTTGTCAAAGCGCTCCTCGGCGCGGCTTTCGTAACCGAAGGCGCGGACAAGATGCTCGTTGCCGATCAGCTCGTCCACCAGACCGGTCAGCTCGGCGCGGGTCTCGCTCTGTACGCGGAACATATTATAGGTATGCTCCGCAATGAACTTTGCCACAAAGATGGAAAGCGGGGTGAGAACCACAACGATCAGGGTAATGCGCCAGTCAATGGAAAGCATAAAGCCCAAAGTGCCCACAATGGTCAGAATGCCGGTGAACAGCTGGGTAAAGCCCATCAACAGGCCGTCACTGAACTGCTCCACATCGGTGTTGATGCGGCTGATAGCGTCGCCGGGCTTGTGGGCATCCATATAGCTCAGGGGTAAAATCTCCATGTGCTGGAACGCCTGCACGCGGATGTCGCGCACCACCTGGAAGGTGATGCGGTTGTTCACCATGTTCATCAGCCACTGGCAGATGGAGGTGACACACACGGTAACGCCAAACTGGATGGCAATCTTGCCCAGGGCAGGGAAGTTGACATTGCCCTGGCCCACAATCAGGTCCACGCCGCGGCCCGAAAGAATGGGGGCGTACAGCGTGGTAAGAACGGTAACGGCGGCAAGCAGCAGGGTGAACAGCACCAAACCGCGGTACGGCTGGATCAGCTTTAACACGCGCTGAATGGTGCCTTTACTGCCCCGCAGGGAAACACGCTTTTTCTTTGCATTGCTCATAAGGTCTTTTCCACCTCCTCACGGCTCAGCTGGCTCAGGCAAATCTCGCGGTAAACGTCGCAGGTTTTCAGCAGGTTGGCATGGGTGCCGCTGCCAACCAGATTACCGTCATCCAGCACCAGAATGCGGTCCGCACGCTGCACAGCGGAAGCGCGCTGGGAAACAATAAATACCGTCATGCCATGGGTCTGCTCTTTCAGCGCTTTGCGTAAAGCAGCGTCCGTGGCAAAGTCAAGTGCGGAGGAACTGTCGTCCAAAATCAGTACCTGGGGGTGAGGCACCAGCGCGCGGGCAATGGTCAGGCGCTGGCGCTGGCCGCCGCTGAAATTGCGCCCGGCGGTCTCCACCGGTTCATCCAGCCCTTTGGGCTTGCCGCGCACAAAGTCCGCCGCCTGGGCAATCTCCAGGGCCTGCCAGATCTGCTCATCGGTGGCATCGGGGCAGGCCCATTGCATGTTGTCCCGGATGGTGCCGGTAAACAGCACGGCGCGCTGCGGCACAATGCCGATCATCTGGCGCAGCTGGGCAAAACCGTACTGCTGCACGGCATGGCCAAACAGTTCAACGCTGCCGCTGGTGCAGTCATAAAAGCGGGGAATCAGGTTGATCAGGGTGGATTTGCCGCTGCCCGTGCCGCCGATCACGCCGATGGTCTGGCCGTTCTGGGCGGCAAAGCTGATGTCCGTCAGGCTGGGGGCACCGGCACCGTGGTAGGTAAAGCCCACATGGTCAAATGCAACGGCCGAGGCGCCCGCTGCCGGGGCAAGGGCGGCCGCGGCGGGGTCGGTCATCGTGGATTTGGTGTTCAGAATCTCCGAAACACGGATGCCGCTGGCCAGTGCGCGGGTGACAGAAACCACCAGATCGGCAATGCGCAGCAGGTTGATAAGGATCTGGTTCATATAGTTGATTAGGGCAATGATCTCGCCCTGGGTCAGCGCGCCGCTGTTTACCTGCAGCCCGCCGCGCATCAGGATGGCGATCACGCCCAGGTTGACGATGAGATAGGTCAGCGGGGTCATCAAAGCGGAAATGCGCCCGGCGGTCAGCTGGAAAGTTTTCAGTTTGTCGTTCACGGCGGTAAAATCCGCAATTTCGTCATCCTGCCGTGCAAAGGCGCGCACCACGCGGGCACCCACATAATTTTCGCGGGTCAGCAGGGTCACTTTGTCCAGCGTATTCTGGGCGGCGCGGTACTGGGGCACCGTCACCCGCATGATCAGCCAGACCACCAGCGAGATGGCCAGCGTGACCAGCACGAACCAGAACCCCATGGTGGGGCTGATGACAAACGCCAGAATCAGCGCGCCGATGACAATAAACGGGCAGCGCAGCAAAAGGCGCAGCGTCATGTTTACGCCGTTTTGCAGCTGGTTCACATCGCTGGTGATGCGGGTGACCAGCGTGGGCGTGCCGATGCCGTCCAGCTCCGTGTAAGAGAGGGTATCAATGTGGCGGAACAGCGCCCCGCGCAGCGCCGTGCCATAGCCCAGCGCGGCCTTGGCGGCAAAATACTGCGCCGTCAGGCTGGATGCCATACCCACAACCGCAAGCAGCACCATCAAGCCGCACTGCTTGCCAATATAAGCCAAATCCCCGTTTTTGATGCCCACATCAATGATGTTGGCCACCACAAGGGGAACCAACAGCTCAAAGCAGGCTTCCAGCATTTTGAACAGCGGGGCAAGGATGGATTCTTTCTCGTATCCTTTCAAAAACCGCAGCATGTTCCGCATGAATGCACCAACCTTTTTGTAATATCAAATTATATGCCTAAGGCAACACCGCACAATTCCCGCCTGACGGCTTAAGCACCGCTCCGGCAGCTGCCGCACCTCGCTCGCCGTATCGGCACTTAGAATTATGCGGTATTGCCCTAAAACAGAGCATACTTTTTAATCATACAACAGATGCGTCTAAATGCCAAGTTGAAAAACGCAATACAACCAATGAAACCAATATTTTTTGCGGCCAGCCACAAAAACAGGCCGGATGGCAGCGCCTTGCCCGGTTTCGATGATTATTTGCACCCTGCCCGCCTATACTTGCAGTGGGGTAACCCGCAACGCTGCAACATGTAGGAGGGCAGAGGTCACTATGTTTTATTATCATAAAGGTTTAACCCGCGCCGCACGGCGCACCGTCGCCACCGCGATCACCATCGCAGGCCGGCAGGGGTGTACGGCGGTGGATACCGGGCACCTGCTGCTTGCCATGCTGCAAACCGGGCGGGGCACTGCGGTGGAGTTTCTGCGCCGCAAACAGATCACGGTAACGGCACTTTCGGCCTGTGCCTCCCAGCGGGCCTGCACGGGCCGCCCGCTGCACCTGCGCGGCCGGGACCTTGCGCCCGAAAGCCGCAAGGCGCTGGAATTCGCTGTTCTGGGGGCCCATGCCGCCCGCGTGAACAAAGCGGAGAACGAACACCTGCTCTGTGCCATGCTGGAAGATACCGCCTGCACGGCCAGCGTGTGGCTGGCGGGCCTTGGGCTGGAAGTTCCACGCGCCGCGCGGGAATGCCGCCAGCTTTCCGGCCAGCTGGTTTTGCCCAGCAGCCCCCGCATGAGCAGTACCCGCGGCAGCCGCCCCAGTGAGAAATATGGCCGTGACCTGACCCGCCTTGCGCAGGAAGGCCAGCTGGACCCCGTACTTTGCCGGGATGATGAGCTGGAACGCATGATCGAAATTTTGTGCCGCCGCCAAAAGAATAACCCATGCCTTTTGGGGGAGCCGGGCGTGGGCAAAAGCGCCCTGGCCGAAGCCCTGGCCCAGCGCATTGCCGCCCTGTCCAAGGAGGGCCAGCCGGACGTGGAGGCCGCACGGCCCTATCAGGAGCAGTTCCAGGCCGCTTTGGGCAACGACTTGAACACCTCCCTGGGGCTGACCGTGCTGTACGACGTGCTGAAAGCCGATTTGACCGACGCCACCAAGCGGTACCTCATCGACGACTTTGACCAGGTGCTGTCCCTGGGCCTGCTGGAGGCGGCGGAGCAGGCATCCCAAAAGCCCGCCGGGAAGGAGCTCTCCCCCGAGGAGACAGCGGAGATCGAGGCGCTCATCCAGAAGCGGGCCGAGGCGCGCAAGGCCAAGGACTGGGTCACCGCCGACGCCATCCGGGACCAGTTGGCGGCCATGCACGTGGTGATGAAGGATACGCCCCATGGGGTGGAATGGCATGTCGAAGGCTGAGAGGTAGGCCGAGCGAAGCGAAGCGGCCCAGTGCCTGGGCTCTCAATTCGCGCCAAGGGGCGGCGGCTGAACGCCGCGCCTGTGCGAGAGAATGGCGCACGTGCGCGCCGGGGGCAGGTTGCCCTCTCAGTCGCCTAACGGCGCCAGCTCCCCCGAAGGGGGAGCCAAGTCTCGCCTCCCCCTTTGGGGGGGGTGTCATACCTTTGGCATGACGGAGAGGGCACGCCGCCGGCTCGCCCCCCAGCTTTCGGGAAGCCACCTTCTCGGTACGCCGCCGTTCGGGAAAAACGCTTCGCTGTTTCCCTAGTTCCTTTTTGGCTGCGCGCCCATAAGGTCAAGGGCAAGGTCGAAGCTTTTTTGAAAAGAAAGCGAGTACGTCCTGCGGACGTACCGCAAAAAACTTTACGCTCGCTTCGCTCGACCCCCGGCGCGGACGTGCGCTAGTGGTTCGCACAGGCGCGGCGTTCAGCCGCCGCCCCCAGGCGTGAATTGAGAGCCCAGGCACTGGGCTTTCCGATGGCGCAGGGCGCGCTTGCAGGCCAGGGCCGCCGCAATCAAGAACACCGGGAACACCACGGCGAACAGCAGGCCGGTTTTCAGCTCCCCGCCAAAGGCGCCGGAGACCATGCCCACCAGGGTGGGGCCGCCGGAACAGCCCAAATCCCCAAACAGCGCCAGCAGGGCGAACATGGCCGTGCCCCCCTTGGGCAGGCTGCGGGAGGCCACGCTGATGGTCCCGGGCCACAAAATGCCCACAGACAGGCCGCACAGGCCGCAGCCCAGCAGGGCCAGCAGCGGGTTGGGGGACAACGCCGCCAGCAGGTAGGCCACCACGCACAGCCCCGCGCTGAGCATCTGGGTGTTGAGCAGGTTCAGCCTGTCGCCGAACTTGGCGTAAATCACCCGGGCGCAGCCCATGAGCACCGCGAACAAGCAGGGCCCCGCCAAGTCCCCCACGGTTTTGGAGACGCCCAGGCCGCTTTCCGCAAAGGCGGAGGCCCACTGGCTCATGGAGAGCTCGCAGGCGCCGGCGGCGAACATTAGGGCGGCGAAAATCCAAAACAGCTTGTTGGTGAGCAACTTGCCCAGGGGCAGGCCCTCCCCCTCCTCGGTGAGGTGGGCGATGGGCACCTTGGTAAACCACAGGGCGTTAACCAGGGGCAGCAGGGCCCACAGCAGCGCCAGCACCGTCCAGCTGCCCTTGCCAAACAGCTGCAAGAACAGGGTGGAGAGGAGAATCACCCCCACGCTGCCCCAGCAGTAAAAGGAGTGCAGGAGACTCATCATGCCGTCCTTGTTCTCAAACGGACAGGCTTCCACAATGGGACTCACCAAAACCTCAATGAGGCCGCTGCCCATCGCATACAGAACGACCGCAATCAGAATACCGGTAAACGGTGCCGGGAACACTTCCGGCAGGATTGCCAGCAAGGCAAGGCCTGCTGCCGACAAGACCTGGGAGGCCACCACACAGATGCGGTATCCGATTTTATCCGCCAATTTCGTAGCCGCAAGGTCA
>OLNO01002615.1_pt1 | contig 11900 bp, 12 predicted proteins | sample 1672861 | NCBI WGS metagenome assembly OLNO01 (sample SAMEA3136731, study PRJEB25190) | human gut metagenome | reverse complement strand
ATTGACAGACCCTTTCCCTGTGCTATAATGTGGTCGTCTGAAAAAATATAGAATTGTAGCGCCAAGGTGTCCGCCGTTTGGCGGGTGAAAAGGGAATCCGGTGTGAATCCGGAGCGATGCAGTCACTGTGTACGGAGCGCTCTTGCAGAACCACTGGGAAACCGGGAAGGGCAAGATCGCGAAGACCGAAGTCAGGAGACCTGCCCTGGCGTGGAATCTCAAATCCGCTGTCTACGGGTTGACCTTCCTGCAAATTTGCAACGCGCCATGGCTTTTCTGCTGCGGCGCGGCAGATGCTATGGTCAAAGAGAACGGCTGCGGATGTCCGTAGCTTTTTCTATTTCTTTCAGAACATTTTCGAAAAGAGGTAACTCCCAAATGAAAAAGCTTCTCGCACTTCTGCTCGCGGCTGTGATGCTGCTGAGCGTGCTCTCTGCCTGCTCGAGCAGCGCGGACGCACCCGCCGACACCCAGCCGGCAGAAACCGAAACCACCGAACCGACCCCCGAAGAAACCAAGGAAGAAGAGCCCGCCGCGGAAGAGCCCACGCAGGAGGAGCTTGACCAGGCCGCTGCCGATGAGGTTGCTGCTATGATCGACGCCATCTATGTCCAGACCCGCACCGAGGAAACCGACGCCCAGTGCGAAGCAGCAAAGGCCGCGTGGGACGCTCTGACCGACGAACAGAAAGCGCTCGTTGAAGGCGAAGAGGCTAGCCCCGACTACTTTGGTCTCGACACCGGCGACGCTTCCAAGGACGACCCCAGAAATCAGGACGAGATCGGCGAAAATGAGCTGCTGGTCGTCTCCTTCGGCACGTCCTTCAACGACAGCCGCGTAGCCGACATCAAGAGCATTGAGGACGCCCTGCAGGCGGCCAACCCCGATTGGTCCGTGCGCCGCGCCTTCACCGCTCAGATCATCATCAACCACATCCAGGCCCGTGACGGCGAGAAGATCGACAACATGGAGCAGGCTCTGGAGCGTGCTGTCGCCAACGGCGTGAAGCAGCTGGTGGTGCAGCCCACCCATCTGATGCACGGTGCTGAGTACGACGAGATGTGCGCCGCCATCGACAAGGTCCGCGACAAGTTCGAGTCCGTTGAGATCGCCGAGCCCATGCTGGGTGAGGTGGGCAGCGACGCCACCGTCATCAACGCCGACAAGGAAGCCGTTGCCAAGGCCGTTGTCGCCGCTGCTCTGAGCGAGAGCGGCTACGAGTCCACCGCCGCCGCCAAGGAGGCCGGTGTGGCTTACGTGCTGATGGGTCACGGTACGGCTCATGTGGCGAAGGTCACTTACAGCCAGATGGCCGCCCAGATGGACAAGCTGGGCTATGAGAACGTGTTCATCGGCACTGTGGAGGGTGAGCCCGAGGATACCTCCTGCGAGGCCGTGATCGCGGCCGTCAAGGAAGCCGGTTACACCACCGTGGTGCTGCGTCCCCTGATGGTCGTGGCGGGCGACCACGCCAACAACGACATGGCCGGTGCGGACGAGGATTCCTGGAAGACCATGTTCGAGGCCGCCGGCTTCACCGTGAACTGCCAGATCTCCGGTCTGGGCCGTATCGCGGACGTGCAGGCTCTCTACGTGGCACACACCAAGGCTGCCATCGACGCTATCGCGTAACAAGGACTGAACGGGCTCCGGGGCGGTATATTATCGCCTCGGAGCCTTTTTCAAAGTAAGGAGGACCTTGACCATGAAGAAAATTTTTTCCTATCTGCTGGCCGTTCTGATGATGGCGGCGCTGCTGGTAGGCTGCGGACAGCAGCAAACCGATGCCCCCGGCAACGATGAGCCTGACCAGCCCGCTCTGGCGGACGGCGTATACACCGCCGACTTCAACACCGACAGCAGTATGTTCCACGCCAACGAGACCTGTGACGGCAAGGGCGTGCTGACCGTGAAGGACGGCCAGATGACCATCCACGTCAGCCTGGCCTCCACCAGCATCGTCAATCTGTTCCCTGGTCTGAAGGAGGACGCCCAGAAGGACGGCGCCGTGCTGCTCCAGCCCACCAAGGACACCGTCACCTATCCCGATGGTCTGACCGAGACAGTCAATGGCTTTGATATCCCCGTTCCCGCGCTGGACGAGGAGTTCGACGTGGCTCTCATCGGCAAGAAGGGCGTATGGTATGACCACAAGGTGTCCGTCTCCAACCCTGTTCTGAAGGAGGAGAACGGCAATGACGCTGCCGCCATCGCATTGGCGGACGGTACCTACACCATTGAGGTAGGCTTTGAGGGCGGCTCCGGTAAGTCCCATGTGCTGACTCCCTGCACCCTGAAGGTGGAGAACGGCGCTGCCACCGCCACTATCGTGTGGAGCAGTGAGAAGTATGACTATATGCTGGTGGACGGCCAGCGCTATGATGTCCTCACCACCGAGGGCGGCTCCACCTTCGAGATTCCCGTGCGGGCGCTGGATACCCCGCTGACGGTCATCGGCGACACCACCGCCATGAGCACCCCCCACGAGATCGAGTACACCCTGACCTTTAAGTCCGCCACGGCGGTGGAGGCGGCGGAGTGAAGCGTTTTCTCGCCGGGTTGCTGGCGGCGCTGATGGTCTTGTCCCTCTGCGCCTGCGGCGCGGCTGACGCCCCCGGCAAAACAGACGGACAAACCGCCGCCGTGTCGTGGGACGAGCTGGTCTTCGACCGTACCATGCCCCTGCGCTACGCGGAGCAGTTCTCCGTGGAGTACGCCGGGGACAGCTACAAGCGCATCACCATCAACAACGACCGGGTATACCTGCTGGTGGCGGAGGGTGCAGCTGTGCCTGACGGGGTACCTACCGGTGTCACCGTTTTGCAGCAGCCGCTGGACCAGATCTATCTGGTAGCCGCCGCTGCCATGGACTACTTCGACAAGCTGAACGCCATCGACTGCATCACCCTCAGCGGTAAAAAGCAGTCGGACTGGTATATCCAGCGCGCCAAGGACGCCATGGACAGCGGAGCGCTGGTATACGCCGGCAAGTACTCCGAGCCGGATTATGAGCTGATCCTGTCGCAGGGCTGCGATCTGGCGGTGGAAAACACCATGATCTACCACTCTCCGGCGGTGCTGGAGCAGCTGGAGCGGCTGGGTATCCCTGTGCTGGTGGAGACCTCCAGCTATGAGACCCTGCCCATGGGCCGGATGGAGTGGATCAAGCTGTACGCAGCGCTGTTGGATAAGGAGGACGAGGCCGAGGCGCTATTTAATGAGAAGATGGACAGCGTGGCGGACGTACTGGAGCAGCAGCCCACCGGCAAGACCGTGGCATTTTTCTACATCACCAGCAGCGGCGCTGTAAACGTCCGCAAATCCACGGACTATGTGGCGAAGTGCGTCGCCATCGCCGGCGGCGACTATGTCTCCTTCGACGAATCGGCGGAGGACAACGCTCAGTCCACCATCAATATTCAGATGGAATCCTTCTACCATGGTGCAGTGGACGCCGATGTGCTGATCTACAACAGCATCATCGACGGCGAGCTGCACACGCTGGACGAATTGGTGGCACTGAATCCACTGATGGCCGACTTCAAGGCCGTCAAGAGCGGTAATGTGTGGTGCCTGACCAAAAACTTCTATCAGGAGTCGCTGGAGCTGAGCGACCTCATTCTGGACGTCAACCATGCGTTGAACGACGCGCCGGATACGGCGTTTCACTTCCTGACACGGATGAAGTGAGCATTTTTTACATCATTGCATTATAAGGAGGAGCGGCATGAAGAGGACCCGAACACTTCGCATCTGGGGAGGCTTTTGGCTGCTCCTCCTGCTTTTATTCACATTTCTGATTTGGAACATCTTCGCGGGAAGCGTTTCTCTTTCCGCGTCTGAGATATGGCGGATCCTGCTGGGCGGCGATGTGAGCTTTACGCAGAGCCAGATCATCATGAAGATCCGTCTGCCCCGGCTTCTGTCGGCGCTGATCCTGGGCGGGGCGCTGTCCCTGTCCGGCTATCTGCTGCAAACCTTTTTCCACAACCCCATCGCCGGCCCCTTTGTGCTGGGTATCTCCTCCGGAGCGAAGATGACGGTGTGCGTGGCCATGCTGGCGCTGCTGAGCCGGGGCAAGACCACCTCCTCCGCCATCCTCATTGCGGCGGCGTTCGTGGGCGCCATGGTGTCCATGGGCTTCGTGCTGCTGATTTCTCAGCGGGTCAAGCGCATGAGCCTGTTGGTGGTCTGCGGCGTGATGATCGGCTACATCTGCTCGGCGCTGACGGATTTTCTCGTGACCTTCGCCGACGATTCCAGCATCGTGAACCTGCACAACTGGTCTCTCGGCTCCTTCTCCGGCATGAGCTGGGACAACGTAAAGACTATGGCCGTCGTCTGCGGCATCACGCTGCTGCTGACCTTCCTGCTTTCCAAGCCCATCCGGGCGTACCAGTTGGGCGAGGTCTACGCCCAGAACATGGGCGTCCCCCTGCGGGCCTTCCGGACGGCGCTGATCCTGTTGTCCAGTGTGCTGTCCGCCTGCGTCACGGCCTTTGCCGGCCCCATCTCCTTTGTCGGCATCGCAGTGCCGCACCTGATGAAATCCCTGTTCAAATCGGCGGAGCCGCTCGTCATGATCCCAGCCTGCTTTCTGGGCGGCGGCGTGTTCTGCCTGTTTTGCGACCTCATCGCCCGCACCGCCTTTGCCCCCACAGAGGTGAGCATCAGCTCCGTCACGGCGGTATTCGGCGCACCCATCGTCATCTACATGATGATCCACAGAAAGGCGGCGTGAGTATGGCAGCATATCTGGAAACAAAAGACCTGTCCGTGGGCTACCACGGCAAGCCGCTGATCGAGGACATAGCCCTTCATGTGCAGCGGGGCAGGATCGTGACGCTCATCGGCCCCAACGGCTCTGGAAAATCCACCATATTGAAAACCATCATCGGCCAGCTCTCCAAGGTGTCCGGCACGGTGTTTCTGGATGGAAAAGCCATGGAGGCGCGCAGCCGCAATGAGATCGCCCGGCGCATGGCCATTTTGATGACGGCCCGCATGGATCCGGAGCTGATGACCTGCAGGGACGTGGTGAGCAGCGGCCGCTATCCCTATACGGGGCGGCTGGGCATCCTGCAGCCGGAGGATCAGGCTATCGTGGAGCGCTCTCTGGCGCAGGTAGGCGGCATGGAGTTTGCCGACCGCCCCTTCTCCGCCATCAGCGACGGACAGCGCCAGCGCATTCTGCTGGCCCGGGCGCTGTGTCAGGAGCCGGAGATCATCGTATTGGACGAGCCTACCAGCTTTTTGGACATCCGCTATAAGCTGGAGTTGTTGACGGTGCTCAAGCGCATGGTGCGGGAGAACGATCTGGCGGTGCTGCTGTCCCTCCACGAGCTGGAGCTGGCGGAGCGCATTTCGGACACGGTGGTGTGTGTGGCGGGCGACCGCATCGACCGCATCGGCACCCCGGAGGAGATCTTTACCCGCGAGTATATCGCAAGGCTGTACCGGATGGAGCACGGGAAGTACGACCCCTGCTTCGACAGCCTGGAATTTGTGCCGTAAGGAGTAGCGACATGGAAAAACAGGGTGTTTTTTACGCCGTCAGCGTGGGCCCCGGTGACCCGGAGCTGCTGACCCGGCAGGCCTGCCGGGTCTTGGCGGACTGTCCTGTGGTGGCAGCCCCCCGGATGAAGTCCGGGCGGATGCTGGCGCTGGACATCGCCGCCGGTGCGGTAGATATGCAGGACAAGACCATCTTGCCGCTGGACTTTACCATGGAGCGAAGCGAGGCAGTGCGGGAGGACAGCTACCGCATGGCGGCAGCCGCTATCGAAGCGGAGTTGTCGGCAGGACGGGACGTGGCCATGGTCAATCTGGGCGACGTATCCGTGTACGCCACTGCCTACTATATTCTGGAGCGCATCCGCGCTGATGAGTTTGAGACGGTGATGTGTCCCGGCGTCACCAGCTTCTGCGCCGTGGCGGCGCGGCTGGGACGGAGTTTGACCCGCATGGAGGAGCCGCTCCACATTCTGCCGGGCAGCACGGATCTGGACAACGCGCTGCCGCTGCCGGGAACAAAGGTCGTGATGAAATCCGGCAAGGCCATCTACAAAGCGGCAGCGGCGCTGGAGCGCCACGGTCTGCTGGCAAATGCCGGGATGGTGGCGGACTGCGGACTGGAGACAGAACAGATCTACACCGACCTGCGGCAACTGCCGGAGAAGATCAGCTATTTTGCCACCATCGTGGCGGATTGAGAGGGCGCTATGGAGCAAAAAGTCCCCCGGCTGGTGCTGGCCGGCACCAACAGCGGCTGCGGCAAGACCACCGTCACCTGTGCCGTCTTGCAGGCGCTGGTATCGCGGGGCCTGCGGGTAGGCGCGGCGAAATGCGGCCCTGATTATATCGACCCCATGTTCCACAGCCGGATCATTGGCGCGAAGAGCTCCAATTTGGATGCCTTCTTCTTTGATCCCGATACCCTGCGCTATCTTCTGGCCCGCAACGCCCGGGGCTGCGATGTCACGGTGATAGAGGGGGTCATGGGCTATTATGACGGGCTGGGCCTCACCTCCACCCGGGCCAGCACCTACGAGGTGGCGCGGGAGACCCAAAGCCCCGTGGTGCTGGTGGTCAATGCCCGAGGGGCGGCCCTTTCCGTCCTGGCGGCGGTGGAGGGCTTTCTCCACTTTGCGCCGGACAGCGGCATCCGTGGTGTCATCCTCAACGGGTGCAGCGCCATGAGCTATGGCCCACTGGCACGGGAGCTGGAAAACCGTTTGGGCGTCCGCGCCTGCGGCTATCTGCCCCGTCTGCCGGAGTGCGCGCTGGAGAGCCGCCACTTGGGGCTCATCACAGCGGACGAGGTGGCCGATCTGCAAGAGAAGCTGCGCAAGCTGGCGGCCGAGGCGGAAAAAACGCTGGACATAGCCGCTCTGCTGGAAATCGCGGCTGCCGCGCCGCCCCTTCGATTTACGCCGCCGATGCTGCCGGAGGCAGGCGCGTCGGTGCGTATCGGCGTGGCGCGGGACCGGGCGTTCTGCTTTTACTATGAGGACAGCCTCGACCTTTTGCGGCAGCTGGGTGCGGAGCTGGTACCCTTCAGCCCGCTGGCAGACGAACGGCTTCCCAACGGCGTACAGGGGCTGTACTTGGGCGGCGGTTACCCGGAGCTGTACGCGGCACAGTTGGCGGAAAACCATGTCCTGCGCAGGCGAATTCGGGAGGTCGTACACGCGGGGATGCCCTGTATCGCCGAGTGCGGCGGCTTTATGTACCTGACGCAGACCATCGCGGGCCACGCCATGGTCGGCGTGCTGCCCGGTGACTGCTTTGACACGGGGAAGCTGACCCGGTTCGGCTACATCACCGCCACGGCGCAGGAGGACAGCCTTCTCTGCCGCGCCGGAGAGCAGGTGCCTATGCATGAATTTCACCACTGGGACACCCCCCAGCCCGGCGGCGCTTTTCTGGCGGAAAAGCCCTCCGGCAAGCAGTGGCGCTGTGCGTATGCCACGGACACGCTGTACGCGGGTTTCCCTCACTTCCATTTTTACGCCAAGCCCGTCATGGCACAGCGCTTTTTGGCGGCTTGCAGAAAGGAGACGCTATGACGGAACAGATGAAGCCTATGGATATCGAGAAGCGCAGCTTCGCCATCATCACCGAGCTGCTGGGTGACCGGCGGCTGGATCCGGAGAATGAGCTGGTCATCAAACGGGTCATCCACACCACGGCGGATTTTGACTATGTGGACAATCTGGCCTTTTCCGACCACGCGGTACAAAAGGCCATTGCCGCCCTGCGGGCGGGCTGTGACATCGTCACCGATACCCAGATGGCCAAGGCCGGGATCAATAAGACGATCCTCGCCTCGCTTGGCGGAGAGGTACACTGCTTCATGTCGGACGCGGACGTAGCGGCGGAGGCTAAGGAGCGCGGTGTGACCCGTGCCTTTGTATCCATGGAGCGGGCGGCAGCCCTGCCCAAGCCCTGCATCTTTGCTATCGGTAACGCTCCCACGGCGCTTTTCTCCTTAGAGGCGCTGATGGAGGCGGGCAAGCTCCATCCCGCCCTCATCATCGGGGTGCCGGTGGGCTTTGTGAACGTGGTGGAGAGCAAGGAGCGCATCATCAAGGCCGCTGCCGCGCCTTACATCGTGGCTCGGGGCCGCAAGGGCGGCAGCAACGTGGCGGCGGCCATCTGCAACGCCATGCTCTACCAGATCAGGCGGTAGGTTATGAAGGAATTTATCATACGGGACGGAAAAAAACTCCGTCTGGGCTACACCACCGGTTCCTGTGCCGCGGCGGCAGCCAAGGCCGCCGCATGGATGCTGCTGAGCGGCAGTAAAAAGGAGTCCATCCGCCTGCTGACACCCAAGGGCATGGAACTGACGCTGGCGGTGGAGGACATCCATCTGTCCCCAAACTGTGTGCGCTGTGCCATCCGGAAGGACAGCGGTGATGACCCGGATATCACCCGTGACACCCTGATCTATGCCGAGGTGCGGAAAACAGAGACTGTTGGCATTGTCATTGACGGCGGACAGGGTGTAGGTCGGGTAACCATGCCAGGTCTTGACCAGCCGGTAGGTGCGGCAGCCATCAACTCCGTACCCCGCCGGATGATTCAGGAGAATGTGGAGGAGGTCTGCGGCCTGTTCGGATACATCGGCGGCCTGTATGTGGTGATTTCCGCTCCCGATGGCGAGACGCTGGCGAAAAAGACCTTCAATCCCCGATTAGGCATTGAGGGCGGCATATCCATCTTAGGCACCACGGGGATCGTAGAGCCTATGAGCGAGCAGGCGCTGGTGGACACCATCCATGTAGAGCTACGGCAGCGGCGGGAGGGCGGCGCGGATTATGTACTGCTGGCCCCCGGCAACTACGGCGCAGACTATATCAAGGGTGTCATGGGCATCGACCCCGCCACGGCGGTGATGACCTCCAACTTCATCGGCGACACGATGGAGATATGCCGGGAGCTGGGCTTCCGAGGGGCGCTGCTCATCGGTCATATCGGCAAGCTGGTAAAGCTGGCGGGCGGTATGTGGAACACCCACTCCCGCTACGGCGACTGTCGCATGGACATCCTGACGGCCTGTGCCGCCGCAGAGGGGCTGCACGGCGGTGCGGCGGCGAAGATGCTCTGCTGCGCCACCTGTGACGACGCCCTGCGGCTGTTGAAGGAGCAGGGAATTTATGACGTGGTGCTGCACCGGCTGGCCGGGCGCATCGACGACATGATGCATTATAAATGCAGTGATATAGAGACAGGAGCCATCCTCTTTTCCAAGGAATATGGCTATCTCTGTGAGACAAAGGACGCAGCGGCACTGCTGCGCCGGATAAAGGAGGACTGACAATGGTACATTTTGTGGGAGCGGGCAGCGGCGCTGCCGACCTCATCACCGTCCGGGGCGTCAAGCTGCTGGGCGAGGCCGACATGGTGATCTACGCCGGCTCACTGGTAAATCCGGCGCTGCTGGACTATACCAGGGAGGGCTGCGAGATCCACGACAGCGCCAAGCTGACGCTGGAAGAGGTCATCGCCCTCATCGAGAAGGCGGAGGCCGCCGGCAAGACCACCGTGCGCCTGCACACAGGGGATTCCAGCATCTACGGCGCAGTACGGGAGCAGTTTGACGAGCTGGAAAAACGCGGTATCGCCTACGATGTCTGCCCCGGCGTCAGCGCCTTCTGCGGCGCGGCGGCCGCTCTGCGGGCGGAGTACACCCTGCCAGATGTGAGCCAGACCGTCATCATCACCCGCGCCCCCGGCCGCACGCCGGTGCCGGAACGGGAGTCCATCCGCTCACTGGCGGCCCATCAGGCCACCATGGTGCTGTTTCTCAGCACCTCGCTGACGGAACTGCTGCAAGTCGAGCTGCTGGCAGGTGGCTACGCCGCCGAGACGCCGGTAGCAGTGGTGTATAAGGCCACTTGGCCTGAGGAGAAGATCCTCCGCTGTACGGTAGGCACGCTCCACGAGACGGTGACGGGCAACGGTCTGACCAAGACATCGTTGATCGTGGTGGGCAACTGTCTGGGTGACAACTATCTCCGGTCGCTGCTGTACCACCCCGATTTTACAACGGAGTTCCGCAAGGGGGCCCAATGAGAGCCGCCCTGTTTACCTACAGCCGGGGCGGCTGTGCCACGGCGCGGCGGGTACTGGAGGCGCTGCCGGAGGAGGTATGGATGTGCTATACCATGCCGCGTTTTGAAGAGCCGGGCTTTCTGCCGCTGGACAGGGCAATATATGGTGTGTGCTTTTCCTCCATGGACGCACTGATCTTTGTGGGGGCCTGCGGCATCGCCGTGCGGGAGATCGCCCCCTATGTCAAAAGCAAAAAAACCGACCCGGCGGTGGTGTGCATCGACGAGGCGGGGCAGTTTGTGATCCCCCTGCTCTCCGGCCACATCGGCGGCGCCAACGCGCTGGCGGAAAAGCTGGCGGAGAAGCTGGACGCCACGGCGGTGGTCACCACCGCCACCGACGTCCGGGGAAAATTCGCCGTGGACGCATGGGCCGCCCGGCACGGCTGTGCCATCTCCGACATGGGGCTTGCCAAGGCGGTATCGGCGGCGATACTGGAGGGGGACGTGCCTCTTTGTAGCCAGTTTTACCTGCCTGTCCCCCTGCCGGAGGGTACGTTTGCCGGGGAGACCGGCCCTCTGGGCATTTTCATCGGCTGGCATGTCAGAACACCCTTTGCCCGCACCCTGCGGCTGATCCCTCGCGTGTTGCGGGTAGGCGTAGGCTGCCGGCGGGGCATCTCTGCCGAAGCAGTGGTGCGTGCGGTGCAGACAGTGTTCGCGGAAAATGGCCTGGACACAGCGGCTATCCGCGGCGTCTGTTCCATCGATCTGAAGCAGGACGAGCCGGGTCTGCTGGCCGCCTGTGAGAAAAACAACTGGCCGGTGCATTTTTACACGGCGCAGCAGCTGCGGGCTGTGGCGGGTGACTTCACTCCCTCCGACTTCGTCCGTTCCGTTACCGGCGTAGACAATGTCTGTGAACGGGCGGCGCTGCTGGATGCCGAAAAGCTGATCGTACAAAAAACAGCGCGGGACGGAGTGACCGTCGCCGTCGCGGCGGAGCATTGGGAGGTGCGCTTTGCGTAAGGTAATTGTAGTGGGCATCGGCCCTGGCGGCTATGAGGATATGACCATCCGGGCAGACGAGGCCCTGCAGGCGTGCGACGCCATTGTGGGGTACCCCGTCTATGTGGATCTGGTGCGGGATCGCTATCCCGGCAAGGAACTTCACTCCACGCCCATGACACGGGAGACAGAGCGCTGCCAGCTGGTGCTGGAGCTGGCGCGCAGCGGCAAGACCGCCGCCATGGTTTGTTCCGGTGACAGCGGCATCTACGGCATGGCGGCGCTGGTCTATGAGCTGAGGGGCGAGGCGCAGGAACCTGAGATTCAGGTGGTGCCGGGATTGACGGCGGCGTGCAGCGGCGGGGCGGTGCTAGGTGCGCCGCTGACCCATGATTTCGCGGTCATCAGCCTCAGCGACCGTCTGACACCGTGGGAGACCATCGAAAAGCGCTTGGACTGCGCGGCGGCGGCGGATCTGACCATCGTCCTGTATAACCCGGCCAGCCACGGCAGACCGGATCATGTAAAGCGCGCCTGCGATATCTTGCTGCGCCGTCTGCCGGAGGACAGACTCTGCGGCATCGTCCGCAACATCGGCCGCGACGGGCAGAGCCGCCGCATCCTGACGCTGGCAGAGCTGCGGGAGGCGGAGGTGGATATGTTCTGCACCGTGTTTATCGGCAACAGTGCGGCAAAGACGGTGGCGGGACAGCTCATCACCCCCAGAGGATACCGAAATGTGTAATATCTGCGTGTTTGCCGGCACCACCGAAGGGCGGGAGCTGGCGGAATTTCTCGCCGGACAGCCGGTACAGGCCACGGTATGCGTGGCAA
>OLNO01002608.1_pt1 | contig 11913 bp, 9 predicted proteins | sample 1672861 | NCBI WGS metagenome assembly OLNO01 (sample SAMEA3136731, study PRJEB25190) | human gut metagenome | reverse complement strand
GTGGATATGGTCAAGGCGTCAAACGCCTTCCGACGTGCTTGGATCTGTTCGAACAGCCGGGCGGGAGGAGAGATGACTGCTTCGCAGAAGATGGGTTGATAGACCGGATTCTCCTGAAAAAAGGTCATGCGGGCAGTAAAATACCGCCCCAGCTGGTCCTCCACAGAGCCGTCGTCCTCCTCCGGCAGAGCAGCGCTGAGATGGGCGGTGAGGCGCTGAAAGCACTCCTCCACACAGGCCAGATATAATTCGTCCTTGTTCTCAAAATAGTGGTAGATGATCCCTTTGGAAATTCCTTGGGCGGCACAGATGGTGTTTACCGAACTGCCGCCGTGACCCTTTTCCGCAAATTCCGCCAGTGCGCTGTCCATAATCCTACGCTGGGTCTGTTGATTTTTTTCTTCCCGTTTCATAGGTTTGCCTCCGAAATAATTGACCACAAGGTCTATTTTTAAATTATAGCATAAATAGACCTCGTGGTCAATATTGTGCATGTAAACTTTTGTATGAGACTGGTAGATGAACCGACGTAAAGATAGCTTGCGTTTTGAAAGAAGAAACATGAAAAGGACCCTGCATCCACAGTTACGGATGTAGGGGAAGGGAATATCTATGCCGCATTGGCCGGTGGCATTCAGTTTTCTGATCAGTAAATTTTTGCATTGATGCAGATGATGCTTTAGCTGCCGCGATTTTCTTTGATGATAGACTTCGATATTTTCCTTTCCTTATAACAGAGTCCCTCTGATACAGGAAAGCACCCTGCATCAGAGGGATATTTTGTTACGATCTAGGTTTACTGGACCGGTTCGGTGGATACGGATAGTCCTTTCAAATCAAAGATTGTACAGCAATTATGCATTTGCGTTAGATATGCTGCGCCGGATCTGAAGTAACAAGAGAACCAAGCTTACTCCCAGAAGGATGTGTCCGATGCCAGCCATACCGGAGATAGCAGCGTCCATGCCGGAAGAAAGAGCGGTTCCTAGTACCTGAGTCACTCCACGCACCATCAGCATCACAGCGGTCAAATTCAGACCTGCATGATAAACCACCAGGATCCGATCTGTCTTCGCACTGGTGAAAGAAAAATTCTTTTCCAGAAGAAGGAGCAGCAAGAGAACGATCATACCGAGTATGAAATAATGCGTATGTACCACCTCCAGAGTGGTTTTCTTAACAAATCCATGGATCTTGATAAAATCCCCCGCCGACCAGTGAGAGGACGGCATATAGCAGAGCCTCATTCAAATAGCGTTTCATTTGTATTCCTCCTGATTTGAATTTTCAGTTTTATTTTGAACTGCAGCAGAAAAAAACGGTGCCCTTACAAAGTTCTGGCCGAACAATAACCCAGCAAGAAGCAGGGACGCCCCTAGTCCGGAATAAAAAGACTGCGATGAAACGCTCTGATGCCAGACCGCTTGCCTGTAGGCCAATGCCGCCGGTCATCATCACAGCTTCGAGTTCTCTGCGGTTTGTTTGATTTGAAGCGATGAAAATTTGGTGACTCCCTGCCGGTAAGGATAAAGTCAAAACTGCATCTAGATTAATATCTTGAAACAGACTCAAAAGAAGGGCCGTCTCTTTGCTCGAACCAGGAAAATTACTTCATTTATATATGAACTGTAACATATTTGTGAATTGATTGTAAAAATGCTTGGACACCAATTGACAGAACATTGTTTTCGCAATATGCTACTACACAGATAGTTTAATAATAAACTGTCTGCAATAAAAATGAGGAGACTATTTCACTATGGAAGCGTATGATCGATCCTCGCAAGATGTATGCAGTGAATTGAAAACGGAACCACGATCGGGGTTGACCTCCACCCATGCTGAGGAGATATTGACCCAAGTAGGGGAGAACCGCTTGAAGGCAAAGAGAAAGCAAACCGTTGTTGAACGATTCTTCAGCCAGTTCAAAGATGCCATGATTCTCATCCTGCTGGCTGCAGCGGCTATCTCCTTCTATGTAGCATTGCAGGGCAGCGATCCAACGGAGTTTTTTGAGCCGGCTCTGATCCTGCTCATTGTCATTTTGAATGCCATCATGGGTACGGTTCAGGAGAGCAAGGCAGAAAGATCACTGGAAGCACTTCAAAATATGTCTGCTCCCCATGCGCGAGTGCGTCGTGATGGACAGGAATCCATCATTGACGCCAGCAAACTGGTGCCCGGGGATATCGTTTTGATCGAAGCGGGCGATTACATTCCCGCAGATGGGCGCCTGATCTCGGCTTTCAATCTGAAGGTGGAGGAGTCTGCTCTTACTGGTGAATCCGTTCCAGTTGAGAAGGACGCTCAGGCTGTGGTGGCCTCCAGTGCGCCTCTGGGAGACCGGCTGAACATGGTCTACTCCGGATGCAGCGTGACCTACGGCCATGGTGAAGCAGTTGTGACAGCTACTGGCATGAACACCGAGATGGGCCATATTGCCGGGATCCTGAACAACGAGAAACAGACTCAGACACCTCTGCAGAAAAAGCTGGCCCAGCTTGGGCGGATGCTGGGTGTTCTGGCGATCATCATCTGCGCAGTGATTTTTGCGATCGGTCTGGCCAGTGGCATGGAGCTGATGGAGATCTTCATGGTATCGATCTCTCTGGCGGTTTCTGCCATCCCAGAGGGCCTTCCCGCTATCGTTACCATCGTGCTGTCCATCGGTGTTACCCGGCTGGCCAAGCGCAATGCCATCATTCGAAAACTCCCCGCTGTAGAGACACTGGGCGGTGCTTCGGTGATCTGCTCAGATAAAACAGGTACTCTGACCCAAAACCGTATGACCCTCATTCAGGGCTACTGTGTCCAAGGTGATCTCAGAGAAGATATCTCTTCCGCCAACACGCCTGAGATCCAGACTCTGCTCAAACTTGGGACCCTGTGTTGTGACGGCATAGTCACCATTCAAGATGGGAAAGAAGTGGATATCGGCGACCCAACGGAAACCTGTATCGTTGCTGCCGCTCTGAAAAATGGCTTTTGTAAAGACGACTTGAACAAGGCGTGCCCCCGTGTAGCTGAGGTCCCCTTCGATTCCGACCGTAAGCTCATGAGTGTGGTCTGTCGGATTAGTGGCAAATTAGTTGTCATTACCAAGGGCGGTTTCGACACCCTAGCCTCACGCTGTACTGACGGCTTGACGGAGAAGGCCGCCAACGTGGTAGAGGAGATGAGTCGGCAGGCTCTACGTGTGTTGGCGGTGGCCTGTAAGGTCATTGATGAGGTGCCGGAAGAAGTCACTTCGGAAACTTTAGAGCACGATCTGACACTGATCGGACTGGTCGGCATGATCGATCCGCCTCGTGAAGAGGCCAAGCAGGCGGTGGCTGTTTGCCGTCAGGCAGGTATCAAGCCGATAATGATCACTGGAGATCATGTGCTCACTGCGTCCGCTATTGCCCAGCAGCTCGGCATCATGGAGCCTGGTGACCGGGCTGTGACTGGAAGTGAGCTGGCCAAGCTGAGCGAGGAAGAGCTGGATCAGCAGATTGAAGATATCGCAGTTTATGCCCGTGTGTCTCCAGAGGATAAAATAAGGATCGTCAAGGGCTGGCAGCGCAGAGACGCGATCGTAGCCATGACGGGTGACGGTGTCAATGATGCCCCCGCTTTGAAGGCAGCAGATATTGGCTGCGCGATGGGGATCACTGGTACTGATGTTGCCAAGGGCGCCTCTGATATGACGCTGATGGACGATAACTTTGCCACTATCGTTTCTGCTGTTCGGGAGGGCCGAGGTATTTATGACAATATTAAAAAGGCGGTCGCGTTCCTTCTGGGTACCAATATTGGCGAGGTGCTGGTCACTTTTATTGCCATGCTGCTTTGGAATCAGGCCCCCTTCCTGTCCATGCAGCTGCTGTGGATCAATCTAGTCACTGACTCTCTGCCTGCTATTGCCCTGGGAATGGAGGCCATCGACCCCAATGTGATGGACCGTCAGCCAAAGCCCAAAAAGGAAGGGATTTTCGCCAACGGGCTTGGAATTCAAGTTGTTTTGCAGGGTGTCATGTTTGCGATCCTGTCACTGATCGGATTCCGTGTTGGCAGTCAGGTCACCGGTGCCATTGAAGGTGGCCGAACCATGGCTTTCCTTGTGCTGGCCTTTGCGCAGATCCTGCATGCGTACAATATGCGCTCCCATAAATCGCTGTTTAAGACCGGACTATTTACTAACAAATATCTGAATCTAGCCAGCCTTGTTTCCACTGCTTTGATGTGCTTGGTGCTTTTTGTTCCTCCGATCGCCTCCGTGTTTGGCCTCATCCGTCTTCCTATGAAGCTGTATATGCTGGGCTTTGGGCTGGCGGTCGTTCCCGTGGTCGTACTGGAGATCGTCAAGGCGTTTGGGCTGGTGAAACATCATAAGTGAGTTGATATTCGATGAAGAACGTCGTAGGAACATTCCATAAAATACAGAAGGCGTATTATCAATACTGCTATCAGGCGGTAGAACCAGACGGGATCAAAATGAGTGAGATGGCTTGTATATTGTCTCTCTACAACAGTGCGCCTAAAGATACTGCACGGGATATCATTGAGTACTCCTGCCTCTCTCCCGGCATGGTAAGCAGGAGCTTAGAGTCACTTCGTAAGTCTGGTTTGGTTGAAGGATATCGTGACCAAGAGGATAGCCGATATATCCATCTGCGTCTGCTGCCGAGAGCGGCCCCGATTTTGGAGAAGCTCACACAGGCTCAAACCAAATTCATTACTTGTATTGCGGAAGGCATTTCAAAAGAGGATTTTGCGCAGGTCTGCCAAATTGCAGAGAAGATGGCTGAAAATCTGGATGCGAATCCGAAACTCAAAGAGCCCCTCACTTAAAAACAAGAGGAGTGCATGGAGAGTAACTCCTTGCACTCCTCTTATATGTATAAAACAAAACCAAAAGCAGATATCTTGGCATCTAAATATCGGGCGACAGAGGAGGTTTCACAATGCAAGTGTGGTTCAGCGAATTTATTAGAGGGCGTGTGTTCTCTGTCCTCTTTTGTATATTAGGTTTTGGGCTGACGATTTATCTGTCCAGCCGATTGGGCATACTGATTGAGGGATTTGCCGGCCTTGACCTCCAACTGGCAATTTTTTTGATACTGACAGTGTTTTGCACCTATATGCTCATCTATGTGAATATCCACAGAGAGAACAAGAAAACACAGAACTTATTCAACCTATGTGGAATCATATTTTCTTTTTTTCCAAGCACAGTGATCTGTTTTTTCTTGTTCGACCTGATAAGATCCCTTTGCGGAGCCTCCGATGGGCGGCTATACCTCATTCCACTGCTGTTGGCTGCTGTTCTGTCTGCCTATGGATTTGTCCATGCCAGAAAGATCTTTGTGAAAGAGTATTCGATACCCATTGCTGCCAGCAGCAAGCACCAAAGATCTGAGGTAAAGGCAGTACTGCTCAGCGATATCCATACCGGGAGCTATGTGGATCGGAAACAACTCCACAAAATAGTTGATGCAGTCAATCGGTTGCAGCCAGACCTTGTCATCATGGCCGGTGACACCTTTGATCAAGATGCCTTCGGGCATTGTGATATGGATGGTGTCAAAGCAGAACTACAGAGGCTCCAGCCAGAGGGAAACGTCTACGCTGTGCTGGGGAATCATGATCCGGATTCGAGCCATAAAGAGGTCAAGGAATATTTCGAGGAGGCTGGAATACATCTGCTGATTGATGAATGTGCAGAAACAGAGGACTTCTTGATCGTCGGTCGGGATGATATCTTGGGAAATCCTGCCCGCAAGGGCATTTCTGAACTGTTCGCCGGTGTGGATACGGAGAAGCCGAAGATCGTAATTGACCACAACCCTTTAGGCATCGAAGATGCCGTCAAAGCGGGGGCCGCTTTGATCCTTTGTGGGCATACCCATAAAGGACAGTTTTTTCCCGCCACACTGTTTACCAAGTGGGCATACGGCAGACGCGGATTCTATGGGCACTTTCAGACTGGAGAGACCCATAGCGTTGTTTCATCTGGGACCGGTTATTTTCAGCTGCCAGTCCGTTTGGGGACGAACAGCGAAGTCGTTGTTTTACATATTAAACTTCAAGCATGATGAAGGGGGCGGGATAGGGGGCGGCGCGGGTCACCTTTCATAGGTATCCACCGGGGCTTGAACATCTGTTCCCTGGGCCGGTCACAGCAGCGGCGCAGCGGCTTTTGCAATAAAGCCCAGCAGCCGGCGCTTGAGTGGCTCTGCTGGGAGCAGATCCAGCGTGACTTCCCTGCATTTGCCCTGTGTCTTTTCAAAATCGTCTTGGAGCTGGGGGATACAGTCCGTTCCCCACAGATAGGTCGCGCATTCAAAGTGATGATAGAGGCTGCGGTAGTCCAGATTGATGGTGCCGACAACAGCCTCCCGGTCGTCACAAACAAAGACCTTGGCATGTACGAAGCCGGGGGTGTATTCGTAGATCTTCACCCCGGATTCCAGCAGGGATCTGTAATGGGTCAGCGCAAGGGCAAAGGGGATGTACTTATCTGGAACACCAGGCAGGATGATCCGCACATCAACACCGCGCTCGGCGGCATACTTGAGCGCATTTTCCAGCTCACCGTCCAAAATCAGATATGGCGTCATGATATGGACATACTTCTGGGCCCGGTTCAGCATATCCATGTAGACCTGCTCGCCCACCTTGTCCTTGTCCAAGGGGCAGTCTCCGTAAGGCATGACAAAACCGTTTGCAGCCTGCTGCTTTGCCGGTACATTCAGAAATGTGTCAAAATCCGGTGCCTTTTCATCCAAGTACCACATGTGCAGGAACATCCTGGTGAAGCTGCGGGCTGCTTCGCCCTTTACCATCACGGCGGTGTCCTTCCAGTGACCGTACTTTTCATAGGCGTTGATGTATTCATCCGCCAGATTGATGCCGCCGTTGAAGGCGGTCTCCCCGTCGATCACCAGGATCTTCCGGTGATCGCGGTAGTTATAATGGGTGGAGACAAAGGGCTTGATGGGGGCAAACATTTTGCTTTGAATGCCAAGAGATCGAAGCCGCCTGGGGTAGTCATGGGGCAGGGTAGACAGCTCACAGGTGCCGTCGTAGAGCATACGGACCTCCACGCCCTCTTTGGCCTTCCGCGCCAGGATCTCCAGGATCTTGCCCCACATTTCCCCCTCATCCACGATGAAGTACTCCAGGAAGATGAACCGCTTTGCCTGCTCCAGCTGGATCAGCATCTCCCGGAACTTGTCCTCGCCTAGTGGGAAATAGGTGACGGCAGTATGGTCATAGACCGGATAGCATCCACTGCGCTGAACATAGCGGGCAAGCGCCGCGGCTCCGGGGTCGGACTGCCCCAGGGCCTGAGTTGTCTCCGGGGACTGGACAAGGGTTTCCGCAGTTTCCGTATTCAATTCCGCATAGCGCTTTTTCAGAGCCCGGTGGCCAATGTTTTTCTGGGTGTAAAGAAACAGCAGGGCGCCGAACACCGGCAGGAGCATGACCACCACCAGCCACGTGATCTTGGCGGTGGGGTCCATAGCGCTGTTGAGCAGATACAGTACCATAAAAAACGTGAAGATTACAACGCCGCCGTAAATGTGGGGCAGGAAGGCCTCGAACCAGTGAAAGATGCTGAACAGGAACAGCACCTGCACGGCCAGCAGGACGAGGATCAATCCAGAGCGGCTGAAGATCACCCGGAAAATCCCCCGCTTGCCCTTTTCCAAAAGGTGTATCCCTGCTTTTTTGGAATTCTCTTTCATAATAAGCCCTCTCTTTTGGAAATTACAAAAATTTCCGCAAACCTTATGCAACAGCAGTTCTTAACTTTTATTATATCATTGAAATCTCCTATTTGAAATGGAAGTCACCAAAAGTTAACAAATGCGCTTGCGGGGTGTACAAAATTTTATATTGGATAGGTGGAAAAAATACGCTTTAGTAAACGGGGACAAAGATAAGAAAACGATTTTGTTTCAGAAGTTTAAACATGTCTGTCGGTTCATTTTGGAGGCCGGTCATTCTGGGCTTTATTTCATAGGGGAAATTATTGAAACCTACATTGTATAGGTGTTTTTGAAGAAGGGGTGGCTCTTTGCTTTGTGTTACGAGCTATAATAAAGGAGCACCAATTTGGATAGGCAAGTGTACAGAATGAAGGCCAGTTCTGGATATTCTAACTTCGGCAGTCCAAAAGTGAAAAAGATACCGCCGGCTATCAGCAAGACAGCCGGCGGTATCTTTTATCAGATCTCTGTGCTGGCCTGGCCTTGAAGCCGATCAGGACCGTCCAGACATAGGCGCAGGTCTTGGGGATCATCAGCATACCAATCATAGGGACGACGTCTGCCCAGAGGACCACGGGAATGTAGAAACCGAAACTGAGCACAATGGTCAGCCACATATTGCGGAACGCGCGGTCCTTTGCTTGCCGGGCGCTCCTGTAGAACAAGACGATGATCAGCAGGCCCAAAAGCGCAAAGGGAATGTTCCGGTAAATGCCCCAGGAAAGCGGCGCATTGGCGCTCAGCCATGCATTCTGAGGGAAGAAGCAGAGGGCGATCCGCAGGGCAGACAGCAGATACACGGCGGCGGTAATGCTGTTTTGACCATTGACCTTGTACCGGACCCGCCACACATAGTAGAGGATGATGTAAAAGATCGTCATGGTAATGGAGGTGATGAATTTGCCTATGCCCAGGGGGACGATAAAGTTTTCCAGACCAGTGGTGCAGAGAGCCAGAGCCCGGGGGACCAGATGGAAGGCGTCGCCGGCGCCAAGGACGACGGCCATGATGCCGAACAGCCAGTACTCTTTGTTTCCCCTGCTCTTTACGATCATGGTGACGCCAATAGCGATCACGGAAGTCAGATAGACTGCATCAAACAGTGTTTCAACAATAGCTTGCATAAAGAGGCCTCGCTTTCCCACTTGATATGAACTTTGTTCATTTTGCTGGATAAAGAATTCCCGCATGAACGGGAATTCTTTAACGGTAAAGGATCCGTTCCACCATCCTGACAATGCCGGCACAGTCATAGTCGTGCCGCAGCAAAGAGGAGATGATCAGAGAGAAGATGATCTCAACAAATTTTTGAGGAGTAAAGACGTCGTCAAAAACCGCCGGATCTACATTTTTATCCCGCATCAGGACCATGTGGAAGCCCTCCTGAATGTGTTTCCACGATTTTGCCATCAGCTCCTGCCCACTGGACTTATCTTCACCGACAAAGCTCATGGAGTGCATGGAGAAGAAACCGGGATATATTTCATTCCCACGCCGCATACGTTCATAGGCCCATTCAATGCAGTCTGGAAACCGTTTGAAGGAGGTCTGGCCATCAGGGATGTGGAAGATATCGCACCAGACGCGTTCCACCGTTGCGGCGATCAGGTCAGATTTGCTGTCAAAATAATTATAGACGGAGCCGACGGAGATATTGCAGGCCTGCGCCACGCTGCGGATGTTGACGGCCGCCCAGCCGTTCTCCTGGATCAGCTTGCGGCTGGTCTCCAAGATGGCCTCTTTGGAAGTGATGACCGTGTTCACGTTTTCACGCCCCTATTCTGAAAAATGTTTACTATAGCATCCCACCCTTGATTTGTCAAGACTTTTTTGTGTCAGGTCTCTACCCTGTCAATGGTCGAAATGGACGGCAAAAGCAGCCGTTGACGGGGGCCGCAGGCTGTGCTTTGTCTGTTATCAAGGTGGGACAGCCGCAGGCTGGCTGTCCCACCGCTGTGATATTAGTTTGATTTTTTATCAGCCCGATAAGCTGGGATTACAGGTCCATTAACATTTGCGCAAAATGTTCAATATGTTCAGAGAGATCCTGTTCTCCATAGTAATCGGCAAACAGGACGGTATCTCCGCGACGCAGCACGAGGATGCCGCCGGGCAGAAAAACACGCGGTTCCCCGGTTATCTCATTGACATGAGTTCGCCCTTCGCGTTTGGCGTACAAGCATTCATCGAGAACATCAAACTGCTGATAGTCACCGGAGTTGTTAAATTTCTGCCTGCTCCATTCCTCTGCCCGCATTTCGGCGAGTATATCCAATGGGTAACGAGTGATGATGACCTCCAGATGAGGTACGTCATTTGGGCTGTCATCCTCGTTGAATGCACCATACTGATGAAAATACCAAGATTCCGGGTCGAGTAGCGTTCCACCATGAGAGATATAGTCCATGCTGTAAAACACATCCCGGGAGAGCGGCAGATCTTCTCCCTCAATGTCCGTCAGAGTGATGAAGCCGGAACCTGCTAGATCATAGGGGCGGTAATCTGTTCCCGCAAACAACTGTATGGTATTGATAAAGACCGGAAGCAAAAACGCGAATCCTATCGCCAACAACCAGCCGACTCTTTCGTGTCTCTTTGGAACTGTCCCGCTTTTGATCGCCTTTCGGTAGCACAGTAAATGGAAAAGCCCCAACAAGTACGATAAGTCAATCAGCAACAACCCAAACGCTGTCAGTAGGAACGGGAGCACAGGTCGGTTGGAAAAGGTCTCAACGGGATAATATCTGAGCCATGTCCAATCAATTTCCCATGGGGAGCCGTTTTGATAAAGGCTGAGCAAAAGCACATTTCCGAAGGCAAGCAGTACACCTCCAATCACTTTCTCTTTGAAAAAGCGCTTTAACGCATAATCCTGTGTTTCCGACTCTGTATGTGCCTGCGCGGTCAAGTCGTCAGAGGCAAAGACATAAAAACTTCCACGGAAGATCCCCCAGTAGTGCCAGCCTGCATCTTCGTAAAGCGCATTTAGCTCTGGATCATCATTTACTGCTCCGCGAATCGGCTCTAAATGGATTTGTACCGTTTGTTGCGCTGTCTTTTCAAAAATGGTGAGGGGGCCAGTGGTCATGGAAAAGCGCAGTCCTTTCCCAGCCATAACAGCGAACCAGTTTTCTAACCCTGGAATATCAAAACCGCCAACTGGTGTTATACGGATCACAGTCTTGCTCATAAAAATTCCTCCTCTCCGTCAAGGACACAGGCTTTTAGGCGTGCCAGCTCGTCCTTAAATACTGCTCTGCCTCTCTCAGTCAGCCGATAGCTGCGTTTGCGGCCATCGGTTTGTGTTTCTTCGATCAGGTGCTCATCTTGAAATTTGCCTAACAATGTATAAAGCGTACCGGGACCAAGACGCACCCGTCCATTGGTCTTCTGTTCTACAAATTCTGTGATCTCAATACCACACATTTCACGGTGCAGGAAAGACATCAGCACATAGAACATTGACTCTGTCAGTACCCCTCTATCTTTCATATCGATCATGGCACCTCTCTCTACAATATCGTCTCACGATATTGCTTTTTCCCATTCTAACATCGCGGCGCGATATTGTTAAGCAGCTCCTCTTGTATATGTGGATATGGAGTTGTGAAATTTAATGTCTTTAAGATTTAGCAGAACAAAAGAAAAAGCCGACACCTACAAAACTGTAAGTGTCGGCTTTGGTTCACCCTGTTATGCGCTTTTATTTTTGCGTTTGTGGAGTAAGCTTGGCATAAGGGCTGCACTCCTGTGTTGCAAAAGTTCAGCGTTTTCAAGAGGTCGAGGCATGTCTTAGTACATGCCGCCCATGTCGGGAGCGGCGGGGGCTGCAGGTGCGGGAGGCTGAGGCTTATCGGCCACCAGGGATTCGGTGGTCAGGAGAGTAGAGGCAATAGAGGCGGCGTTCTCCAGAGCGGAGCGGGTGACCTTGGTGGGGTCAACGATGCCAGTGGGGATCATGTCGCAGTAGACCTCGTTGTAGGCGTCGAAACCGTAGCCCACCTTGCCGGACTCGCGGATCTTCTCCAGCACCACAGAGCCATCAATACCGGCGTTGGCAGCGATCTGCTTCACGGGGGCGGTCAGTGCGCGGGCCACGATCTGCAGACCGGTCTTTTCGTCGCCCTCAGTCTCAGCGTAAAGCTTCTCCACGGCG
>OLNO01002606.1_pt1 | contig 11925 bp, 11 predicted proteins | sample 1672861 | NCBI WGS metagenome assembly OLNO01 (sample SAMEA3136731, study PRJEB25190) | human gut metagenome | reverse complement strand
TTTCAGATCCTTTATTTTTCTCAGATTCCGGAACGGAATAAGGATCCCACATCCCGTATCTCCGTCCTGTTCGATTCGGAAGTTCTGAATATTTCCGGTATTTCTGAACCTGAGTTCATTTCGGCAAATCCGAATTCACTTCCGGTTCTTACGATAGATAATCTCCAGCCCTTTCAGCAGAAGATGATCATCCAGTATGATCTTCCGCCTGCAGAAGGGTATGATCTTCTTTGCCAGCCCTCCGGTTGCTATGACGGTTACATCCCCTTCCAGGTCTTCACTTAACCGGTCAATGATTCCGTCTATGGCCGCCGCGCTGCTGTAAATGATACCGCTCTTCATACATTCTGCCGTATTTTTTCCAATCATATGTTCCGGAGCTTCCAGACTGATTCCCCCCAGCTGAGACGCATTCGCAGTAAGGGAATCCAGCGATACTCCTACTCCGGGATAGATCATACCGCCGATATAATTCTTATTTTTATCAATTACGCAGACTGTATTCGCTGTTCCCATATCGAACACGAGCAAAGGGACAGGATACCCGGCAATTGCCGCCACCGAATCCACAACCAGATCACTGCCCAGCTGGGCAGGATTATCAATGCGGATATTAAGCCCCGTCCGTATTCCCGCTCCGACCACAAGAACCTCTCCTCTGAGTATCTTTTCTGCTGCAAGTTTCACGATTGTTGTAATCTGCGGCACAACAGAAGATATGATTCCGCCCCGCAGGCTTTCCCTTTTAATATGATAGATATCCAGAACATTTTTAATATCAATTGCATACTCCAGTTCTGTCTTGGTGCGGACAGTGGAAAGCCGCTCCACAAACACGCACTTTCCCTGATCCATACACCCCAGAACAATATTTGTATTTCCAATATCAATAGCCAGGATCATATTTTACAATTCCTTTTCACTAACTCTGAAATCCGTTTTCCTTATTCCGCCTGCCGGCCGCTCCTTAAGCCTGCCTGCTCAGGCGGACACACGTACCGGGACAGCGGTGTTCCCACTGCAGCTGTAACCACAGTTGAAACGATCATCTCACATACTGCATTGATTCCCACAAATGTACAGATAAATACGATAATATTTCTGCCGCCGATCATTTCCCGGATATACTCTGTATTCCCGAAAAGCACGACCAGAGCGGTCATAAAAAACGCTGTATTGAGAAACGCGGAAAAGAATCCTGTAACAGCACAGGAAATGTACGTGTTCGTCCTCTTCCTCATTCCTCTGAAAATATACCCCAGCAGCAGTCCGTCCAGAAGACGGGGGATAAATCTCTGGATAAATGCCAGTACCGGGTTAATATTGAAAAGAGCGACTCCCATAAGACTCTGGCCGCCGATTCCAACGCACTGGAGAAAGCTTGTAAGTCCGAAAATAGATCCTGCAGCTGCTCCTCCTGCCGGGCCCAGCGCAATTGCACTTATGGCCACCGGAATAACATTAAATGTAATTGCCAGAGGGCCGATATTCAGATAGCCCAGAGGCGTGTATGCCATCAGCAGCAATATAGCCATCATAAGTCCCAGCGTAGTTATCTGTGTTGTTTTTACCTTTGTTTTCATGTTTTTCCTCCTCAGTTATCATTCTCTATTCAAGAGATACAATACTTTTTGGCACATGTCAGATATGCGCGAACCGGGTAAACGGTTCTGTTCAGTTGTCAAGTTACACGTTTTTCTGAATTACTTTTTTTCCTTTTCTCATCTTCAGAATCTGATCCAGTATCCGTGCCGCCGTCTCTTCCTTTGACAGCATTCCCGGCGATCGTTCTTCTTCTCCGGTAATTATGGTCACAACATTGGTATCCACACCGAATCCGGCGCCTTCCACCTTTACGTTATTTGCCACAATCATATCCAGATTCTTCTTCTGAAGTTTTCTGCGGGAATTCTCAAGCATATTCTCCGTTTCCATGGAAAACCCGCACAGGAACTGATCTTTCCTTTTGTTTTTGCCCAGATATGCAAGAATATCGTCTGTGCGTTCCAGTTCTATGGAAAGCTCTCCGTCCTGTTTTTTCACTTTTTCGCTGCTGACGTATCTGGGTCGGTAATCTGCCACTGCCGCCGCTTTAATAATAATGTCCTGTTCCCCGCTGCGCTCCGTCACAGCTTCAAACATTTCCCGGGCTGTCTTCACCGGAACAACTGTGACGAACGGAGGCGGCTGAATATTTACCGGCCCACTTACCAGAGTAACCCGGGCGCCCCGCTGCATACATACCCTGGCAATAGCGTATCCCATCCTGCCTGTAGAGTGATTCGTAATATAGCGCACCGGATCAATACTTTCCTGCGTCGGTCCGGCAGTCACAAGTACATTCAGTCCCTGCATGTCCTTTTCTCTGGCAATTTCCCGGAGAATGTACTCCAGCAGCAGTTCCGGCTCCGGCATCTTTCCTTCCCCGGTATCTCCGCAGGCCAGATAGCCGCAGGCCGGACTGATCACTTCATATCCGTACTTTTCCAGAATCTTCAGATTATCCTGCACAATGGGATTCTGAAACATATTTGTATTCATTGCCGGGGCAATGATCTTTCTGCATCTGCATGCCATAATTGTAGTCGTCAGCATATCATCTGCAATGCCATGGGCAATCTTTCCGATTACATTGGCGCTGGCCGGCGCGACCATCACCACGTCTGTCTTCTTGGCCAGAGAAACATGCTCCACACTGTACTCAAAATTCCGGTCAAAAGTATCAACCAGGCACTTATTTCCCGTAAGTGTTTCAAATGTAATGGGATTGATAAAATTGACCGCATTCTTTGTCATCAGGACATGAACATCTGCATGAAGCTTCTTAAGCGCGCTGGCAAGGGATGCCGTTTTATACGCAGCAATGCTTCCCGATACTCCCAGAAGAACTGTCTTTCCTGTCAGCATGTGTTTTCCCCCTTTCTTTGTTCTTTCGAACCGTTTCCGATATTGTGTGAACATCCCGTATGGAAGCGCCGGAACGCGTTTCGGCGGGATTGCTCCGGTTCCGCTTTATTATATTGTAGAGGTACGGAAAAAGCAAGTATCTGTTCTCTGATCCCACTCTCTTTCTTAACCTTGTTATCCTGGCGGAACTATGGTATTATGAGGGTGGTTTTATATATTTTTTATGAGGAGGCATTACTATGAGATATTGTCCTAATTGCGGCGCACAGTGCCCCGATGGCACTACATTCTGCTCAAACTGCGGAGCTTCACTTCAGGGCGGCCCGCAGCCCGGCACGAACAACACGCAGAACAATTCCTGGAACGCTGGTCAGAATCAGAATTCCTGGAATAATAATCCGAACCAGAATGCATGGAACAATCAGAACCAGAACGGCTCAGGATATAATTATCCGAATCCGGGGATCACTCCCAGAAGCATTCCTGTCTGTGTAATTCTCTCGATTATTACCTGCGGAATCTATGGTATCTACTGGATGATCAAGCTGAATGACGAGATCAATCTCCTTGCAGGCGAACCCGGCGCTACCAGCGGCGGAATGGTATTTCTTTTTTCCATTATAACCTGCGGGATCTACGGACTGTACTGGCAGTATAAAATGGGTGAAAGATGCGACAGAATCAAACGCACATCCGGAAGCTCCGGTATTCTCTATCTGATCCTGGCTATTGTCGGTTTCGGCATTATCAGTTACTGTCTGATGCAGGATACAATTAACAAAGCAATTTAATCATTTACATCCAAAGGAATTATGTTAAAGTCGTACATAGCATTTGATGTTGAAACCACCGGACTGAATCCGGCGGAAAATGAAATAATAGAAATCGGCGCGCTGAAAGTGCGTGAAGGAAAAGTGGCGGAGCGGTTCATGGAACTGGTCCGCCCCTTATCTCCCGTCTCGCCTTCCATTACCGCTCTGACGGGCATTACTAATCAGATGGTATCCTCTGCCCGCAGCCGGCATGATGTAATCTCTGATTTTCTTGCCTTCTGCGGGGAGGATGTCCTGATCGGGCACAATGTCTCTTTTGACTATAGTTTTGTAAAAACAAGCGCCGCAGCTGAAGGGCTTCCCTTCGAAAAATCCGGAATCGATACACTCAAAATTGCCCAGAAAGTACATAAGGATCTGGAATCCCGGAGTCTGGAAAGTCTGTGCCGGTATTATCATATTGAAAACAGATCCGCACACCGGGCCTACCACGATGCACTTGCCACGGCAAAGCTGTATCAGACACTGGCACACTATTTCGAAGCAGAGAATCCCCGGCTTTTTTCACCTGTGCAGCTGAACTATAAAATAAAAAAGCCCCGGCCCGCCACAGCAAAACAGATTGCATTTCTGACGAGTCTTGCCCGCAAAAAGAAAGTCTGCGCTGACTGGGATCCGGATACGCTGACATTGAGTGATGCCTCAAGGCTTATTGACATGATGCTGAAACAGTAGGATTATACGTATTTTTGCGCGCTCATTTGTCTGATGCCTTTCTTGATTTCCTGCTGCCGACGTGTTATACTATCCAACGCTGCAAAGCCCATAAAAACCAAGGTCTATCGGGCTTGCCGCCGATTTCCGTGCGTGCGTCGGAAACTTCATTTCCGGCTCTCGCGGCATTCGCCGGATATACACATAAATGTGTCCGCCCGGCTCATTGCTTCGCGGAAAATGCACCGAGTGTTCGAGACCTTCCACTCGTAAAACAAAACTAAAGGAGAAGAAAAATGAAAACAACCCAAACCAGCAAAGTGCTTTTTACGGCACAGGCGGCAATGATTGCCGCAATCTATGTGGTTCTGACCGTTATCGGCGCATCTTTCGCCTTTGGTCCGGTTCAGATCCGTCTTTCTGAAGCTCTGACTATTCTGCCTGTATTTACCCCTGCCGCGATTCCCGGCGTCTTTCTCGGATGCCTGATCAGCAATGTTATGGCAGGCGCACTGCTGCCGGACATTATCTTCGGAAGCCTGGCCACTCTGACCGGTGCAGTCTTTACATGGATGCTCCGGAATAAAAGCAGATATCTGGCGCCGCTTCCGCCTATCCTCGCGAACGCGCTGATCGTGCCTTTTGTGCTGAAATATGCATATATGGAGCCATTTCCCATCCCGTTTATGATGCTGACAGTAGGCATCGGAGAAGTTGTATCATGCGGAATACTGGGACTTCTTCTGTACACTGCGCTCAGCCGGTATCAGAATATTCTGTTCAGAAAAGCATTTTAAGATAATTCCATATAAAAATAACGGCTGCAGGAAATCATCCTGGAGCCGTTATTTTTATGCTTCTATATATATCCGATAAAAGTATTTCCTTCCTTCGCTGTCATTTTTTCCATATCACTGACAGATACCGTCGTTTCCTTTCCATTATCGGGGTCAATATAGGTAATATCACTGGTCGTATATCCGGTCAGCAGAACCGCATGGTCCCCGTCAATTACGGCAATCACCGGACGTCCTTTGTTTACTACATACAGCACCTGATCCAGCCTGCAGCCTGTCAGATCCACCCGGTGGGCTTCGTATTGTTCCATATACCTTTCACAGGCCTGAAGAGATGTCTCATCTCCCTCCTTCTTAAATGTTTCTGCGCCCGTGGAGTATGCCAGATCCCGGTTTCCTCTCTCCCACACATAAGCCTGTTCCGAAGAGATCACGACACCGGATACCTGTTCCGCTCTCTGAATCGCGTATGCGGCTTTGTCATAAACCGCTACCAGTTCTCCCATTCCGTACACATAGAATTTTTCTGTCGTATCCGTTCCGCTCAGTGTAATCGTCAGCGGTTCTCCGGCGGTCAGCTGATGCGGTTTCAATACTTTTACATCTGTATGATCCGCTGCATCTGCAAAGGTAATCCGCACCTGCCTCTGCATCCTTTCCGTGCTGTAGGTTTCCACACTGACCGTAGTCTCTTTGCGTTCCTCATTGTTGGTTATATATTCCTGCTCTGTGGAGCTGTAAACACTGCCCTTCTTTTCTACCCGGTTCAGTGTCAGCAGATTCCCGTCAATCAGAATATCCGTAGTGTAAATATCCGAATCCGTAAAGGAATATTCCGCTACCTTCTTATTCTTCGAATTCAGGATCTCCACTGCATACATTGGCGTAATCTCTTCGCCGGAAGCCGTCTGCCCCGCATCCTCTGACCGGATTCTGCCGCAGACAAAATCACTGTGAATAAAGCCCAGGGGCCGGATTGTCTCGCCGTCTTTTGCCTTAACTTCATAGCTGTCCCCGCTTTCCAGATTCATCACCTGGATTGTGGATGCCGAATCATCTGACTGATAAGCCATCAGCCGGCCGTCATCTGATACGGTATACTGTTCTTCCGTCAGGCTTTCCGCCAGAGTTTCCTGCTTGTTTTTATCCAGATCTATCTGATAAAGAGTTCCCTCCGCCAGGACATACAGCATCTTTTCACTGTGGTTATAGTATACCATTTTGCCAAGCTCATCTTCGGCAATGGCAAATGATTTCGTACTTGGGATAAACGCCTTCTCCTCGATCACATTGTCGGCCACACTGAAGTAATAAATCCCGACGCCTACTTCTCCTTCATGGGCGCCCCGGTTCATATATCCGTATACTGCAAAGGCCAGATTGCCGTCATTATCCATACTGATAATACGGACAGCATGCTGATCATTGCGGCTTCTCTCATCGCTTCCTTCTGCATTCGAAAAACTGAATACCTGATACAGCTCTCCCGATTCTCTGCTGTAGAGCCACAGATCCCGTTCCTGAACAAAAGCCACTATATTTTCATCCTCATTTGTCTCATACTGCAGATCAGAGGAGGCAATCCCAAGCAGAATTCCTTTTTCGTCAATGCTGTCCCGGCTTCCGGAAAATACTTTCTGCAGATCCCGGTTGTAATCCAGAAGATACATGGTATCCCCCATTTTACGTATACGGAAAAATTCTTTTACGTTGTATACGCCGGTCTCATCATTGTCGCCGGTACAGGAGACCTGATATTTTGCAAGGACAGAGGTATAAACCGTATTACTCTCTTTAATGTCCCACTCCACTTCGCTGGTCACCTGAGGGTCCAGGCTTCCCCACTGAATATGGGTGATATCCGAATGAATATTTACTGTCTGATATGTGGAATTATCGCTCTCTTCATTCGGTTCAAGCCGCAGTTCCATATCCTCCGCGTTTGTTCTCTCCAGCGCATTTGTGTGAAAATCCATAGCATAGGCCAGACAGTCCGCGGCATTAATATTGTCAGACCGTTCAATCCTGGTGTAATAGCTTATCTGCCGGTCATCTGCCGTCAGTACAATTTTCAGCACCGCCTCACGGACGGAATCCGTCAGACCGTCTGAAAGAGACAACGTAACTGTTCCCGCATCAGAAAGTTCCACATCCTTTCCCTCCGCGTACACCTCTTTCCCGTCCATGGAGTATACCGTGTACTGCACTCCGCTTATTTCATTGCCGTCTGTTTCTACAGTCATATCAAGAGTGCCGTCGGCTTCCAGCGGAGTAATGGTATCCCTCATTGCCGGAATATCCATGTCCCTGACGTATCCGGACAGTACATTCACCTTTTCCCCGTTCAGCGTAAACCACACCCGGGGAAGCGTAGGCGCTCCCATATCTACAATCTGATCCCCGCTTCCTCTGTTAATTACAAGACTGCTGACAATCAGCGCAGCCACAAAAATAATAAGCAGAACTCCTGCTTTAATCAGTTTTTTTATCATCGCGTTCCATCTCCCCTTGGTCTGCAAGCAAAACCCCCAGTGAAGGCTTTATGTGCAGAAACTCTTCACATTGCTTAATTTCTTCTGCTGCCTTTGTGGTGACTCCCCCCTTATTCACCGCACGTATCAGTATATTCTTCGGAGTGTGCTCCATATCAATAAATTCAAGAATCTGAGTCTCATACCCGCATCTCTCCAGGTATTTCGCACGCAGCCCGTCTGTCACAAGAGCCGCGAACCGCTCTTTCAGAAGGCCGTAATCCATAACCGGTTCCAGAGAACCTGCTCCTGTCCCTGCGGCCATCTGCGCATTCAACTCATGCTGACAGCAGGGCACAGACAGAATCACCTTGGCGTTCCAGCCCACAGCCTTGGCCAGGGCATAATCCGTGGCCGTATCACAGGCATGCAGCGTTACCACCATATCAACTGCGTCCACGCCATCATAATCGGCAATATCTCCCTGGAGAAACTTCAGTTTTTTATAGCCGTATTTCCGTCCCAGTCCGGCGCAGTGTTCAATTACATCTTTTTTCAGATCCAGTCCGATTATCTGTATGTCATAGTTTTTCAGTTCATGCAGATAATAATACATTGCAAAGGTAAGGTAAGATTTCCCGCAGCCGAAATCCAGGATCGTAAGTTCCTTCTCCCGGTCCAGTTCCGGAAGAATATCCCGGATAAACTCAAGAAATCTGTTGATCTGCCGGAATTTGTCCCGCCTGGATGCAACAATTTTTCCCTCTTCCGTCATCACACCCAGATCTTTCAGAAAGGGGACATATACCCCTTCTTCCAGTATGTATTTTTTCTTTCTGTTATGGGACAGGTCTGCTGTCTTTCCCGGTGTCTGTCTTTTCTTTCTCTGTATCGTAACCTTTCCTTTTTTACTGGTCAGAACAGATATATTTTCCGATACTGTCTCAATCTGCATCTGACGGAATGATTTCATATATTCCGCAATTCTCTCTTTTGCCTCCCGGGGGCCGGCATTTTCATGAAATGCCTGCGTCTTTGTAAATGCCTCCAGCTGAAAATACAGCTCTCCCTTTTTCTCCAGAGGCCGCACCTTCACTTTTATAATGCCGTCTCTGTTCCGCGGCCCGCTTATTGTTCCGCGGATAAAATCTATATTCAGCGCGCTCTCCAGCACGTCCATTAATTCTTCCATTTCTCATAAAGCGGATTTCCGGACTTCCTGTGCCGGCCACCTGTCTGACCGCCCGGCGTCTTTATCCGCCTGCTCCTTCCCTGTAAATACAGGCGTCTTCAGGCTCCTGCAATTTATTTCAGTCTCCATTGTAAAGCAAAATCCCGGTCAAAGCAAGACATAAGGGGGCCGCTTCGGTCCTCAAATCCGCATCAGAATCTTTCTGACAACCGGTTTTCTGCCGAAGCGGCCCCCTGTAAACGTTCTTCCTTTATCCTTTATTCACCAGAAATCCCTTTTCCGCCAGCATCTCTTCGATCATATCCAGAGTCTCCTCGCTGTCCGCATCCACGGTATGATAATGATAATCCGACGTAATATTCTTCAGCGGACTGGATTTTCCGCTGCGGATATCCGCAATAAATTCCGCCGCCTTTCTCCGGGATGTGATATGCAGCGGCGCTTCCATCTGCCCGTAAACTTTATGATTTACCATAACATTTCTTACGGTTCCTCCCAGATCCACGATCGAATAAAGCTCTTCCTCCAGCTGTTCGTCCGTATGCCTCACTTTGAATGTTCTGCTGACAGCGGACGGACGGCCCAGTATATAGCCCCTGTTGGTAGATATAATATCATAGCCCGACGCGCGGATCAGGGCAATGTCCTGCACAATCACCTGCCGGCTGACATCATAGGCTTCTGCAAGGCTTCTGCCTGCCACAGGCTTTTCACTGTTCTTTATTCTGTTCAGGATCGCATCTCTTCTCTCCGCTCCGGTCATCCGGCCTCATCCTTTCTCCTGCTTTACTTATCCTATAGCATGAAGGTTTTTCATGGAAATGTCAAGTATCGGAGCGGAATGTGTCAGTGCTCCGCTGGAAATATAATCCACGCCGATCTCCGTCAGGCGGGCAATATTTTCCTTTGTCACATTTCCTGAACACTCCGTCTCGGCCCTTCCGTCTATGATCCGGACAGCCTCTTTCATCTCATCCGGCGTCATATTGTCCAGCATAATAATATCCGCGCCGGCTTCCACGGCTTCCTTTACCATATCCAGATTCTCCACCTCTATCTCAATCTTACGCACAAAAGGGGCGTACTCTTTTGCCAGTTCAACGGCTCTTGCGACGCTTCCTGCCGCTCCGATGTGATTATCTTTCAGAAGCACGCCATCGGACAGATTGTACCGGTGATTATATCCCCCGCCGACCCGGACGGCGTATTTCTCAAATATTCTCATATTAGGCGTCGTCTTTCTGGTATCCAGCAGCTTCGTCCTGCTGCCTTTCAGCAGATCAGCCACCGAGCGGGTATAGGTTGCGATACCGCTCATTCTCTGGAGATAATTCAGGGCAACTCTCTCCCCTGACAGAAGCACGCGGATATCTCCTGTAACTCTTCCCATAAGCTGTCCCTGTTTCACCGCGTCGCCGTCTTTACAGAAAAACTCTGCCTCTGTCTTATCATCCAGCAGTTCAAACACCCTGCGGAACACATCCAGACCGGCTATGATTCCGTCCTGCTTGCAGATCAGATCCACCTGTCCTTTTACATACTCTTTCATTACAGCATTGGTGCTTACATCCTCGCTGGATATATCTTCTTTTAACGCTTCACGGATCAGATGATCTGCCTGAAGCTCCATTGTAATCTTATTCATACTTTTTCTTCCTCTCTTTTTCCCTGCTCAATTCCCGGCATAGCTGCTTTCAATCTTCCGGGCCGCTCTTTCTGCAAATACAAGACTCTCCAGAAGCGAATTGCTGGCCAGACGGTTGGCTCCGTGGACGCCGTTGCAGCTGGTCTCCCCCACAGCAAACAGCCGGTCCATAGATGTCCTGCTGTCAGAATCCACCCAGATCCCGCCCATAAAGTAATGCTGAGCCGGAACTACCGGAATACATTCCCGCGTCACGTCATACCCCTCTTCCAGGCAGTGGCTGTAGATGTGCGGGAAATGCTTCATAATCGTCTCTTTCTCTATCTTTTTCATGGAAAGCCATACATGATCTGTGCCGTCCTTCTCCATCTGTTCTTTAATGGCCTTTGTAACCACATCCCGGGGAAGGAGTTCATTGACAAACCGGTTCATATTCTTGTCCAGAAGCACAGCGCCTTCTCCTCTGACGGACTCTGAAATCAGAAATCTCCGCCCCGGCTTTTCCGAATACAGCGTGGTCGGATGGATCTGTACATAATCCAGATGTTCCAACCGGATACCATGTTTCTTCGATATATCAATGGCATCTCCCGTAAGGTGCGGGAAATTCGTGGAATGGCGGTACCGTCCGCCGATTCCGCCCGTGGCAAAGATCGTATAGTCCGCATGGATCCGGATCTCCTCCCCGTCCGGACCGGATGCGAGAATACCTGCACATTTTCCGTCCTTTACAAGGATATCTGTCATTGCAGTATACTCATATATGGAAACATTTTCAAGCTTTTTTACCTGGGCGAGAAGTTTACTGGTAATCTCTTTGCCTGTCACATCTTCGTGGAAAAGGATTCTGGGCCTTGAGTGTGCTCCTTCCCTGGTAAATGCATACTCTTTCAGAAGTTCCGCCTTATCCCCGTCCTCTTCTCCTTCCGGCGCTTTCTGGAACTCCACGCCGTATCCGATCAGGCTCCGGATAATATGCTGGGAACTCCGGATCATAATATCTACAGATTCTTTCCTGTTTTCATAATGTCCGGCACGCATGGTATCTTCAAAATAACTGTCATAATCATCCTCATTTCTCAGAACACAGATACCTCCCTGTGCCAGAAAGGAATCGCTGCTCTCAAGATCTGACTTTGTAATCATAATAATCTTTCTGTCCCGCGGCAGACTCAGCGCGCTGAAAAGTCCTCCCGCGCCGGTTCCCGCAATCACTACATCTGTATACATGTCCATACTGTCTTCTCTCCTTTTCCTGTCCCTGCCGTCTCACGGTTTCCCTTATTGTGCCAGCTGCAGCATCCGCTCCAGAGGCCTCCGGGATTCCTGGCACATTTTTTCGTCAAGAACCACCTCATTTTCTCCGGTTCTGAGTACATGGAGAATCTTTTCCAGGGTGATGGTTTTCATATCCATGCACAGAGGC
>OLNO01002605.1_pt1 | contig 11930 bp, 9 predicted proteins | sample 1672861 | NCBI WGS metagenome assembly OLNO01 (sample SAMEA3136731, study PRJEB25190) | human gut metagenome | reverse complement strand
CACGGTATTAGTATTTATCCGTGTGTTCCGTGTCATCCGTGTAGTCCGTGTTCAAATGGTTCTAAACTTATAAATTAATGAAACGACCATGAAAATACCTGTTTTTATACTCTCAATATCTTTATACTTTTCTTCCTGCTCTTTCACCCCCCGTGCCGAGTGGGTAACGACAACCGAGAATTCCCCTTGGGCTGAGCAACCCGATCTGATCTCCGCCCTTGCGGATACGATACCTAATATTGATATAACAATTCTAACAGAAAAGCATCAACAACAAATTGATGGTTTCGGAGCCTGTTTTAATGAATTAGGTTGGCTTTCCTTGAGTAAGCTGGAGCCAAGTGTACGTGAGGAAATCATGGAAGAGCTTTTCTTCCCCGGAGTCGGAGCCAACTTCACGATTTGCCGGATGCCTGTAGGAGCAAATGATTTCTCCCGTGATTGGTATTCGTATGACGAGGTAGACGGTGATTTCACGATGGAACATTTTACCATCGCCAATGACCAACAAACCTTGATCCCTTTTATCAAGAACGCCCAAAAGTATCAACCAGATTTACGCTTGTGGGCTTCCCCGTGGTGCCCTCCCGCTTGGATGAAATATAACAAACACTATGCCTCTGCCTATACGGGTGAGAATTATGACGAGAAGTATCGAAATGGTTTGCCGGCCGATAAGGTCGGCCATGAAGGTACGGATATGTTTATCCAAGACCCTCTTTACCTGAAAGCCTATGCCCTCTATTTCTCTAAATTTATCGAGGCCTATAAGAAACAAGGAATTCCAATCTTTGCCGTAATGTCCCAAAACGAGTTCAACTCTGCGCAAATATTCCCGAGTTGTTGTTGGACATCGGCTTCTTTGGCTAATTTTATCGGTAATTATCTCGGGCCGGCCATGCAGGTTCAAGGAGTGGAAATTATGTTCGGCACGATGGAACGTGCGAATGAGTCGCTTGTTGATACGGTATTGACAGATCCTGTTAGTGGTAAATATGTAAAAGGTGTCGGTTTCCAATGGGCGGGTAAGGGAGCTATCGCCGGAATCCACAAACGTTATCCTAGGTTGAAGCTTTACCAAACCGAGCAAGAATGTGGAGATGGCAAGAACGATTGGAAGGGTGCCATGTATTCTTGGGGGTTGATGCGACATTTTCTGGATAATGGCGTTTCTGCCTATATGTATTGGAATATATCTTTGGAAAATGGAGGGATCAGTCGTTGGGGATGGGCGCAAAACTCATTGGTTGTCGTAGATCCGCAAACCAAAAGCTATCGATATACTCCGGAATACTACGTGATGAAACATGTCAGCCATTATGTCCAGCCCGGTGCGTATAAATTAGAAACGGAAGGAGCCTATACGAATCTGCTGGCATTCCGTAACCCGGATAACAGTATCGCCTTGATTATCGCCAATGAGACCAGTGATGATCATTCTCTTTCCATTCGCATCGGCGATCGAGTCTATACTCCGATCGTAAAAGCATATTCCATGAATACGCTGCTGGTCGATTGATTCTCCTTTTGAGAGATGCAAAAAGACAAGTTGTCAGTTATCTCTTCGGATATTTGTCCATTTCGTCCGAAATATTGTCAGTCGAACCCGGGTGAATTCGTTTGGCACACTATTCGCATAGGCTTAGGCGTGAACATAAAGTTCATAACTAAAAAAGTAATATTATTAACATTTAAAATACCAAGAAAATGAACATTAGACCATTAGCAGACCGCGTGCTGATTAAGCCGGCCGCTGCGGAAGAGAAAACATTAGGTGGAATTATTATTCCTGACTCAGCAAAGGAAAAACCTTTAAAGGGTGAGATTGTAGCCGTAGGTAACGGAACGAAAGACGAGGAGATGGTTGTAAAGGTTGGTGATAACGTATTGTATGGTAAGTATGCGGGTACGGAAATCGAACTAGACGGTGAGAAATACTTGATCATGCGCCAAGCTGACGTTTTAGCTATTATCTAATTCATTTTTATAAACAACAATATTAAAAAAGAAATACAATCATGGCAAAAGAGATTAAATACGATATGGATGCCCGCGACCTTTTGAAGAAAGGTGTGGATGAGTTGGCTAATGCCGTTAAGGTAACATTAGGCCCGAAAGGTCGTAACGTAATTATCGAGAAGAAATTCGGAGCTCCTCACATCACGAAAGATGGTGTAACGGTTGCTAAAGAAGTGGAATTGACTTGCCCGTTCGAGAACATGGGTGCTCAATTGGTTAAGGAAGTGGCTTCCAAGACAAACGATAACGCCGGTGACGGTACGACTACAGCTACGGTTTTGGCTCAGTCTATCATTGGTGTCGGTTTAAAGAACGTTACTGCCGGAGCGAACCCGATGGATTTGAAACGTGGTATCGACAAGGCTGTCGCTAAGGTTGTAGAGAGCATCGCTAACCAAGCTGAGGCTGTAGGTGATAAGTTCGAGAAGATCGAGCATGTAGCGAAGATCTCCGCAAATGGTGACGAGGCTATCGGTAAGTTGATCGCGGAGGCTATGCAACGTGTGAAGACTGAAGGTGTTATCACGGTTGAGGAAGCTAAAGGTACTGAAACTACAGTTGACGTAGTTGAGGGTATGCAGTTCGACCGCGGTTATATCTCTCCGTACTTCGTAACGGATACAGAGAAGATGGAGTGCCAGATGGAGAATCCGTATATCTTGATCTATGACAAGAAGATCTCTGTATTGAAAGACCTTCTTCCTATCCTTGAGCCGACCGTACAGAGCGGACGTCCTCTTTTGATCATCGCTGAGGATATCGACAGCGAGGCTTTGGCTACATTGGTAGTGAACCGTCTGCGTGGTTCCTTGAAGATCTGCGCTGTTAAGGCTCCGGGCTTCGGCGACCGTCGTAAGGCTATGTTGGAAGATATCGCTGTATTGACAGGCGGTACGGTTATCTCTGAGGAGAAAGGTTTGAAATTGGAAGGTGCTACAATGGATATGCTAGGTACCGCTGAGAAGATCACGGTAGACAAAGATACCACTACCATTGTAAATGGTGCTGGTGACAAGGAGGCTATCCAAGCTCGTATCGGCCAGATCAAGATCCAGATGGAGAACACGACATCTGATTACGATAAAGAGAAATTGCAAGAGCGTTTGGCTAAGATGGCCGGCGGTGTAGCTGTTCTTTACGTAGGTGCTCCTTCTGAGGTTGAGATGAAAGAGAAGAAAGACCGTGTGGATGACGCATTGCACGCAACTCGTGCCGCTATCGAAGAAGGTACGGTGCCCGGTGGTGGTGTAGCCTATATCCGTGCTATCGATGCATTGGAAGGCATGAAGGGCGACAACGAGGACGAGACTACAGGTATCGAGATCGTTAAGCGCGCTATCGAGGAGCCGCTTCGCCAGATCGTAGCTAACGCTGGTAAGGAAGGTGCCGTTATCGTTCAGAAAGTGAAGGAAGGCAAGGGCGACTTCGGTTACAACGCTCGTAAGGACTGTTTCGAGAATTTGTGCGAGGCTGGTGTAATCGACCCGGCTAAGGTAACTCGCGTAGCATTGGAGAACGCTGCTTCTATCGCTGGTATGTTCTTGACTACAGAGTGTGTGATCGCAGAGAAGAAAGAAGAGACTCCGGCTATGCCTCCGATGAACCCGGGTATGGGTGGCGGAATGGGCGGTATGATGTAATCGACTCCCGTGATTAATGATATGGGCGGCCGTTCCGGAAGGGACGGTCGCTTTTTTTATTTTCATTTGCTTGCTAATTGGAAAAAACGATTACCTTTGTATGCGCAATACCGATAGGTTGCGCTTCAGAATGATTAAAAAAAGCCCAGGTGGCGGAATTGGTAGACGCGCTCGTTTCAGGTGCGAGTGGTTTTGCGATCGTGCAGGTTCGAGTCCTGTTCTGGGCACTTCCCAAAATAGAAAAAATGCAATCCTATACAGAAGACGAAATTGTAGTACAGCTCCGGGACCCGGCCCGACAACGTGAGGCCTTCGCCAAGGTCGTAAGCTTGTATGGCGAGAAGTTGTATTGGCATATACGAAAGATGGTACTGGATCATGAGGATGCGAACGACTTACTCCAAAATACGTTTTTGAAAGCTTGGACGAACATCGAGCTTTTTCGTGGCGAGGCCAAATTATCTACATGGCTTTATAAGATCGCGATCAACGAGTGCATTACTTTCCTGAATAAACAGCGAAATATGAATAACGTATCTATCGACGATGCGGATACCTTTTTGCTGGAACGTTTGAAAGGGGATGAATACTTCGATGGTGACGAGATACAGGTAAGATTGCAAAACGCTATTCTTACCTTGCCGGAGAAACAACGCTTGGTTTTCAATATGAAGTATAACGAGGAGATGAAGTACGAGGAGATGTCCGAGATACTAGGTACCTCTGTCGGGGCTTTGAAGGCCTCGTATCATCATGCGGTGAAAAAAATCGAGGAGTTTTTAACAAAAGAGATTTAAACCTTTTGCCCGAATCGCTGTCAAAGCAATATAAAAAGAGAAAAAGTATGAAAAAAGAAGAAAACAACCTAGATCGCTTGAAAGGAACTAATCCTTTCACTGTACCGGAAGGGTATATGGAAGGGCTTACGGAGCGGATCATGAGTCAGCTCCCCGAGAAGCCGGAGGAGAGGGCGAAACGGATTTCCTTGATGGATCGTGTTCGTCCGTGGTTGTACATGGCTGCGGTATTCGCTGGTCTTGGTTTGTTTTTCAAGGCTATCGTGGGAATAAACGGTTCCGATGGTAGTACTGCGTCTGATTCTTTACTGGTCCGGACGGAAGTCCCGACAACGGCTTTAGACGCTATTGAAGCGGAAGAAGATGAGGAGTATTTGGAGTATTTGGAAGTTCAGTACGCCAATTATCTCTTAGATGAGGAACTTTCCTATTCTGAATAAAGTTTAAAATAGTAATTTTATCGAAGATTTTTGTAATAATACTTGTATGAATAAAATATTTTTCATTACATTTGTAGCAATTTCGGTTCTACTCTCTTTCAATGCTACGGCACAAGAGAAGAAAGAGCAAAGACATTTTGATAGAGAAGCATTCGAAGCAAGGCGGAATGCTTTTATTACGGCTGAAGTTGGCCTTACACCTGAGGAAGCTGCACAATTTATTCCTTTATGCAATGAGTTGCGACAGAAAAAATTTGAGGTAGGTCGTGAATGTCGTAAGTTATCAAAAGAAATTCGACATAAGGAGAATCCGACAGATGCTGATTATAACAAAGTGATAGACGAATGTCTGGATGTTGAGATAAAAGAGGCACAGTTGGAAAAAGAGTATTTTGAGAGATTCAAGAAGATACTTTCTCCCGAAAAGGTCTATAAGTACCGAAATGCGGAATATAAGTTTGTCCGGAATTTTATGAAGAGTGGTCGGGACAACAAGAAGGAAGAAAAACAGAAAAAGTAAAATATTATCATTATTTGTGTTTTTTGTTTAGATTTAGTTTTGGCGTTTAAGTTAAGGGAGGGGTGGCGACGTGATGTCGGTTCCCCTTTTGTTTTGCCCTTATCCTAGCTTTATAAGCCTTTGGCCTTGGCCTCATTCCATAGTTGGTCCATTTCCTCCAATGTCATATCTTTCAAGGAACGACCTTCTTGGATCGTATGTTCCTCCAGATAATTAAAACGGCGGATAAACTTCTGGTTCGTGCGTTCCAATGCGTTGTCCGGATTTATTTTGTATAGGCGGGCAGCGTTGATCAAGCTAAAGAAGAGATCTCCGAACTCAGCTTCCATCTTATCTGCGTCCATCCTGTCTATCTCGGTTTTCAACTCATTAAATTCCTCCTGTACCTTATCCCATACTTGATCCCGTTGTTCCCAGTCGAAACCTACGTTACGGGCCTTATCTTGGATACGATGCGCTTTTACTACGGATGGGAGGGAAGCGGGAACACCTTCCAGCACGGTTTTGTTACCCCCCTTTTCTTTTAATTTAAGCTGCTCCCAGCTTTGCTCTACCTTTTGGGCGGTATCGGCGGAGGTATCTCCGAATACGTGTGGATGGCGGTAAATCAGTTTCTGGCAAAGGCTGTCGCAGACATCCTTGATATCGAAAGCTTCTTTTTCCTCGCCGATCTTGGAGTAAAAGACGATGTGCAATAACAGGTCTCCTAATTCCTTTTTTATGTTTGTGTTATCCTCACGCATCAGGGCCTCGCATAATTCATAGGTTTCCTCGATCGTATTCGTGCGGAGGCTCTCGTTTGTCTGTTTACGATCCCATGGGCATTTTACTCGTAATTCATCCAGAATGTCGAGTAATTGCCCGAAGGCTTCCATCTTCTCTTCTCTAGTTGCCATATTATTTACTTATTCGATAATGATTGTAAAAGAAAGAGGGCCGGGTTCTACCCTGCCCTCTGTATGTGTTTTATTGTTGTTCTTTCTTGAATTCTTTCAATCCGTTTTGAAGGAACTGGATGTATTTGGAAACATCCTCATTGAATGCGTATGAAGGTCCGAGCGGCTGTCCCTCGTCATTCAATAAGATGTAGAATGGCTGGGCGTTAGAACCGAACTTGCTTCGTTGCAAATAACTCCATTTATCACCGATCGTCTTCAGCTTACGAGTCTTTCCGTTCTCTTGGATCTCGATGGGTTGCGGGAGTTTCGTCTTATCGTCTACCATGAGAGTGATTAGCACGTAATCATTTTCTAGCATTTGCTTCACCTTAGGATCCGTCCAAACGGAAGCCTCCATCTTACGGCAGTTTACGCAACCGAAACCGGAGAAGTCGATCATGACGGGTTTATTTACCTTCTTGGCATAAGCCATACCGGATTCATAATCGTCGAATGCGGCGTGTACCTCGTTTTTGTATAGATTGAAATCTTGTGTATACAACGGAGGAGCGAATGCGCTGATCGCCTTTAACGGAGCGCCCCAAAGTCCCGGAACCATGTAAATGGCGAAAGCGAAAGAGATAATCGCCATAAACAGACGAGGAACAGATACATATTTTACTTCGCTATCATGGCTAAACTTGATCTTTCCTAATAAATAAACACCCAATAAGCTGAAGATCACGATCCAAAGCACGATAAAAGCCTCACGGTCTAGTAAACGCCAACCATACGCTAAGTCCGCTACGGAAAGGAACTTCAAAGCCAATGCCAACTCCAAGAAGCCCAATACGACCTTCACTGAATTCAACCATCCGCCGGATTTCGGCATACTTTGCAGCATATTCGGGAAGATGGCGAAGACGCTGAACGGGATGGATAAAGCCAAGGCGAAACCGAACATACCGATAGCCGGTCCTACCGCCGTACCCATAGAAGCTGCCTGTACCAACAAGGTTCCGATAATCGGACCCGTACAAGAGAAAGATACCAATACCAACGTAAACGACATAAAGAAAATACTCAATATACCGGTCGTTGAATCGGCCTTGCTATCCAATTTACTGGTCCATGACGCAGGTAATACCAGCTCGAAGGCTCCGAAGAAGGAGACTGCGAATACTACCAACAGCAAGAAGAACAGGATATTAAAGATCGCGTTCGTTGATAAATCATTCAATGCGCTCGCTCCGAAGATACCGGTGATCAACAAGCCCATCACCAAATAGATTACGATAATAGATAACCCATAGGTGATAGCGTCGCGAATCGCTTTCTTACGATCTTTCGTACGTTTCAGGAAGAAGCTAACCGTCATAGGGATCATCGGCCAAACGCAAGGAGTCAATAAGGCGATCAAACCTCCCAAGAAACCCGCGAAGAAGATGAATAACCAAGAGGTATCCGCCGCCGATACCGTAGCGTCGCCGAACGATTTCAATTGGTCGATCACCGGAGACCAAAGATTCGGGCTGTCGGTTAAGCTGTCGGACGCTTTAGGAGATGTCGTAGCCGGTGTCTCTTTAGCGGCAGGGTCCGGAGTGTTCAACTCGCTGGCCTCTTCCGCTACGACTTGCGTATCCGGCTGTATGGCCGTGGCGTCCTCTTTATCCACCTCTGTAGTCGAGCTGTTAGCTGCCAGAGCTGGATCTACATGGATACTTTTCTTATCGAAAGAGAAAGGTATTTGATCCGGGGGAAGACAAGTCTCGTCATTACAAGCCATAAATTCCACCTCGCCCTCCGCCTTGAATTTAGCGGGATCGGTAACCTTTAGTTTTTGGGTGAACGATACCGTACCCGGATACCAACGAAGATTCATGGCAAATTGCTCGTCGTAAACCGTGGTCGGCTTTACCGAAGGAACCGGTTGACCGATCAGTTCAGCTCCATTCAATGTCTCGAATGTGAAAGATGTAGAAACAGGACCTCCTTCCGGCAGGTTCATGTCATACAGGTGCCAACCTTTGTCCGCCGTGGCGGTAAAGACGATCTCTTTCTCGGGTGCGCCGCCCTTGTCGTCTAGTTTAATTTTCCACTTGACAGGCGTAAGTATTTGCGCCTGCGCTACCAGCGCTATTAGCGCCAGCATGATCGAACTGATGAGTTTCTTCATTTTTTGTCCTTTATTGATAGATTACTTTGCTGTCGATGTGAATTTCTCCGGGATCCGTGTCTCGAAGCGCATCTCCTCGCCTGTTACCGGATGGATGAAACAGAGCCTGCGGGCATGGAGCATCAAGCGTCCGGCAGGATTTGTCTCCGCCCCATATTTAGAGTCTCCGGCTATCGGATGCCCGATGGATTGCATCTGCGCACGGATTTGGTTCTTGCGTCCCGTCTCCAGATCGAGTTCCACGAGCGAATAACGATTGTTCGTTTGCAGGAGTCGGTAGCGTGTGATCGCTTCCTTCCCGTCACCATCTTGTGTCACGTACACTTGCATATGCTTGTTCTCCACGAGGTTGGATACGATCAAATCCGTGTCTTTCTCCGGCCGTCCCTCTATCACGGCCACGTAGGTCCGTTGCGTGATAGCCTCGCTCCAGTTGGACTGTAGTTGCTCTTTTACCTTCTGGTTCTTGGCGAACATCATGATACCCGATGTGTCTCGGTCCAGACGGTGCAAGACGAATATCTTGTTGCGAGGGTCGCATTCTTTCAAGTAATCGCTCAGGATACGGTAGGCCGTACGCTCTTTGATACGATCGGTAGATACGGATAGCAAACCTTCCCGCTTGTTGATCACGATGAGGTCATCATCTTCCCAAACAATTCTAAGTAACGGATTGTTGAATTCCACCTTCCCTCTTCCATAGTTGATCCCGACCGTATCGTTAGGGTTCAGCGGGGCATCGAACTGCCGGGTGACTTTCCCGTTTACCGAGATCTGTCCCCTGCTCAATAATCCTTTCACGGATGAACGGCTTTGTTCTTTTAATAACTCGAACAGGAAAGGTAGCAAAGTGTTACTTTCACCCACCGTTACCTGTCGTTCTTTAGAGGGTTTACGTCGATTATCCCCTCCTTTATACTCAGATCGCTTTCTCATATCTATTTTTTATAGTACGCGAAGATACAGGCATTTACGCGAAACTGCAATAGCGTGGAATAGAAAAACCGTTATAAATAGTTTGCTTGTTATAGGAATAAACCTTCAAATCCCCGGATGTAAAAGTAATTGCCATTCACTCTATTTTCAAAATAGCGGCGTGGTCTTTATAAATCACGTCGTGATCTGTATAAACCACGACTTGGTCTGTACAAACCATGTCGTGGTTTATAGAATAGTGGCGTATCCGAGAGAGAATGCCTATTGTCTCGGCCGACTATATTTCCCGATGCTCAGCGTTTTTTGTCTATATTTTTTGTACTTTCGCGGATCGAGAAATGTGTAAAGACTAATTAGTTATAAAAATATGGAAATCGCTAGTAAGTACAATCCCGCTGAAGTAGAGGGGAAGTGGTATCAGTATTGGTTGGATAACGGCTTCTTTAAGTCAAAGCCAGACGGTCGTGAGCCGTATACGATTGTAATCCCGCCCCCTAACGTCACCGGCGTATTGCACATGGGACATATGCTTAACAATACGATCCAAGATATCTTGGTTCGCCGTGCCCGTATGATGGGTAAGAACGCTTGTTGGGTACCGGGTACGGACCATGCTTCGATCGCTACGGAGGCGAAAGTGGTGAATCGTTTGGCCGGGCAAGGAATCAAGAAGACCGATCTGACTCGCGACGAGTTCTTGCGTCACGCTTGGGAATGGAAAGAAGAGCATGGCGGCATTATCTTGAAGCAACTTCGTAAATTGGGGGCTTCCTGCGATTGGGATCGTACGGCGTTCACGATGGACGAGAAACGTTCGGAGAGCGTTATTAAGGTTTTTGTCGATCTATATAAGAAGGGCTTGATCTACCGGGGTGTCCGTATGGTGAATTGGGACCCGAAGGCGTTGACGGCCCTGTCCGATGAGGAGGTTATCTATAAGGAAGAGCATAGTAAGTTGTACTATCTTCGCTATAAGATCGTAGGCGAGGAGGGATACGCCATTGTCGCCACTACCCGTCCGGAGACGATTATGGGAGATACGGCGATGTGTATCAACCCGAACGACCCGAAGAACCAACATCTGAGAGGAAAGAAAGTGATCGTTCCGCTGGTAGGCCGTGAGATTCCGGTGATCGAAGATGATTACGTAGATATAGAGTTCGGTACGGGCTGTTTGAAAGTGACCCCGGCACACGATGTAAACGACTATATGTTGGGCGAGAAATATAATTTGCCTTCTATCGATATATTCAACGATAACGGTACGCTGAGCGAGGCCGCCGGCCTGTACGTGGGCATGGATCGTTTTGATGTCCGCAAGCAAATCGAGGAAGACTTGCGTAACGCTGACCTTTTGGAGAAGGTAGAGGCTTACGAGAACAAGGTGGGCTTCTCGGAGCGTACGAACGTGCCTATCGAACCGAAATTGTCTATGCAATGGTTCTTGAAGATGGAACATCTAGCCCAGATCGCCTTGGAGCCGGTCATGAACGACGATATCAAGTTCTATCCGCCGAAATTCAAGAATACCTATCGCCATTGGATGGAGAATATCAAGGACTGGTGTATCAGCCGTCAGCTTTGGTGGGGGCACCGTATCCCGGCTTACTTCTTGCCGGAAGGCGGTTACGTGGTAGCCGAGACGGAAGAGAAAGCTTTGGAACTGGCGAAAGAGAAATGCGGTAACCCGAATCTGACCATGTCTGATTTGCGTCAGGACGAGGACGTATTGGATACTTGGTTCTCCTCTTGGTTGTGGCCGATCTCCCTGTTCGACGGTATCAATAACCCGGATAACGAGGAAATCAATTATTACTATCCGACCAGTGATTTGGTAACCGGACCGGATATCATCTTCTTCTGGGTAGCCCGTATGATTATGGCCGGCTATGAGTACAGAGGGAAAATGCCGTTCAAGAGCGTCTACTTTACGGGTATCGTTCGCGATAAGCTGGGACGTAAAATGTCCAAATCTTTAGGAAACTCTCCCGATCCGTTGCAATTGATCGAGCAATACGGTGCGGACGGCGTGCGTATGGGCTTGATGCTCGCGGCTCCTGCCGGAAATGATATTCCTTTCGATGATATGTGTCGTAAACTTAGCAACATTGTTTTTGATTTGCCTATTATCATAATTGGTAAAATTGGCAGATGGAACGGTACAGTAACAGGATACAAAACTATTGAATCCGGTAAGGTTGTTGATTGTCTTTATACTGATTGTGATTATGCAAAATGGTATATTGATGAAAACAATGATTTAAGATGCGACTGTTCACATCATGACGGAAGTAACCATTATCTTTACAGAACCTTCAAGACAAGTCTTTATGAAGATGAGATTGAAGAATTCAAAGATAAAATTTACGATAACACCTTCACACAAGAGGATATTGATAAATATACCGACAGTGTTGGAGTTGCTATTCGTGAAGTTTACGGTTGGGAAGATTAAGAGGTGTTTTATGTTAGAACAAACATATAAGATAAGACATAACGAAGATGGAACAATAGTATCACAAGA
>OLNO01002604.1_pt1 | contig 11934 bp, 9 predicted proteins | sample 1672861 | NCBI WGS metagenome assembly OLNO01 (sample SAMEA3136731, study PRJEB25190) | human gut metagenome | reverse complement strand
GGGTCGGGAAGCGACATACATCTCCCCGGAGAAGCGGAATGAGATCGTTGAGTCCCTGTTTGCCGTCTCGAAGAATCCCAAACCGCTCAAATGGTCGCAACTTCGTGAAAAGCTCGGCATGCAGTCATCCGACAGCTTTGACAGCCGCCTGCCGGTCGATGAGAAGAGCGACTGCATCAAGATCCCGGCATGGAATACACTCTGCACGGGTCTTTTCACGTCGAACAGGGCGCTCCTTGATCGATTTCATGATGATACCGATGTAGCCGATGCCGTCTGCTCCGCACTGACATACGCCTCTTCAGGTGAATCGCTTCGAAACGCCCTTGAAAATCTCAGTCTCGATCTGTCGGAGCAGGATATCGATTCTCTGCTCGATCTTCCCTACGCCTCGAAGCTCTTTTCGGGATATTGCAGCACGGGAGTTCGTGCCCTGCAGATGCTCCGCGATGCATTTAAGGATCCGCAGATTGAGAAACTGTACGATGCGGAGAAGGCGACCGGTCTGTATGAGGCCAGGCAGGCATTGGCAGCGGAAAGGAACGAAAGTAGGGACGGACTGTTATGCCCCTATCTCGAATTCGATCCGACATGCACGAACCCGGTGGTGCTTCGCGCGACCGCTCAGGTGCGCCGCATGATCAATTCGATTATCAGGCATTATGGATTGCCCGATGTCATTCGAGTCGAGGTGGCCAAGGATCTCAAGCGCTCGAAGCATGAGAAGGCGATTATCGCGGCAACGAATAAGGCCAATAAGGACAGTAACGAGCAGGCGAAAAAAGACCTCGTTGCGTTCTACGGTCTTCCGAATGACGCCCACGTGAGCAGCGCCGATTTTGAGAAGATGTGGCTCTACCGTGAGCAATTCGGCCAAGACCCTTATACGGGCAAGGGCATCAATCTGGAGCGTATGCTAAACGACCGTGATTATGTCGAGATCGACCACATCCTCCCGTTCTCGCGTTCCTGCGATGACTCGAAATCCAATAAGGTTCTGTGCCTTACGAAAAGCAACCGCGATAAGGCGAACCGCACGCCGTATGAATGGATGACTTCCGGCGAGCCTTCGGCGCCTGATTTCGGGGATTTTTGCAGACGTATGGACGCGTGGGCTGGAAAGGGTAAGTCTGCGCATTATACGAAATCAAAGCTTTCCAAACTGAAAAACAGTACGTTCGGGAAAGAGGAGCAGAAATTCATCGATCGCAACCTGAACGACACGCGGTACATGTCGCGACAGCTCGCGATGTGGGTGCGCGAATGCCTGCCATTCCCCGATGATAAGAGGCAGCATGTTTTCTGCGTTGCCGGCGCCGCGACGTCGCTCATGCGTCGAATCTGGGGTATCGGGATTGTTGACGAGAAAGGGAAGAAGGATCGAAGCGACGATCGCCATCATGCGGTCGATGCCGCGGTAATCGCGTGCTGCAGCCCTGAGATCGTGAAAGGCATCGCACGGGTCAATAGCGGCCGGTCGAACATAAAGGAGCGGGAGAGGCTTCGTTACGAGTCCATGCCGTATCCCGAGTTCAAGGCCCAGGTCGAGGCTTGGATTCCCTGCATCGTACCGACCCGGACGGTTTCCCGCACCGCGACCGGCAGCTTGCTTAAGGACACGGTATATCCCTATGTCGGTGCTGACGACCGTGGAAAGGATCTTTATCGGCGTAATGGGAAAAACGAGCCTGCATCCACGCTATGGAAGGATGGCAGCGGGGGATGCAAGCTGTACGATGGGGTTTACGGCCTGATGGCGGTATTCGACGAGGGTATGAAGAAGTTTGGCAGTTGGAGATTCGATCCTATCTATTACATCGACGTTCCGAATGTCAGGCAGGATTTCATCAGGGAATTTACAAAAGACCTCTCGATTGATTATTGGACGAAAGTACAGCTGAAAGGTGATGAGCCCCGCATTTTCCTGAAGCAGGGGGACGTGCTTGTGCAAGATGGTTGCGCGATGCGTTACTACAAGTACAATGTGTCAAATGGCGCGATTAGCTCTTATTCAAAGATTGGGGAAAAGAGCGTACCGCTCCAAAAGACAGGTCCCCTGTCGGAAGAGAAGTTTCCGAAACAGGCGAAATGGGACTCATCGCTGACCGTCATGCAGGAAGACTGTCTCGGTCTGTGCTGGTTGAGGTTCCTATCGGACCGTGTCGGCAAATTTGAAAATTTCCCGGTTTAACAGGCAGCCGCAAAGGGGACGGGTATGAACTCGTCCCCTTTGCATTTTAGAACTCCAAGAACAGTTGCGTCCCCGGACCCTGATCGTCACGACCGTTAGACGGATTCGTGTTGACGAGAACTTTTCGGTCGACATATTGCTTTTCCGTGAGTTCCATGGCGACGACATGTCCCGCCGGTGGGAGATGTTTGCGAAGCTGATCCGCATGGGATTCAGATGAGGCTCTGCTTAGAAGGTTACGTGAATAGACACTGTTCTGTTCCCTCTGGTAGCCGTCGTCATCTAAGAACCGTTTGAATTTGATGTAGTTGTCCTTGTCGGCTTTCGTCTTCGTTGGAAGATCGAACATCACGAGCAGCCGCATGATTCTCATACCTTTCCTTTCGCCCGTTTCTCTTCGTATGTTTCACATTCGAGTCCGATGATGTCCGGCAATAGCAATTGATCGACATCTTTTAACTCGACGGCCCGTCTCAAGGATTCACAGTAGATATCTATTGCAGTCTGGACGGAATGCCTGCGTCCGTCGATTGAAACCAGAACGGAAGTCACCTCCGTAAGGGCTTTTTTATTCAATGTGGACAAGGGTTCGAGAATATTGTCATTGACGATCTTGAGATCGACAATTGGGCGGAACGGTTCGATAAGGTCATCGACGAGGTTGAATGCATTTTCTGCGCTATGATGGTGGATACCTCGCGAGACGAGCCAGCCGTGTGATACGGCGCACTGGGCGATGCCTGACCGCAAGATCGCATAACCGTAGTTAAGCGGAGCGGTCATAGGGCCATTCCAACGTGTTCCGTACGGGAGAAGTGCTTTGAAGTATTCACTTGCGGCGATGCTTTCACGATTTGTCTTGTCGTTGCTTTGGACTTCCTGGGCATAGCCGCGGATTTTTTTAACTTCAGCCGAGTCACCGAAGCACAGTGCGAGTGCTTTAGCCTGGTTCTCGATTTTCTTCGTGACGATCCGTTTCCAAATTTGGTTTCGCAATGGCTTTGAGATGGCGAGCTGGTGCTCGACGATCTCGGCATGTCTCGAATGTGCCCCCAAGGGGAGTGCGAGTCCGTTTGGCATATGGTCTGAGCCGCAGTATAGGACTCCGATACCGGCATCGTTAATGCCCGATATCAGGGCGCTCGTTATCGTTACTTGGGGGTTATCGATAATAATGACCCATATATCCGACAACGCAATTTTACCGAGAACTACCGACGATCCCTTTTCCCGGATAATGAGGGAATTATCTTTGATGCAAAGATGCTTTGGGGTTCTGATTGCAACGGTTTGTAACATCTCGGCTCCATTTTCGCTGAAGTATTTATGGCGGTCGGGATTATTGCTCAAATCGATTGTTTTCCTGGTATTATTACTTATACCAAGTTCTTCTTGTTCCTATTCGTAACAGCTGATTGAATTGCAACGAGTGACACTTGGGTAAGAGGACTTGCGAAATCGCAAGTCACTCGTGGAGTATATCCTGCGGCACATCTATAGGTTGTGTCGCAGGTGATCTCCTTTTTTCAAAAAACAGGTGAATCGAGCCGAAAATGACCGGATTTCCGCGTTTTTCAGAATTCTATAACAGTAAAGCCCCTGCTTAAGGGGCTTTTTCGTGGGTGGGTATTATAACAGCTGATTGAATTGCAACGCACTAGGGCTGCTTCGCCTTGTCCCTCGCACCCTCAAGGATTATAACAGCTGATTGAATTGCAACGCACTAGGGCTCATCTCGTCACCATCCCGTATCAAATCATATTATAACAGCTGATTGAATTGCAACGCACTAGGGCCGCATCGACGTGACAGACGCGCCGCAGGACATTATAACAGCTGATTGAATTGCAACGCACTAGGGCATATGTCGGGACTGAAATCGATGGGCTCGAATTATAACAGCTGATTGAATTGCAACGCACTAGGGCAGCAACCTTGTTCGGGTTGAACTCGATAAAATTATAACAGCTGATTGAATTGCAACGCACTAGGGCCTTCCCGTCGCGCTGCGCGATGTATCGGGCATTATAACAGCTGATTGAATTGCAACGCACTAGGGCCTCAGATGGAGGGTGACGATGCTTAAACCTATTATAACAGCTGATTGAATTGCAACGCACTAGGGCTTTCAGACACACAGGCCTACAGGCAGTTCGATTATAACAGCTGATTGAATTGCAACGCACTAGGGCCTCTGGGGTCAATGGTCGAAAAAGTCGGTTATTATAACAGCTGATTGAATTGCAACGCACTAGGGCTCCAAAATTGCCTCCTTAAATAGTTTCTAAATTATAACAGCTGATTGAATTGCAACGCACTAGGGCTCTCTACGGAAGATACCCTTACCGTGCCGTATTATAACAGCTGATTGAATTGCAACGCGCTAGGGCCATCTTGCATGCCCATGGTAGGGAACTCACATTATAACAGTTGATTGAATTGCAACGTACCAGGGCTCTGCTATTGCGAATTAACGGACATAGGAATTCTAACAGCTGAGTGAATGTCACACCGCAATAGCTAGTCGACGCGTGGTAGAATACAAGAAGTACCAGCGAAGCTCGTCCTTGGACGGTCAAACTTTGGGAACGCGGGCAACGCAGGTGCATTCGAATTGATAGCCCGGTGCCAGCCGTGCTATTTTTTTCTCCCTTCGCTATCCGTTCCGCTTATATTCCTTCCACCAGCCGTACACGTACAGGACGGAACGGACGGCGCCGGGGGCTTTGGTGTATCATTATCCACAGTGCTTGCAAAACGAATATCAGGATATGAGCGGGAATTTCACCATCATCGAAAAGAGATCGCCCATGTTATCATTGCCCAGAATTACCCCCCCCACTAAAAAACGGTCATGCAGGACGTATCCGGAGTCCGGCGCCGGTACCGTCGAATACGTCATCGTCCTGATTGTCGCCGTGGTAATCGGCGCGGGACTACTCGGCTTCGGCACCAAAATCGCCCAGCAGGTCAATGAGACAGGCGATACGATTGGCGGCTGGTTCGGTAGCGGCGAGGACATTTTCGGCGGCGGGTCTGCCGGTCAGGCCGAAACCGCGTTCGCCGTCTACTCCGAGGACGACCACAGCCTAGATTTCTACAAGCGCGCTGACGTTCCGGAAGTCGGCGATAAGTTCGAGTTCAAGACCGTGACCGAGGTGTACACAGGGTTTGAAACGGAGACGTATACGCTCGTCGAGACGCCCACAGATCGCTATGGCTCATCAAACGCTCCATGGGCCGCTCATCAGTCGCAGATCGAGACGGTCACCGTCGTGGATACTGGCATCGCTCCCGAAAGTGTCAGCGTATGGTTTGCAAACATGACCAATCTCAAAACCGTCGATGTGGCAAAGATTGACACGTCTGAGTGTCGTCAGATGTTCGACGCTTTCTTCAGGGCTAGGAAATTGAAGTCACTCGACCTTTCCTTATGGGATGTTTCAAAAACCTGGAACTTCAGCTGTATGTTCCAAGAGTGCCATTCGCTTGAGAGCATCAATATGAAAGACTGGTCCGTACACGCATCCCGTAGTGGAATGTTCGGAATGTTCTTCGACTGCCTGTCTCTGCAATCTCTCGATCTTTCCGGCTTCGATTTCACTTCAGTCGTTAGTGCCAACAAAATGTTCGGTAATTGTCAATCGCTGTCCAAAGTCAGTCTCGGTTCTAATTGGAAATGGGTCATCTATGACGATGGTGAGGGAACAAATTCCTATCTACCGGCTCCTTCTTCAAAATATATCAGTGGGGCAGACGGCAAGTGGTATAGCATTTCGACTGGCAAGGGATACGCGCCGCAAGACATTCCGAATAACACGGGTGACACTTATGTGGCATCGAAAAGGCTGTTGTCCAAATAATGTTGGGCATTCAGCGAGGTTTAGGTGTCTTCTGGATCTCGCTTTGCCATGACCATGGCGCTCCAAAAACAAATTTCACAAACCAGCAGGTAAACGGCTTAATAGGATTCTATTTATGAGGCGATTAGACCATTCGACGCAGAAGCTTACTCGGCCTCCATTGCCATACGCATGACGTCATCCATCAAATAGCGGGTGGCATCGTCTTCCATTAGCGCCTCGTTGTATGCCTTTATGTCGGCCGCCTCCTCGATGAGATCGGCGTCCGTCCTCGGGAACTTGAAGTACAGGTTGGTGTTGGGCTCCCCCTCGGAAAGCTTGGAGCGGTCGGCGCGGAGATTCACCAGGTTCCCCTCCCAGGAGCCGGATTCGTATTCCGCGCACTCGCGCTCAATATCTTCGTCCGTGATCGCAGATCCGTTTGCAAGCCTGTACTCCATCAGCAACCTCTCCTTCTCGCGTTCTCAATCTCCCTTAGCGTCTTCTTGCTCGGCGGAGCGAATAAGCTCCGCAAGACGCTCACGCGCCTCATGTTCCTGACGCAAGATTTCATTCAGCTGAGCTTTTTTCACAGCAATTTCACTGTCAAGTCGTTCCAGCTCGGCTTTTGCATCTATGTAGTCCTTCAACCCCAACCCGCTCAGGATTCTTTCGCAGGCTTTTTCGGAATCGAGAAGAATCTCGACCTTACATCCCAGGGACGATTCCATGAACCGCTGCATGTCGGGATGCAGTGTCTTTAGCTCTAGACGTGTCACGACATTCTTCGCCGAGAGGCGGCCGTCCTTGGTAACTGGTACCCAGGCAAAGTGCATGTGCGGACGGGAGCTGTTCTTGTGTATGTAGGCTGATACGACATTATCGACACCATAACGCTGACATAGAAATGTATATGCCGTCTTGAAGAACTCGCGTTCGCGGCTATCATCGAAAGAGCGGGGGAGTGTGACGATGCAATCGCACAGTCTCACCGCATCCTTGCGTACATGGCGTTTCAGCGCGAGAGTGGAAATTCGCTCGCCAATGAACTGGACTTGAGAAATGGACCTTTGGGGACCAAGGTTGTAACCGTTGGCTTGCATCGCCTCATTCTCGTAAAGGGCGCACATGTGACCGATCGCGCCAGATTGATACTTCGCTATATGGGCCATTGTGATCACCTTTCAGGGAGCTTCAGACTTCATCAAGTATATCGTGGGTGGGACTTATCAGGACTGTAGTTAAACATCTAGTTTTAACTACGGGGAAATCAAAGACGGGCTCGAAGCCCAAAAAGAAAGGCCACCGTCGCTAAGACGATGACCCAACTTCATTAAGCAACGGCTCTGCCCAGCTTCCTACGACTTGGGCTGCCGTCGGCACTATTTTACCCTATCCAGAGTGCTGAATTTATCGAAAACTGCGAGATGGACTTCAGGAACATTTAATGTCATTGCTTTTAAACAAAGACCGCCTGTTTTACCAGCGCGTTTAACCGAATTTACAGGTTTCATTTAACCAGATTTACGCATTTTGTTTAACAAATCAGGTTAAGCGAGTACAAGTACTCTCAAAGCTTTAGGAAATATCCGATCAGATCAAGGAGAACCTACATATATCGCTACAATGATGATACGTACGACACACTCGAAAAGTTAACAGGTGGCGGCGAACTGTCCGATCACAGCGACCAGCGAATATTTAGGTGACTAACATGCAAGGCAATTACCTTTCCCCGATCATAGATGCCTGTAAGCCGATCCTGATTTTCGCTGCTGTTCTCTGGGGCATTGAAATTATCATCACGATGCTTATCAAAGATCACAAGAGGGCGAAACGAAAGCAGGCACGTGAGAAGCGCCGCTTGGAATATCAGGACCGCCGCATGGCAAACGATGCCGAGCACGCTAAGGTCACAAGAGCCATACGCTACGACGTACTCCGTCGCGACAATTTTCGCTGCGTCCGCTGCGGCAGGGGAAAGGAAGACGGTGTCAAACTGCACGTCGATCACATTGTTCCTGTCTCGCGCGGTGGCAAATCGGTAATGGACAACCTGCAAACGCTATGCGAGGACTGTAACTACGGCAAGGGCAACAAATATAAAGAGTAATGTCATGCCAGCTACGATTAGAAATTATCTATCTTGGAGACGTATGGCATACAATGTCATCCTTAATGCCGCACGTTCAAATTTCGCCCGCTATTTCTCGCAAAACTTCTCTAGCCTTGGTCGTACTGTTTTTGGAAAAGATAGCTATATGAATTATTTCCAAGGGGCATTGACGCCAGACAAGATTGTCTACATAGACAAAAAACAGGGTCAAAAACTTGAGCGTCTGGCCGAACGCCAATTGTTCGGGAACTACTCAAGCCTTGACCCTAATTGCATTATACATCAGACTCAAGGCATTTACAAGCTAAACGAAATGGAGAGCATCGATAGGGCGAGATCATTAACCAACAAAATCCTTGAAACAAGGGACTCATGCGAATCGTTGGCTAATCAGCGTAATGTAGTAGAGCTAAATTCGCACGATGAGCGAATTTAGTGAATTAAGCAGCACTACAAGACCCGAAAAGAAGGGTTCTCTAAATGGCAAAACTAATCGTCGGTCAAAATGATCTAGCTACAGTAACTCCCGATCTCGCGGCAGAGTGGCATTCGACTATGAATGGTTCGCTTTTGCCGTCGCAAATAACTTACGGTTCAAGCAAAAGGGTTTGGTGGCTGGGGAAGTGCGGTCATGAGTGGGAAGCGGTAATTTCAAGAAGATCAGGTCGTGGGGATGGATGTCCTCTTTGTAGAAAATCGCGCCCAAAAACTCACGAGGAGTTTTGCAAATCCATCAATAAGATAAACCCCTTTATTGAAATTACCGGAACGTATGTAAAATCTAACGTAAGGGTCTCTGTTCGATGCAAGAAGTGCGGTTTTGAATGGAGTACAAAACCAAATACGCTACAACAAGGTAGCGGTTGTCCAAGATGCGCTAAAACAGGAACATCGAGATCGGAACAATACCTTTGTGTTTTTATGGAACAAGTATTCGGAATCGAATCTGTTCTAAATCGCGACAAGACATCAATTGGCCTTGAGCTTGATGTTGTCTGCGGCAAGCATGCCTGGGAATACGGGTCGTGGTTCTGGCATAAACCAAAAAGAAAGCAAGCCATCGATCTCGAAAAGTATGAACGATGCAGGGAACGCGGAATCACACTACACATCATTTACGACAGCTGCGCCGGCGAGAGATCGAAAATTCCGTCCAGCATATGTTTTGACTATGACCTGTGGCAGGAAATAGATCATAAGTCGCTCAAACGAATCTGTATCAAGGGAGCCAAAGAAATCTCCCCTGATGTCGATCTATCCTCTATAGACTGGGAGTCGATAGAGATAGAAAGCGCGAGAAGGTGCAGGGCGCTTTCCCCGGAAGAATATTCCGCTGAAGTTGAATCTATCTATAACGGAAAAATCATCATAGATAGCGCGTCGTTTAAATCGATAGCTAATAGGGTTAAGGCCCATTGCACCTCATGCGGCAAAACATGGTCATCACTCGCCTATTCACTGGTCCAAGGGCACGGTTGCAGAAAATGTGCATATGACCTTGCCGTCACAAATAGGGTCGGAGTGACGGCAAAGAAAACCCACGATATGTTTATTGAAGAACTACGAAAGAAGAACCTCCTATACGCAAAGAGCCAATTTCATTTACTTGGTAGCTACACTGGCAGCAAAGAAAAAATACCCTGTCAATGCAATGTTTGCAATCATGAATGGCATACCTCTCCGCAGGCCCTTTTAGCCGGAAGGGGTTGCCCGAAATGCGGGTATAGGGCAGCCGGAAAATTGACATCGGAAAGAAAGCGTCTCGATTCACAGACATTCAAAAATCGCATTGCCGAAAAAAGCCCTTCGCTCGAGCTGCTTTCCGATTACAAATGTGCAAAAGAAAAGATCAAGACGCGGTGCCGCAAATGCGGATACACGTGGATGGCTTCCCCCATTTCCCTGAACGCAGGGAGTCTTTGCCCCGCCTGCGCGAATCATGTTGTATTCCGAGGTCATAATGATCTCGGCACGGTAAACCCGAATCTTTCAACTGAATGGCACCCGATAAAAAATGGGTCCTTGACTCCAGCAGACGTTGTTGCTGGAAGCACGAAACGGGTCTGGTGGCAATGCAGTAAAGGTCATGAATGGAAGGCACAGATCTGCGAAAGGCATAGGAGAAACCTTGGATGTCCACAATGCGCCATAGAGGCAAGGAGGATTCCTATTCAATGCATCGAGACAGGCGATATTTATGACAGTTACGCAAGCGCGGCGCACGCAGTCGGGTTGAAAGGCTGTGGCGGAATTGCAGTTGCCTGCCAAAATCAAAAACGTACCTCCGGTGGATACCATTGGAGGCTAAAAGAATAATAGTTGTCCACTGCATCGAAAGAATTCAATCTTATCGAAACCGTCGTAAAACCCCTTGTTTCAACTATGGGGAGGTTAAAAGCGATGCCACAAACGAATCGTGGATAAGGCTTTAGACCATTGGAGGTCGATAATGTCGTTTTAGCGGCCTTACTTGTTTGTCTGGTGATATCGTAGTATTATTGTTTATATAAAGAAAGAGAGGAGGAATCATGATGGATATCGATAATTCGTTTGAAAAAACTCTTAATCCTTGCCTTAAAGATGCGATTGCCGCCTATCTCGAAGGAGAAGAAAAAGCGAAAGCTAACATAGGGTATTTGGAATTCGACTGTGACTATTGCCTACTACAAAGTGAAATTAACAGCGCTGAGATTGAGCGTTCGATTACTGAGGAACAGGCATGGTATCTTCGTAAGAAGTATTTAGGAATCAAGAGAACGGATATCTAAATGATTGATTTCACGGATGCTCCTAAGCTTAAGAAAGGCTATGGTGGAGCCAATGGAAATAAGATTTCTATTTTGTTAAACGGATTACGCTGGATGCTTAAGTTTCCTTCTATTTCGGAACGAAGCCCTGAGTTGCATTACACAAAAGGATGTATTTCTGAATATATTGGTTCACATATCTTTCAGTCAACTGGCATTAGCGCTCAAGATACTTTATTGGGTACGTATTTTATAAATGGTAGTGAAAAGACTGTCGTAGCATGTCGTGATTTTGTTGAACCTGGTTTTGAACTTCAAGATTTCGCTTCTCTGAAGAATCAAATGGTAGATTCTGCTAGAAGTGGATATGGAACAGAATTAAAGGATATTCTTGAGACCTTCAATGTACAGGATGTTATTGATCCGGAAGAACTTGAGAATCATTTTTGGAATATGTTTATTGTGGATTCTTTAATAGGAAACTGGGATAGACATAATGGAAATTGGGGATTTTTATACGATTCCACCCACGACGCGCTTAGTATTGCTCCCGTATATGATTGCGGAAGCAGTTTGTTCCCAGAAGCGGGCAAAGCTATGCAAAAAGATATTTTGCATAATAAACAGGCTTTACATCGCCGTTTGTACAGTATTCCAACTTCTTCTATTAAGATTAACGGTAGACGTATAAATTATTTCAATTTTTTATCCTCGTTAGAAAACGATGGATGTAACAGAGCTCTTGAGCGAATGCTACCGCGAATTGATATGTCCAAAATAAATAATATTATTTGGGACACTCCTGGAATTGATCAGGCGGAAAAGGAATTTTATACGGGAATAATTAAGGCTCGGAAAGAGGCTATTCTTGATTATTCTGCAGATTTGCTCAGTCGTGAGAAAGGAATAGTAATTCTTACAAAAGAATTTAAGAGGATGCCTGATCGGTCATTGGCTTCAAAAGATATTTCTTCAACTGAAGCTGCAAAGAAACTTGCTGAAGCAAAGAATTCCCGAGCTAGTAAAGATGAGACTCTT
>OLNO01002583.1_pt1 | contig 12005 bp, 9 predicted proteins | sample 1672861 | NCBI WGS metagenome assembly OLNO01 (sample SAMEA3136731, study PRJEB25190) | human gut metagenome | reverse complement strand
TCAGAATTTTCTTCTGACCTCTTCTTACACTCTGCTGCATACCTTCACATCGTTCCATGCTTTTCATAATATTTCTTTTTTTCCGCATACATAAGATCATCCGCTCTTCTCAGCATTGTCTCAAGCTCCGAAGAGCTTTCCTCCCAGACAACGCCAACAGAAACACTGATCCTTTTGGCAGCAATGCTGTCACAGATATCCCGGACCTTACTCCGGAAAACCTTCTCATCCATGTCAAAACAGATGAGTACAAATTCATCGCCACCTACCCGGTAAGCATTTTCCGGCAGAATCGCAAGCATGGAACGCGCTGTATTTATGATCAGCCTGTCTCCAGCCTCATGTCCGTAAAGATCATTCACCCGTTTCAGACCATTGATATCAATATATGCTACTCCTGTTTTTATCACTGTTTTTGCCTGCATGCCTTCCAGAACCTGAATATACCTGTTCCTGTTATACAAGGTCGTCAGCATATCACGATAGCTCATGTACTGCAGACGCGCCTTTCGCTCCTTGGCTTTCAGGCTGTCCGTTAAAAAGTACTGTATGGACGACAGCAGCGTATGATCCTCATAATGCAGCCTCGGATTATCTACCCCGAGAAATCCTATGATCTTTCCGTCACTGTTTAAAGGAACGGCCAGCAGCCTGGTAATGTCCTGCATCTTCAGAGTCTCATAATACGGTTGCCCCTGCTCCTCCTCAATATCCGGAATATAATACAGGCCATTTTTCCGAAAGCTGTCCATCCAGATATCCAGCATTTCCATGGGAACCTCCTGAAGATTATCCTTCTCAGCAGTCACTCCGTTCATGGCATACTCATAGGTATTTGTACAGACATTCCTCTTTTCATCGATCTGAACAATATAACTGCGATCTCCGTCAAAATACCCGCTGATAATACGCAGCAGATTGGAGATCGCCGCATCTTCATCTTCTCCTGATATCAGCTCCGCAATACATTTATTCAGTATCGTTGCGATCTCAAGTCTTTCCTTTATCTTGCCCTCTCTGCTTATCAGCTGATACATTTCCTGATTCAGCTCCGTCATCGTCACGATAAACATAATGATCATGGAAATACCAACAGAAAACTCAATCAGCGACATTCCATACCAGAATGCCTGCACAGCTGCCGCCACTGCCAGAAGTACAATGCATGACAGCATAGAGAACAGGAGCTTCCGGCTGACTTTCTTTCTGTATTGGAGCAGAAGCATAAGATCAATTAACATACCTGCTGCCGGAAGAAGGATTGACATAATATATAACGGTGCCCGATGGTAATAATTATCCACATCTATGTAATAATACCAGTGAGTAAACTGTGAGAGCACCACAAAAGCAGCCTCCACGGCAGCAATAACATATCCGGCTTTTACTCTTTTTAATGTTCTCCGCTCTTTTTTCGAAAACAGATAAACACACACATAAATGTGAAAACACAGCAGGACTACGTCACTTAAAAGGAATACGAGAAAACTCGAGATACGGACCATCACACTGCCCGGAACTCCGGGATATCCGCTGAAAATATGCGCCATGGCATCCATCAGCAATAACATGGAAGCAAAACTCTCCATCAGGATAAGATACCGACGCTTTTCCCTGTCATAATTACTGCTCAGAAATATACATAATGCAGCTATGGCACAAAATACACATCCCCATATAAGTATCGCTACCTGCAGTACTTTTTCATCCGCCATAAAAAACACTCCTCACATTCGTCACTTACAATAAGTATTACACTTTACCGTGTAAAAGTCAACCTTCCAAAAAAATCCCGGAGTACATTGTCATACTCCAGGATTTTGTCGTCAACCGGATAAAAGCAGCCGCATTCGCTACATAATTCTACACCAGATAACTGCTTCGCAGTTGATTCAGTTAAAGCTCTTCCCCGCAGGATTCAATCACTTTTTTGTACCAGTAAAAAGAATCTTTGCGGATTCTGGAAAAGTCTCCGGTCCCGTCATCATTTTTATTTACATAGATAAGACCATAACGCTTCTTGAATTCTCCGGTGGAGGCACTGACAAGATCTGTACAGCCCCAACAGGTGTAGCCGATCAGATCTACTCCGTCATGGATTGCTTCCTTCATCTGCTCTATATGGCGGCGCATATATTCAATACGGTAATCATCGTGAATCTTTCCATCCTCTGTCAGCTGATCCACCGCCCCAAGACCATTTTCCACGATCATGATCGGAATCTGATAGCGGTCATAGATCTGGTTCAGAACATAGCGAAGACCGGTTGCATCGATCTGCCAGCCCCAGTCGGAAGCTTTCAGATATGGATTTTTCAGATTGTCACTTCCATTTCCGGCCGTTTTCTCTCCGTCCTTTGTCACGCTGACACAGCTACTGGAATAATAGCTGATGGTGAAAAAGTCCACCGTACCCTTCTTGAGGATCTCTTTATCCTCCTGAAGAACCTCCAGCTGGATTCCGTGCTCCTCAAAGTATCTCGCTGCAAATCCCGGATAATATCCTCTTACATGAACATCACCGGCAATGGAATTGTGGATCTGCCCAAACTGCTGTGCATATAAGATATCATCCGGATGGCAGGTATATGGATAACCATTGTGATAAGCAAGCATACAGCCAAGCATAAACTCCGGATTGATCTCATGAGCCATGGAAACTGCAAGTGCACTTGCTACCAGCTGGTGATGCATTGCCTGATAACGGCTCTGCTCACATACATCCTTCGGGTCCAGCATTCCTGCACAGAATACCGCACCAAAGTCCTGCGTCAGCATATTGATCTCATTAAAAGTCAGCCAGTATTTTACCTTACCTTTATATCTCTCAAATAAAACCTTTGCAAATCGAAGATAGAAATCGATCATCTTACGATTTTTCCATCCGCCATACTCCAGAGAAAGATGAAGGGGATTCTCATAATGAGAGATCGTTATCAGCGGCTCAATGTTATATTTTCTCAACTCATCGATCACATTGTCGTAGAACTTAAGGCCTTCCTCATTTGGAGTTTCCTCATCCCCATTTGGGAACACTCTGGACCAAGAAATAGAAAAACGATATACCTTAAATCCCATCTCTGCAAAAAGAGCAATATCCTCTTTCCAGTGATGATAAAAATCAGTCGCCTGGTGATTGGGATAAAATTCTTCCGGTAACGGTGCCGGCGGTGTAAGACGACGTTCCTTATCCACACTTCCTCCTGTCAGGACATCTGCAATGGACGGGCCTCTACCATCCTCATCCCAACCGCCTTCATACTGGTTTGCAGCGGTTGCTCCGCCCCAGAGAAAGTTTTCCGGCATACGGTTATAATTTTTCATATTTTAATTTTCTCCTTTTTACAAACATCAGGCGGATCTGTTATCTCCGCCTGATGTTTCGTTGTTATTCTTATACAATAGTCAGGAATTTATCTCCTGCATTTACAGCTGCATCTTCTTTTTCCATGCATACTGCTTTGATATAATCAGAAATATTGGTCACAACAACCGGTGTGATCAGATCATATCCTTCTTTCTTAATGGCATCCATATCGAATTCCACAAGAAGCTTTCCTTTTTTTACCTTATCTCCATCAGAAACATGGGATTTAAAATATTTACCATTTAAATTTACAGTATCAAGTCCGATGTGGATCAGAATTTCTGCTCCACTTTCTGTCACAAACATGATTCCATGTTTGCTGTCCATGATATTTGCCACCGTACCATCTGCCGGTGCATAAACCTTTCCTTCTGATGGAACGATTGCTGCTCCGTCACCTAAAACCTTATCCGCAAAAGTTTTATCCGGAACATCGGAAAGTGCTTTTACAGTTCCTGCTACCGGTGCACAAAGCTCGATCTTCTCTACAAGCGGAGCATTCTGCTGTGCCGGCTGTTTTTCTGTATCTGTGTTCTGTACTTCATCCTCTGTCTCAGCCTTTACATCCTCAAATCCGAAGATAAGCGTAAGAACAAAAGCAGCTACAAAAGATACCACGATCATAATGATTCCATAAATCAGATTGATTAATCCCTTCTCGCCGATAAACGCCGGGATCGCCATGATACAATTCTGTGCAATGTAAAGAGAAACCTGAAGAAGTCCTCCTACGATACCACCGATTCCGGCTGCGATAGAAGCTGCTACAACCGGTCTTTTCAGTTTCAGTGTAACACCATACAGAGCAGGCTCTGTGATACCCATAAGAGCGGAAACACCTGCTGCACTTGCCAGCTGTTTCATGTTGCTGTCCTTGGATCTTACAGCTACTGCAAGAGAAGCTCCGGACTGTGCAAGGTTAGAGCATACCTGAGATACAAAGATCAGTGTATCGGTACCACCGGTTGCAATGGCATTCAGTCCGATCGGTGTCAGCGCATGGTGCATACCGGTCATAACGATGAACGGGAAGGTTGCTGCAAGGATACCTACAATAATGAAACCAAGTTTTACGGACAGGAAGTTGATGGCTACCGCAAGTCCGTTACCAATAATTGTTCCGAGCGGTCCAACTACGATCAGGGCGATCGGTGCACTGATCAGAATTACCAGTGTCGGGTTCAGGATCAGTTTTACCATTTTCGGTGTGATCTTATCAACCAGAATCTCAATATAATGTGTGATCCATACCATCAGGATAACCGGAATAACGGAATAAGAATAAGTTGCTTTTGTGATCGGCAGACCAAACAGTGTGATGGCCGCATCACCAGCTACCATAGTTACAAAGGTAGGGCTTAAGTAAACACCGGCAATAAACAGCGCCAGTGACTGGTTCACGCGGAAAACCTTGGCAGCATTTGCTGCGATCAGGAACGGCATGAAGTAGAAAGTAACATCTCCGATAAAACTGATCACCTGGTAGGTACTGCTTGTTTCTGATACCAGATGAAAAGTTGTCAGCAGGGTAAGTACAACTTTGATCATACCGGCTGCAGTCAGGGCAGGGATCATCGGGGTCATACATCCGGTGATGGCATCGATAACTTTTGAAACAACACTCTTTGAGCTGTCAGAGTTCGCTGCCGGTGCATCATCGGTAGGAACGCCTTTGTCTTCCAATGCCTTGTAAACAGCGTTTACTTCGTTTCCTGCGATAACCTGGAACTGATCTTCATGCCAGTTAACGCCGGAGATCTCAGAAAGCTTTAAGATCTCTTTCTCGTTGATCTTCGATCTGTCTTTCACATAGAAACGAAGCCTTGTCATGCAGTGGAACAGACGGGTGATATTATCTTTTCCGCCCAGCGCTGCAATCAGTGTGTCTGCAGTTTTTGCATAGTCCTTTTTCATTTGGGGACCTCCTTTAATAATAAATATTGAAATTTATATTAAAGGTCTTGCCTGAAAAGATACGCACATGGCACGTATTTCAGTAACAATCCATTAACACCTAATTTATAAAACAATCTCTTTTCACAGATTTTTCAGACGTTTATGGTCTTCTGTGATCTTCTGGATATGAATCGTCAGATACAGCATTTCATCCTCAGTCATAGCGTATTTATATTCCTCTTCCATCATAAGATAGATCATTTTTACACAGCCGTAAGCTTCTCTGTACTGCTCCTTGATGATCTTGAAAAGCTCCTGATTCTCATCATAGTGAAGCTCTTTATGAAGGAATCTCTGGGCAAAATATTTCAGATGCGTGAGAAACCGCTGATAATACAGATTATCCTCCTGAAATTCCATATTGTCATAATACTTCTCCACGATGTCCAGGATCTGATGTACGATAATGGAAATCTGATAGCTGTCCGTCTTGCCGCCATCTTCCGCATTCACAAAATGCAATGCAAAAAATCCTGCTTCATCTGCAGAAAGATCTACCTCGAACATCTCATTTACCTTTTTCAGTAATTCCAAGCCGATCTCATATTCCTTATGATAAAGCTGCTTGATATCCAGAAGCAGCATATTCTGAAGGCGGATTCCGTTTTCAAGTCTGGAGATCGCACCCATGATATGGTCGCTAAGGGAAAAATAAATACTGTCATTTAATTTCATCCCCTCTTTTTCCTTCACTTCATTTACAAAAGCTTCCACAAAATCCAGATATTTTTCCGGAATAGCAGTCAGATAACCCTGTATCTCCTTGCTGATCTGGGCATTTTCCGCAGTAAAGATCTTCTCGATCCTGGACTCCTCCACTTGCTGTCCTTTCTTTTTCTGAAAGGCAATTCCGCAGCCCTTTACAATAACTTCATGTCCCTGTCCATCCCTGGACAGTATCAGATTATTATTCAAAATCTTATGGATAACCATAGTCCTGTTCCCCCGCTGCCAGACAAATAAAAAAAGACCATTACAGTATATAGAAAACCTATTCCTATACTACTATAAGGTCTTGCCTGACGATAAATAAATATTTCAGTAACAATCCTTCTGATTCGTAACTATTTAATAACTGTACGTAATAGTATCAGAAAAAATATATGTTGTCTATCTGGAATATTTAATAAAATATTTATAATATTTTTGTGAACTTTGACAAAATCCCCTGATGATCCTGCCATACGGATCAACGGGGGATTTTCTGTTCAGCTTTTTATTCTTCAAATCTCTTTTCCCTTAGTCGCAACGGCATGTACAACAAACGGTACAAACAATGTAATAAACGCCGCATATCCAAGGTATGCATATCCCTTTTTAACAACTGTCATCAGACCGAACTGTGCGATGGCAAATGCCAGGAATGTAAAGATCGCTGTGAAAACTGCATTTCTTCCAAGGTGTCCCTGCGCTTTTTTCTCCGGGCTGTCCATACGGCGCTCCACTGCATTTACACAGCGGGTCACAATACCAGAGATCATATTTACTGCTGTGGAGATAGCTCCAAGGATGATCAGCAGAGAAATGATCGGTGTCAGGATACCGGCGCCTACACCGTTCTGGACAAGTACCAGCATCGGTACCGATGCAGATGCCAGTTTACTTACATATGCAATGGCAAGAAGTCCGAGGATGGAAAGCTCCATTGCACAGAAATTGCATACAAACATCCAGATCGCTGCTTTGTTGATCTGTTTTTCGTCCGTTACATCCTCCATGTGCTGGTACATAACAGAAACAGATGCCAGCTGGAAGAAGAAATAAAGGACTGCTGAATAGAGGGCCGGTCCAAAGGCTCCGCTCTCGGAGGAAAGTACAGTCATTTCTCCGGAGGACATAGTATGGATGGAAGCTGTGATATCTCCCCACTGTGCAATGATATTCGGAACAAGTACCAGTACAAGACCGATGATGATCAGCACACTTAATGTAGAAGCACATTTTCTTACAACATTGGTTCCGAAAAGTGCGATCACAAAGATAAATGCTGCAATGATCAGTGTACAGAGCCAGTATGGGATCCCAAACAGTGTCTGCAGTGTGGAACCGCCGGTTGCAAAGGCTGCTGCTGATGCAGTTCCGATCATGATCAGGTAACAGATCTCATAGAGATTGGACATAACCGGTTTCGTTTTTCCGTAAAGACTGTCGGAAAAGCTTCTGTAATCGTAGGTTTTGTGTTTATAAGCATAGCGCATTCCATACCAGAAAAACAGTGCATACAATCCCTGTGTCACTGCCGGCAGGATCAGACACCAGATACCGTAGTTGATAAAGTACTGATAGATCTGCGCCCCTGATGCGAATCCGCCTCCGAACTGTGTGGTAAATGCGACGAACGCAAGTCCCATAGCCAGAGGCATTTTACTTTGTAATGATTTATTCTGACTCATCTCTCTTTCCCCCATTTTTTATTTATTATATTCGATGACTTTTCCCGGATTCAGGATCAGTTTATCATCGAAAGCCAGCTTGATGGCTTTATAAAGAGCGATCATTCTCGGTCCCGCAAATTCTTCCAGGAATTCCAGACGTCCGTTTCCGATGCCATGCTCACCGGAAAGCTGTCCGCCCAGTTCCTTGGACAGTGCATAAAGCTCTACCAAACTTGCGTGAGTGGCTTCCTTCCACTCCTGGTCACTCATTTCCGGTCCACGGAGCATCTCTGTATGGATGTTTCCGTCTCCGCAATGTCCGCAGGGCTCTACACGGATGCCATGTGCACTTGCGATCTTTTTGGCTGCTTTTACATACTCTGCGATCCTTGCACGCGGAACAACTACGTCACACTCCTCCTGTGCGACAGAATCTGCTTTCATTCCTTCCAGGATCCCGCCCCGGACACTCCATACAGCTCCGGCACGCTCCGGCGTTCCTGCGATACAGCAGTCCAGGGCTCCGTTTGCCAGGGCTGCTTCCGCTGCTGCCTCTACTGCGCTGTCAAGTTCCTGCTTACTGGAAGCATCATACATAACGATCAGCACTGCTTCTCCCTGTTTTACTGGGAACATTTTGTTCAGATTACGTTCTACGATATCGATCAGTTCTCTTTCCAGAAACTCGATGGCTGTTGGCACAAACGGCAGCTCCAGAACCTTCGGGACCATGTCTGCACATTCCTCAAGACTCCTGAACGGCATTACAAGGGTACAGGTGCAGGTCGGTGCGGGAAGAAGCTTCAGCGTTACCTGAGTCAGGATACATAAGGTTCCCTCTGAGCCGATCACCAGATCTTTTACATCATATCCCGTTGTGTTCTTCACAACGTTGGATGAAAAATTCATGATGGAACCATCCGGCATAACTGCCTCGATACAACGGACGAAATCCCTGGTCAGTCCATATCGTACCGCTTTCATGCCACCGGCATTTGTGATAACATTGCCGCCGATGGAAGCTGTTTTTTCCCCTGGATCCGGCGGATAAAAAAGTCCGCCTGCCGCTGCTGCCGCCTGGATATCGATGAGCAGTGCTCCCGGCTCCGCTGTGATGGTCTGGTTCTTTCTGTCGATCGGAAAGATCTTGTTCATGCGCATCACAGAAAGCATGATCCCACCATATTTACAGGTTGCTCCACCTGCAAGTCCGGTTCCTGCGCCACGGCATACCACCGGGATATTTTCTTTATATGCGTAAGCCATGATGGCTGAGATCTCTTCTTTATTTAAGACCTCCACATAAAGCTCCGGAGGAAAAACTCCGTACTCCGGCATCTCATCACGATAATATTCTTTTGCGATCTCATCGCCGACCCATACACGATCTGAAGCAGTCACAGAACGGATGTAGTCAAAATCTTCTGAAGTCATTTTTTTATAGGGATATGCCATGACTTAATCCTCCTTCCGATTCTTTATCAGCTCTGTCAGCTCCGGTACAACCTGATACAGATCATCCACGATGCAGTAATCTGCAACATTAAAGATCTGTGCCTCCGGATCATTGTTGATCGCTACGATACAGTCAGATCCTGTCATGCAGGAGGTAAACTGGATAGCACCGGATACGCCGCAGGTGATGATCAGCTTCGGACGGACAGTTCTTCCGGAAAGTCCGATCTGATGTGCAACATCTCCGAATCCGTTTTCTACCATAGGACGGGTGAAGGCAAGCTGTCCGCCAAGAACCTCTGCCAGTTCACGGCACATTTCCACATCTTTTTCATTTCGGACACCACGGCCTGCTACTACCAGAACATCCTCTTCCTCAAGGCTCTTCACCTTATCAATGACCCTAGATGACAGAATCTTGATCCTGGAATCTGCCATTTTTTCGTTTACCGGACATACGACCACCTGACCATGCGGGTTTTTTATTTTTTCTGCCTTGTCCATAACCTTATAACGGACCGTGGCAAACTGTGGCCGTGATTTGGTGATGCCGATCTGAGCCATGATATTTCCGCCGAAAGCCGGTCTGATCTGGATCATATCGGTGTTGGAACGGATATCCAGAGTTGTGCAGTCTGCAGTCAGTCCCGTATGGAATCTGGTGGAAAGCCTCGGTGCAAGGGAACGCCCCAGCGCAGTAGCTCCGATCAGCACAGAGCTTGGTTTGTTTGCTGCGATACAGTCTGCAACTGCGTCTGTATAACAGTCTGCGCGGAAGCCTTCGAAGCCTTCATGCTCATATACGTATACATTGTCTACGCCATACGGCAGAAGCTTTTCCGCATTTTCCTTTGTTCCTTTTCCTCCGACGATCACACAGTTAACCTGATAACCGACTTTGACAGCCATCTTTCTTGCTTCTCCGATCAGCTCAAAGGTAACCGGATGGATCTCTCCTCTCTCCTGCTCCACATAGATAAGAAAGTTTTTCCATTTATCCTTGTCAAAGGATTTTGCCTTCTGCTCAAACCGGATGGCTTTCTCCGGGCAGTTACGAACACAAAGCCCGCACATACGACAGGCATCACCTACAACAATTCCATTTCCCTCTATGGTGAGGGCCCCAAAAGGACATTTCTCCACGCATACTCCGCAGAGTACGCATTTGTTTATATCAAATTTTAAAAATTCCATGTTCCGCTTCCCCCTATATGATCTTCTTTCCGGTCAGGAGAGCAACAAGCTTGTCTGCCTTTTCCTTTGCAGTTCCTTCCAGATAAACCTGTTTTTCACTTTCCTCCGGCGCAAACATTTTTTCCACAGAGGTGGGGGAACCGATCAGTCCGTAACGGCTCAGATCCTGATCCGGCATATCTTCAAAGCTTAAGATCCGTACCGGACGGTCTGAAGTTGCCTTCTTTAATAAATAGGATGGCAGACGTGGCACGCAGGTATCCTTGTCAATGGTTAAAAGACATGGATACGGGATCTCAGAAACCTGAGAAACACTGACAAGATCCTGACGGACCTGAATGCTTTTTTCATTGACGTCCATGATCTCAGCTACCCATGCAGCATGTGGGATGGTCAGATGCTCTGCAATGGCCGGTCCAACCTGGGCTGTGTCACCATCTGTGGTCTGTCTTCCGCAGATGATCAGATCTGCACCGCCGATCACCTGGATTCCCTGTGCTAACGCATAAGAGGTTGCCAGAACATCCGCTCCCGCAAATTTTCGGTCTGAAAGAATCACGCCCTCATCAGCACCCATGGTATAAGCATCCCGGATCATCTCTTTCGCCTGAGGCGGTCCCATAGTAAGAACGGTTACAGTTCCGCCTGTTTTTTCCCGGATCGCAAGGGCTGTTTCCAGTGCAAACAGATCATATGGATTAGTCCTTGTCTCACCGGACATTCGTTTCATGGCACCGGTTTCCGGATCGATATCAACCTTGGAAGTTGCCGGTACCTGCTTCATACATACAACGATCTTCATTTTCTATCTTCTTTCCTGTATTTTCACTTTTATTTTTTGCTTTAAAACGTTAAACAACTGTATAAGTATAGCATTAACGTGGTGTAAAGTCGAGAGGGTTTTGGTAAATTCTGCACAAAAAAGCATTGAAAAAACTTTTAAGCATGCTATAATTACTCTCCGTTATCAAATAAAGCAGACATATGAATCTTTACAATATCACATCGATCAAGGAGCATATATGTAATGGAAGACATCCGTGCAATCTACAGAATTTTCAACAATCTAAAATATGAAATGGAAAATAATGGATGGGTCTATCAGTGGCATTTAGGCGATGAACCTATAAAAGTAACTCATAAATTTAACCCTCCTGTAACACCTGAAGAATTTCAGCTGTTTGAAAAATATTTTCCCAATATGAAACTTCCTGCCTCATACAAAGCTTTTTTATCCTGCTCAAATGGCATGGAACTTTTTTGCGGAGAGGAAGGCAGTTCTTTAGTCAGCTGTACCATTTATTCTTTAAAAAGAGCGCTCAAAGAAAAGGAATCTTGGAATAGTACGCCTATTTTATCTGATCCGGAGTTTACATATCATCTTCCTGTTCTTTGCTTACAGGACATCGGCGATATAACCATGGATCTTCAGGCTGTATCAGAAGGCAGAGACGATTACCTATGCTATCCAGCTCCAGATACTGATCGTTTTAATATCCCTTTTAATGAATGGCTGGAAAGATATATCGTATGCCAGGGGCATGAATTCTGGTATTTCTTGAATCCATAAAACAGAAATTTTATGAATATTTTTCGTAAAAATACCCCGGAAACCTTACGGTTCCGGGGTATCTTACGTTTGGACACAATGTACCTTG
>OLNO01002574.1_pt1 | contig 12029 bp, 9 predicted proteins | sample 1672861 | NCBI WGS metagenome assembly OLNO01 (sample SAMEA3136731, study PRJEB25190) | human gut metagenome | reverse complement strand
CCTCGTACCCGGGTATCTGCACCTTTTCGTACAGGTTCACCTTCTGAGTGGTTTTGCGGCGCGCACGGTCCAGCAGCTCCATCCTGCGGTTGTAGACCTCATATTCGAGGCCCAGCCGTGCCAGCCGCTTGAGAACGTCCACCCCGTCGGCGAACCAGACGGGCGAGGAGAAGAGGTCGTAGGGTTTCTCCTCGAAGCGGACATCCTGCAGCACGGGCGTGCGTACTCCGGCGATCTTCTGCGTCGAAAGCTCGACGTCGGCGATGCGCAGGAGCCCGCTGTCGAACTCGCCCCACAGCGACACCATGTAGTCGTACTCGCCCTTCAGGGCATCGAGACGACGGCGGTAGTCCTGGGCCGAATCCTTCGCCTTCTTTACCTCGGAACGCAGGGCCGACTCCTTGCTCTTGATCGTAGGGAGTGCCTTTTGCCGCATTTTCAGCTGCTTGCCCAACTCGCCCAGCGAGGTCTTGTTGTATTGGAACTTGATTGCCATCGGTTAGGCCTCCTTCCAGTACTTCTTGATAAGCTCCTCCTTGATGGCGACCTCCTCCTTGGAGAAGTATTTCGAGAAGAGCGTCCACGCCGTGTCGAGCATCTGCGTGATGTCGATGTTCACGTCGATCGAAAGCAGCTTCTCCGAATAGTCGTGTGCGAAACGGATCGTGCGCTCGTCGTAGTCCGAGAGGTCGAAACCGTTTTCGAGTTTCGTCTTGGCATTGGCCGCGTCGGCGTACAGACGCACGCAGGCATTCATCACCTGCGGGTGGTCCTCACGCGTCTTCTTGCCGATGACCAGCTGCTTGAGTCGCGACAGCGATCGGAACGGGTCGACGATCACGCGGCCCGTGTCGGTGTCGTTGCGCAGGTAGAGCTGACCCTCGGTGATGTAACCCGTGTTGTCGGGCACGGCGTGCGTGATGTCGCCGCCCGAGAGCGTCGTCACGGCGATGATCGTGATCGATCCGCCGTTGGGCAGCTGCACGGCCTTCTCGTAGATCTTCGCCAGGTCCGAGTAGAGCGAACCGGGCATCGAGTCCTTCGAGGGGATCTGGTCCATACGGTTCGAGACGATGGCCAGGGCGTCGGCGTAGAGCGTCATGTCCGTCAGCAGCACCAGCACCTTCTCGCCCTTGTCGACGGCGAAGTACTCGGCGGCCGTCAGCGCCATGTCGGGAACGAGCAGACGCTCGACGGGCGGGTTCTCCGTCGTGTTGACGAACGAGACGATGCGGTCGAGCGCTCCGGCGTTCTCGAAGACCGACTTGAAGTAGAGGAAGTCGTCGTTGGTCAGACCCATGCCGCCGAGGATGATCTTGTCGGCCTTGGCGCGCAGCGCCACGTTGGCCATCACGGCGTTGTAGGGCTGGTCCGGGTCGGCGAAGAAAGGAATCTTCTGGCCCGTCACGATCGTGTTGTTGAGGTCGATGCCGGCGATACCCGTGGCGATGAGCTCCGACGGCTGGATACGCTTGAAGGGGTTGACCGTCGGGCCGCCGATCTCGCGCTCCTCGCCCTCGACGATCTCACCGCCCTCGAGCGGCTCGCCGTAGGCGTTGAAGAAACGGCCTGCGAGGTTGTCCGAGACGCGCAGCTTCGGCGGCTCGCCGTGGAAGATCACCTCCGAGGCGGTCGAAAGGCCCTCAGTACCGGCGAAGACCTGCAGCGTGACGTGCTCGCCCATGATTTTCACCACCTGCGCCAGCTTGCCGCCCACGGTGGCCAGCTCGTCGTTGCCGACGCCCTGCGCACGCAGCGTCACGGTCGCCTTGGTGATGTTGTCGATCTTGGTATATATCTTCTGAAAAGCTCGTGTTGTCATGGTCTATTTCGTTTTTTCACCCACATATTGTTCGATCTGCTTCAGGTAGCCGTTGAACTTCTCCGACTGCCACTCCGAATAGTTCATCTGGCGGAAGAGGTTGATCAGACCCTTGAAGAACTGCGAGCACTGCTCGAAATCGGAGAATCCGAAATCCTTGCGGCAGATGTCGAGCACCATCTTGTACATCATCTTCTGGCGCTCGATCGGGCAGTTGGCGTCGATCTCGTCGAAGGCGTCCTGCTGCAGGATCACGAAGTCGATGAGCTCCGACTTCCAGAAGCGCTCGTGGTACTCGACCGGCACGCCGTCGTCACCGAGGATGTTGATCTGGTCGTTGGCCTCCTTGCCGCGCTGGACGATCGTCTTGCCGGCATAGACCGCATCCACCCAGTCCTTCTCGATGTGCTCGTCGAGGAAGGCCCGGATCTCGGGATACTCCAGGTACTTCGAGTAGGACTCCAGCGGGTCGATGGCCGGGTAGCGCTTCGAGTCGGCACGTCCCTGCGAGAGGGCGTAGAAGCAGCGTGCGGCCTTTTTCGTCGACTCCGTAACGGGCTCCTTGAGGTTACCGCCCGCGGGCGAGACCGTACCGAGGAAGGTCACCGAACCGGTCTGGCCGTTGTAGAGCTTCACCAGACCGGCGCGCGAGTAGAAGTTCGAGATGATGGCCGAGAGGTCCATCGGGAAGGCGTCCTGACCGGGCAGCTCCTCCAGACGGTTCGACATCTCGCGCAGCGCCTGCGCCCAGCGCGACGTCGAGTCGGCCATGACGAGCACCTTCAGGCCCATCGAACGGTAGTACTCGCCGATGGTCATGCCCGTATAGACCGACGCCTCACGCGCTGCAACGGGCATGTTCGACGTGTTGCAGATGATGATCGTGCGCTCCATGAGCGTGTGGCCCGTGTTGGGGTCGATCAGCTCGGGGAACTCCTTGAAGATCTCGACCACCTCGTTGGCGCGCTCGCCGCAGGCCACCATGATGATGACGTCGGCGTCGGCCTGCTTCGAGATGGCGTGCTGAAGCACCGTCTTGCCGGCACCGAACGGCCCCGGGATGAAGCCCGTACCGCCCTCGGCCATCGGGTTGAAGGTGTCGATGGCGCGCACGCCCGTCTCCATGACGCGCGAGGGGCGCGGCTTCTCCGTGTAGCAGCGGATGGCCTGCTTGACGGGCCACTTCTGCACCATCGTGATCTCGTGGTCGACGCCGTCGGCATCGGTCACCACGGCCATCGTGTCGGTCACCTTGTACTTGCCGGCCGGAGCCACGCTCTTGACCGTATACGACCCCGTCATCGTGAAGGGGACCATGATCTTGTGGGCGATCCACTTCTCCTGCACCTCGCCCAGCCACGACGCCGCCGAGACGCGGTCGCCGGCCTTGGCCAGCGGCTTGAACTCCCACTCGGCCGCAAAGTCGATCGGCTCGGTCACCGAACCGCGCGCAATGAAGAGACCCTCCATCTTCTCGAGGTCGTTCTGCAGACCGTCGTAGTTGCGCGACAGCAGACCCGGCGCCAGCGTCACCTCGAGCATGTGACCCTCGAACTCGACCCGGTCACCGATCTTCAGACCGCGGGTGCTGTCAAAAACCTGGACATAGGCGTCGTCGCCCATGACCTTGATGACCTCGGCCATCATTCTGGTATTCCCCGCGTACACGTAGCAGATCTCGTTCTGGCCGACGGCGCCGTCGGCCTTGACGATGACGATGTTGGAGATGATACCGTTTACTCGTCCTGTTGTTTTCATCGTATGTGTTTATTGTATTATTCCTGTTCAATGAACTTGCGACCGTCGAGCCCGGCGACGAGCCGGTCGAACATCTCCCGGCCGCGCGCGGCGTCGAGCCGCATCCAGCGGGCCACGATGTTGATCCGCACCAGGTAGGAGAGGATCGCGGCGATGTCGAAATAGTCGAACGTCGCCAGCTCCAGGGACTCGTTCCAGCGGATCAGGTCGATCTTGTGCTCCTTCTCCACGAGGTTGGCCTCGTCGTTCACCGCGGCGATCACGGCGTCGATGTAGGGCAGCTCGCCCCGCAGTCCGAAGTCGGCGGCCGAGCTGCGCTGCAGCTGATCGACGACATCGCCTCCGCCGACAGTCACCTCCTCGACCGGACGCCCGGCGGCACGCGCCGTGACGGCGGCCGCGACGTTGCGCAGCGTGCGGTCGAAGGCCGACCACGCACGCAGGAAGCGGCAGCCCTGCTTCTCACAGACGGCGTAGTAGGCGCCGAAGAGCGCCTTCTCGAAACGCTGCACCGTGTCGATCTCGGCGGCCTCCTCGCCTTCGGGATCGGCATAGGCGCGCAGCACCTGCTGCACGGCGTCGGGCAGCCGGCGGGGCGAGCGCAGCTCCTCGGCCAGCTCGTCGGGCGTGAGGTTGCCCAGCCCTTCGCTGACCGTGCGTCCGGCGTGCAGCGCCGCAAGGTGCTCGCAGTCGTAGTAGGTGTAGAGCAGCCGCACCTGACGGGCATCGGCCCGGCTCACCCCCTCGAGGATCTCGGAGACGATGGCCCGGGCGTCGAACCCCTTGGCGTCGGCTTCGAGCGTATACTCCCGAAGTCCGGCCACCAGGCAGTAATAGTTGCTACCGAACATGCCCGCTACGCCTTAAAGAGCATTTCGGAGACCTTCTCGCGGAGGTATTCGCCCAGCAGCGCCTCGACGTCGGCATCCGAGAACGAGATGTAGTAACCGCCGTCCTTGGCGCCCACGCGGAATCCGCTCTTCACATCCTTCGAGTAACCCACCTCGACGCCTGCGGCGAGCAGTTCAGCGGCGCACTTCGTGAAGGCGGCGTCGAGCTTCGCACGCTCGGCCTCGGGCAGCAGGGCCTTGAGCTCGACCTTGCCCGAATCGGCACCGTTCCAGTTGCGGGCCACGGCCACGAGCATCTCCTTGATGAAGGCGGGGTCCACGACGGCCTCCTGCACGCCCTTCGCCGTCGCCTTGGCGACGATCAGCGAGGCGATCTCGGTCTTGATTTTGGCCACGGCCTGCTTGCCGGCCAGCGTGATCTCGGTCATGGTGTTCTTTTCGACATCCTCGGCCTTCACCTGTGCCTTGCGGACGATCTCGTCGGCCTGGGCACGCGCCTCGGCAAGGATCTTCCCGGCTTCGGTACGGGCCTCGGCCACCAGCCGGTCGGCCTCGGCGCGCCCTTTTTCGAGCCCCTCGTCGTAGAGTTTCTGGGTCAACTGTTGAAGTTTGTTTTCCATAGCGTTATGATGGTTTTAATTATCGTTTTCAGTTTGCGCACACAAATATATAAAAGATTCTTCAAGAATCGGGGACTGAACTAACAAATTATTCCGCTTTTGACAAAACAAAACACACGCAGCGAAACTCCGGACACGAAACGGACGGCCCTTGAGCCGTCCGTTTCCCCCAAAAAACCGTGTCTAACCCCCGGAGTAAACCCCGGGACGTTGTCGATGTGACCACATATCACATGCTACACGCGCAATTGTAATAAAAAAATTACTCCCCTTTTCGTTTTTTCAGTAAACATTTTTACTATTTCGGCATTTCAGACTACGCAATCGGCAAAAAAGGACAATCGCAGATCATCCATGAGAATGGAAACCTCATCCGGTCCTCGTGCCCAAATACGGCAGGGTGTCTCCGGAGGCCGGAGAAAGCCTCAGCAAGTAAATCATTTTACTTTCGATGCCATGTTGAATAATTTTATTAAATTTGTAGTAGGCAACAAACTAAACATTTTAATCAAACCAAAATCCGACATGAAGATGCTGAAACTTCTCGTCCCGACGCTCCTGCTGCTCTGCACGGCAGGCTGCCGCCGCGACGACGATGCGGCCGTCCGGGCATTGGCCCGCCGCATCATCCCGGAGCAGGAGGCCCGCTTCCGCTTTGAACACCTCGCCGACACGGGCGACTCGACCGACCGCTTCGAGCTCGAATCGCGCGGCGGACGGATCATCATCCGCGGCAACAACTCCAACTCGATTGCCGTGGGGCTGAACCACTACCTGAAGAACTACTGCCTGACGACCGTTTCATGGTCGGACTGCAATCCGGTCGAGATGCCGGCCGTGCTGCCCAAGATCGAGGGCACGGTGCGCGGCACGGCCCGCGTAAAGGATCGTTTCTTCCTGAACTACTGCACCTTCGGGTACTCGATGCCGTGGTGGGGCTGGAAGGAGTGGGAGCGCTTCATCGACTGGATGGCGCTTCAGGGCGTCACCATGCCGCTGGCCATCACCGGACAGGAGGCCGTCTGGCAGCACGTCTGGACCCGTCTCGGACTGACCGACGAGGAGGTGCGCGCCTACTTCACCGGCCCGGCCCACCTGCCCTGGCACCGCATGTCGAACATCGACCGCTGGCAGGGTCCCCTGCCGCAGGAGTGGATCGACGGACAGGCCGAGCTGCAGCAGCGCATCGTGGCCCGCGAACGCGAACTGGACATGACGCCCGTGCTGCCGGCCTTCGCCGGACACGTCCCGCAGGAGCTCCAAAGGCTCTATCCCGAGGCGCACATCACGCGCGTGAGCTACTGGGGCGGCTTCGCCGACGAGTACCGGTGCAGCTTCCTCGATCCGATGGACCCGCTCTTCGACAAGATTCAGCGCGCCTTTCTCGAGGAGCAGACGCGCCTCTTCTGCACGGATCACATCTACGGCGCCGACCCCTTCAACGAGATCGACGCCCCGACGTGGGACCCCGAGACGCTCGGCGGCATGTCGCGCCACATCTACGAGTCGATGGCGGCCGTCGACCCCGAGGCCGTCTGGCTGCAGATGGGCTGGCTCTTTTACGCCGACCCGACGCACTGGACCCAGGAGAACATCCGCGCCTTTCTGCGCTCCGTGCCGCAGGACCGGTTGCTGATGCTCGACTACTTCTGCGAATTCACCGAGATCTGGAAACAGACCGAGCGCTTCTACGGGCAGCCCTACCTGTGGTGCTACCTGGGTAACTTCGGCAGCAACACGATGCTGGCGGGCAACTTCCGCACGGTCGCCGAACGCATGGAGGAGGCCTTTTCAGAGGGCGGCGACAACCTGCGCGGCGTCGGCTCGACGCTCGAAGGGTTCGGCGTCAACCAGCCCATGTACGAGTTCGTGCTCGACAAGGCGTGGGAGACGGGCCTGAGTGACAACGAGTGGATCGACCGTCTGGCCGACCGCCGCACGGGGCACCGCGACGCCACGGCCCGCGCATTGTGGCGCACGCTCTGCGACAGCGTCTACACACTGCCGTCGCAGACCGGACACTCGACGCTGACCAACGCCCATCCCTCACTCGAAGGGAACTGGCACTGGACGACCAAACCGACCGTCGGCTACCGTTTCAGCACGCTGTGGCATCTTTGGGAGCAGCTGCTCACGGTGGAGAGCGACCGCGACACCTACCGCTTCGACGTGGTCAACATCGGCCGGCAGGTGCTGGGCGACAGCTTCCTGACCCTGCGTGACCGCTTCACCGAGGCCTACAAACGGCACGACCTGCCGGCGATGGAGCACGAGGCGGCGCTCATGCGCGAGGTGCTGGCCGACCTGGACCGCCTGACAGCCTGCCACGCGGAGTTCTCGCTCGGCCGCTGGCTCGATGCGGCCCGCAGCTTCGGCAGCGACGAGGCCTCGAAGAGGTACTACGAGACCAATGCCCGGACGCTCATCTCGGTCTGGGGCGACAGCTACCACCTGACCGACTACGCCAACCGCACGTGGGCCGGCATGGTCTCGACCTACTACGCCCCGCGCTGGGAGCTCTTCATCGAGCGCGTGACCGAAGCCGCCCGCGCCGGACGCCCCTTCGATCAGAAGGCCTTCGACCGCGAAATCCGCGACTTCGAGTGCCGCTGGGCCGACGCCTCCTCTCCGCTGGCGCTGCCCGCGGAGGGCGACGCCCTGGCAACGGCGCGCGAGCTGGCCGTCAAGTACAAGCCGCTCTTCGACACTCTGCCGTAGCCTGCAAGGTTCATACCTATATATAAATAGGCTGCCGACATCACACGAAACGCCCCGGAATCCGACGGATTCCGGGGCGTTTCATACTTGCTGTGTGTTCAAGGTGGCGCGGTCGGCGCAGTGCATTCAGGCAGCGCGGTCAGGGTGGCGCGGTCGGCGCAGCGCATTCAGAGCAGTCCGAGCGACTTGCTGCGCGCCAGCAGGCAGGCCCCCATGACCCCGGCCCGCTCGCCGAGCGCCGAGAGCTTGATCTGCGTATCCTTGTTGACGAGCATGAGCGAATACTTGTTCACGGCGTTGCGCACCGGGAGCATCAGGTACTCCTTCGCCACGGAGAGCGTACCGCCGATGACGATCATCTCGGGGTTGAACATGTTGATGAGCCCCGCGATGGCCTTGCCCAGCGTATGGCCCACCGAATCGAGCACCTCGATGGCCAGCACATCCTCCTTGAGCAGGGCGTCGAGGATGTCGTTGAGCGTGATCTCCACCCCCTTCTTGAACTTCTCCGAGAGCATCGACACGCGCCCCTGCCGGAGCTTCTCGAGGAAGATGCGGTGCAGGGCCGAGCCCGAAGCGCCCGTCTCGAGGCACCCGCGCTTGCCGCAGCGGCAGATGATCTCGTTGTCGAGCAGCGGGAAGTGTCCGAACTCCCCCGAAAAGCCCGACTTGCCGTAGAAGATCTTGCCGTCGATAATCATGCCCAGACCCAGGCCCCAGCTGGCATTGATGTAGAGCATCGTCTGCTCGTTGTGCGCATCGCCGTACATGTATTCGCCGTAGGTCGCCGCGCGCGTGTCGTTCTCGATGTAGACCGTCGTGCCGAGCCGCTCCTCAAGCAGCATCGTGAGCGGCTGCTCTTCGACGAAAAAGTAGCTGTAGCTGTATCCCGTCTGCGAATTCACCCGGCCCGAGATGTTCACCCCGATGGCCAGCACCTTGTCGCGCGTGATCTTGTGCGAGCGGACGAAGTTCAGGATCACCTCGCAGAGCTTGTCCAGCGAGTGGGGGTCGTTGTCCATCTGGAACGCCACGGTCGTCTCGTCGATGAGCTGTCCCTTGAAGTTGATCGCCGCCATCACCACCGAGTCCTTGCGGATGTCCACGCCGATGAAGTAGCCCGCATAGGGGTTCAGCCCGTAGATGTTGGGGCGCCGGCCGCCGGCCGTCCCCTGCTCGCCGAAATTGTGGACGAACCCCTCGTCGATCAGTTCGCCGATCAGTTTGGTCACCGTCGGCACGCTCAGATTCACGGCCTTGCTCAGGTCCGTGATGCTCGAATCGCCGCACAGAATATACTGACAGATGATCTGCTGCTTCAGAATCGCATTCTTGTTGCCCTCCGTGGCCAGTTTGAGAAACGAATTGGTCATGATCGAATTTTTTGCTGCACATACATAGATATGTAAAGATAAAAATAAATCGCGAATCGCGCAAACGGAACAAATAAAATACGACAATATCCGGGTGATAATGAAAATTCTTTTTTTCAACGCATCGGCCGCCGCGAATGTTTACGAAGCCCCCGGCAAAAAAGAGGGACAACAAAAAAAAGCCATCGGCTGTGCCAAAATCAACATTTTTGTTAAAAAGAACGATCTAAATAAATTTTATTATTATAAATATTTGCGATAATAATTTTTATTACTACATTTGTCTGTCGGATGGGCCGTACTTTACACAAACACCCCGCCGATACAAATAAATATACCATTGAAGACCATGCAGATCAAGGGTACTTTCCTGGACGAGATCAGCCACGACATTCCCCACCAGAACTGGGGTGAAAAGGAGTGGGACGCCGACTTCGGCTACATGCACCGCGCCGGCATCGAGCACGTCATCCTCATCCGGTGCGGCTACCGCCGCTGGCAGACCTTCCCCTCGCAGGTGCTCACCGCCGAGGAGCGCTGCTTCGAGCCGCCCGTCGATCTGGTGGACCTGTTCCTGCGCCTGAGCGAAAAGTGGGGCATGCACTTCTGGTTCGGGCTCTACGACTCGGGCAAGTACTGGGCCGCGGGCGACTACCGCCACGAAGTGGAGCTCAACTGCCGCCTGATCGACGAGGTCTGGGCCCGCTACGGCAGCCGCAAGGCCTTCGCCGGATGGTACATCTCGCAGGAGTGCAGCCGCAACACGGGCAAGATCATCGACCTCTACGCCGAGCTCGGACGCCACTGCAAGCAGGTGTCGGGCGGGCTGCCGACGATGATCTCTCCCTACATCGACGGCTGCAAGAACATCAGCCAGTACACCGCCCAGACGGCCCGCACGGGCGGCGTCACGGCCGAGAGCCACGAGGCCGAGTGGGACGCCATCTTCCGCGGCATCCAGGGGGCGGTCGACATCGTCGCCTTCCAGGACGGACACGTCGACTACGACGAACTGCCCGAGTTCCTGCGCGTCAACAAGCGGCTGGCCGACCGCTACGGCATGGAGTGCTGGACCAACACCGAAACCTTCGACCGCGACATGCCGATCAAGTTCCTGCCCATCAAGTGGGAGAAGCTGCGGCTGAAGCTGCGCATGGCCGAGGAGGCCGGCATCGACAAGGCCATCACGTTTGAATTTTCGCACTTCATGTCCCCGCAGTCGGCCTACCTGCAGGCAGGACACCTCTACGACCGCTATCTCGAATACCTCGACGAGCGCAAATAAAACACGATTCCCAATATGATCGACTTCAACAAACTTGCATGCGAGTACCGGGACGAGTTGCTCGGCAACGTACTTCCCTTCTGGCTCGAACATTCGCAGGACAAGGAGTTCGGCGGCTACTTCACCTGCCTGAACCGCGACGGCAGCGTCTTCGACACCGACAAGTTCATCTGGCTGCAGGGGCGCGAGGTGTGGCTCTTCGCCATGCTCTACAACCAGGTGGAACGCCGGCCCGAGTGGCTCGACTGCGCCGTCCGCGGCGCGGAGTTCCTGCGCCGGTACGGACACGACGGCGACTACAACTGGTACTTCTCGCTCACGCGCGAAGGCCGGCCGCTCGTCGCTCCCTACAACATCTTCTCCTACACCTTCGCCACGATGGCCTTCGCACAGGTGGCCATCGCCACCGGCAACGAGGACTACGCCGAGATCGCCAAGCGCACTTTCGAGCGGATCCTCGAGAAGCGCAGCTGCCCGAAGGGGCGCTGGAGCAAGGCCGTGCCGGGAACGCGCGACCTGAAGGACTTCGCCCTGCCGATGATCCTCTGCAACATGGCCCTCGAGGCCGAGCAGATGATCGACCGCGAGCTGCTCGACCACACCATCGAGGAGTGCATCCACGAGGTCATGGAGGTCTTCTACCGCGAGGAGCTGGGGCTGATCGTCGAGAACGTCACCCGCGACGGCCAGCTCTGCAACTCGTTCGAGGGGCGGCAGATCACGCCGGGGCACTCGCTCGAGGCGATGTGGTTCATCATGAACCTCGGCGTGCGGCTCGACGACCGCGCCCTGATCGACAAGGCGGTGAAGATCGCCCTCAACACGGCCGAATACGGCTGGGACAAGCAGTACGGCGGGCTCTTCTACTTCATGGACCGGCTCGGATACCCGCCCCAGCAGCTCGAATGGGACCAGAAGCTGTGGTGGGTCCACATCGAGGCGATGATCACGATGATCAAGGGCTACGAACTCACCGGATCGAAGGAGTGCCTGGCCTGGTTCGAGCGGCTGCACGACTACACCTGGTCGCACTTCAAGGACAAGGAGTATCCCGAATGGTTCGGCTACCTGAACCGCCGCGGCGAGGTGCTGCTCCCGCTCAAGGGCGGCAAATGGAAGGGCTGCTTCCACGTACCGCGCGGGCTCTACCAGTGCTGGAAGATCCTCGAGCGCTGCTCCACCCGGCAGTTCGTCCAGGAGCGGCCGCTCCAGTCGGGCAAGGTGGCGGTATCGGCCCTCTGACAATAAAAAACCAGTGTTTCGGATCGCCCGATCGAAAACATATTTCACATACCAACCCTGCGGGACGAAAAAACCTAAATCATATTTGTCCGTGAATTAAACCTATTAACCTGCTCCTATGAAAAAACTTTACGCTGCATGCAACCGGAAGTGGATGCCCCGGGCCGCCCTGCTCGTGCTGGCCGGCCTGTTCGCATGGACTGCCGGCGTCCAGGCGCAAACCCTTCAGGTCTCCGGTCTGGTTACCGGAGCCCAGGGAGGGGGCGAGGTCGGAGTCACGATCGTCGTCAAGGAGAACCCGGCAACGGGTACCACCACCGATTCGAAAGGATACTACTCGATCAAGGTCCCTTCGGCGGA
>OLNO01002566.1_pt1 | contig 12054 bp, 10 predicted proteins | sample 1672861 | NCBI WGS metagenome assembly OLNO01 (sample SAMEA3136731, study PRJEB25190) | human gut metagenome | reverse complement strand
GCCGGGAAGTCCGCGAGGAATTCCATCGGCAGGATTTTTTCTTTTTTAATTTCGCTTACAAAGGAGATTATAGCGCGCTGAGTTACCGGTCCGATAATCCGATCACAGTACACGAAAATGAATGCTATATCGGTCAGCCGTTTACCGGATATGCACTCTGTGTCCACAGTCCGGAAGAGATCATTATTATCGGCATCCTGATCCGGAAAGAAACATTCTTCCGGACTTTTCTGCCTGTACTTTCCTCAGATTCCAGGCTGTTTCACTTTTTTCTGGCGCCGCAGACAAATGCGTATTCAGACCGGTATATCCGTCTGCATTTTGACGATCCTGCCTCCGTACGAACCCTTCTGGAAATGATGGTGGTGGAATATGCCTCCCCGCAGGAGGACACCCAGACAATCCTTCAGCCTATGGTGCTCACCCTTCTGATGCAGGTCGCCCGGCAGTACAAGCGTGCTGTTCCCGCGCCGGATCATGAGCGTCTCTCTGACCGGATCATCCGGTACATGAACGAACACCCCGGGACTGTAACTTTAAAGGATATCGCAAAACATTTTTCTTATCATCCCAACTATGTCTCCGGGCTGCTGCGCCGTCAGACCGGGAAAACCTTTTCCGAACTCCAGCTGAAACAGCGGATGGAACGGGCTGTCAGTCTGCTGAAAGGAACCACTCTGTCCGTAGAAGAAATTGCGGCTATGGTGGGCTATACAAATAACAGCAATTTTTATAAAGCTTTCCGGGAGTATTATCACCAGTCTCCGCGGCAGTATTTCTCAAAGGAGGAACAGAAATGAAATATAAAATCGGAACAGTTGCCAGACTCTTAGGCGTCTCACCGGAGACTCTGCGCCTGTATGAACGGAACGGAATTCTCCATTCTGACCGTGGAGAAGGCGAAAACGGCTACCGGTATTACAGCCGTCTGGATATTACGGCTCTTACACGTGCCCGCGCCTATCACCAGTACGGCTTTTCTTTAAAGGAGACTGAAAGTCTGATTAACACAGATGATGTTGATTATGTCCTGCAGGAGTATCAGCTCCGGGCCGATGCACTGGAGAAAGAGATTCTCCGGAAGCAGAAAATCCTCGGGTATCTGAAGCGGATTTCCACCCTTCTTGAACAGCTTCCTGCTGAATTATGGAAAATCCGTCCGGAAACCAGACCCGGGATCTACAGGCTGGAATTTATGAAAGGAGAAGAACTGATCCTGAAGCAGGAACAGATGGATCTGTTCCCGCAATGGGTCGGGCTTGCACCCTTTGCATTTCCGTCCCAGCGGAACTGCTGGAGCAGTCTGGAAAAAGGGGCTGATGAAAGCTTCTCAGCTCTCGGGGTAATGGAAGAAGACGCCCGTTCACTGGGTATGCCCTCTTTTCTGTCCGGCGGCATATACTGCCCTCCGGTCAGATGTCTTTATACAGTAGTGGAAATTTCGGAAGAAAATGCATCCTGTGTTAAGTATCTTGCCCATCTGAAACAATATGTTCATGAAAATCATATAACCGTAACCGGAGATCCCATCTGCCGCACCTTTCTGTCCATGAATAAAAAGGAAGATTACAGACGGTTCCGTCAGATCTGGCTTCCTGTCGCAGAGGCATAAAACAGATTTCACCATACGCTCCTTTTCTTGACTCTACACAAGGTTTAAGGTTTATAATGGCCGATGTCAGAGAGGAGGAACACAAAGTGAAAACATGGAAAAAAGCTCTTATTCTTTTCGGACAGTTCTTTCAGTTCGGCTGCTTTACCTTCGGAGGCGGATGGAGCATTATAGCCCAGATGCAGAAACTGTATGTGGAAAAGGAGAAAACAATTACCAGTCAGGAACTTCTGGATATCACCAGCGTGGGACGCAGTCTGCCGGGAACTATGATCGGCAACGTAGCCATGCTGTACGGATACCGGGCAGGCGGAATTGTCTGCGGAATTGCCTGTGTTATCGCCATGATCATACCACCCATGATCGTCTTATCACTGATCACATATTTCTACACCCTTTTTAAAGAAAATATCTGGTTCATGAGCGCAATGACGGGAGTCCGGGCAGCGATTGTTCCGATTATCGCAAGCGCGGCCGTCAATATGGTAAAGGGCGCGTTCCGTTTCCCGCCCTGCTTCATCCTGGCCGCCGCTTCTTTCGCGCTTTACTTTTTCTTCCATGTAAGCTGCGCGGCACTGGTAGTAATGGGAGTTGTCTGCGGCATCCTGATCTGTGAATATTACGAGAGAAGGGAGCGGAAAAAGTCATGATCCTTACACTGCTCAGACTTTTCTGGAGTTTTGTAAAAATCGGTTTCACCAGTTTCGGCGGTCTGTCCATGATCCCGCTGATCACCCATGAGGTTGTATCCAACGGATGGATGAATTTAAGTGAAGTCTCCGACATCGTAGCAATTGCGGAAATGACTCCGGGACCGCTGGGGCTGAACTGCGCCACCTTTGCCGGAATCCATGCGGCAGGCATTCCCGGTGCTGTTATTGCAAATCTGGGCGTACTGACGCCTACTTTTACCGTTGCTCTTCTGGCTGGTATTTTCTTTAAGAAATTCCAGGACAGCCGCCGTATGGATCAGCTGCTGGCAGGCGTGCGCCCTGTCTGCATCGGCCTTCTGGCAGGGGTTATTGTCTCTTTCTGCCAGACGAACTATGTGGTGGATTCTGCAATCAGTCCCGCTGCAGTCATTATCGGCGTGATTGACCTGATTCTGCTGTTTAAATGGAAGGTCAGCATTCCGAAAATTATCCTTCTGAGTGCGGTTCTCGGCCTGATCCTGTTTCATTAGCTGCTCATAGCTTCCGGCTTTGTGGACATTTCCTCCGTCAGACTTGTCATAAATTCCGTATTCCTGTAGAATACAGTTATGCAGATTTCCACCCCGGCGCCATGCCGCATATCGTATATAAACCGGCATGATGAAAGGAGACCGCTTATGATCGAAATCCATTTATTTGAACAGCTCGTAGCTTTCGCCTCCTGCGGCACGCTGTCAGCGGCGGCGGAACAGCTCCATATCTCCCAGCCTGCCTTAAGCCGCTCTATGCAGCGTCTGGAAGACGAGCTGGGCGTCAGACTATTCGAACGTCAGAAAAGCCGGCTTACCCTGAATGAAACCGGGAAGCTGGCTGTCCAGTGCGCCCGGAATCTTCTTCTTCAGGAAAATACCATAATCGGACAGATCCGTGAATTTGACCGGAAAAAGCATACCATTTCCGTCGGTTTCTGCACTCCGGTCCTGATCCCGGATTTCGTTTCTCTTCTTTCCAGACTTTATGAAGGAATGACCATCTCCACGGAAGTGACCGGAGATTCCCGGCTGACGGATCTGCTCCGAGAAAACAGGTATCAGCTTGTCGTCCTCAATGAAAAACCGGATGAGGATATTTTTTATTCTCTTCCCATTGAGAGGGAGCATCTCTATGTCTTGCTTCCGCCTTCCCACCCGCTGGCTGACGCCGCCGGCCTGTATCTGAAAGATCTGAACGGGCAGACTTTTCTTCTCTACTCCCGGATTGGTTTCTGGGACGGGCTGTGCCGCCGTAAGATGCCGGACTCCCGTTTTCTTCTGCAGCAGGAAATGGACGTTCTGGGAGAACTGGTTGAAAATTCTGCTTTCCCCGCCTTTACTACCGACTACGTCATGAAACGCTCCCGGCAGGAATCCGGCAGGAACATTATCCCGATTCTGGATAAAGAGGCAAATGTCACATATTACTGCACCTGTCTGAAATCGGAAAAAGACAGATTTATGCCGGTATTCCGTCATTTTTCCTGACCGTAAGCAGTACCCGGATCCGCAAAAAGCCGGAGGACGACATTTCTGTTGCCATCCCCCGGCAGTCATTTTAACAAGGACTCCCTCTTTTTATTTCCGTTTATCAATCTCTGTGCCTACTCGTGGATCTTCATGCCATGGATCATCTTTACAAATGCCGGATCATCATGATCTACGATCTCACTGTGTCCCAGGTCCAGTTCTGCGATCTCTGCCATATCATCTGCGCCAAGTTCAAAATCCCAGATGTCCATGTTCTGCTCTATGCGGTCTTTATGCACGGACTTCGGAATAACGACAACGCCTCTCTGGACATTCCATCTCAGAGCCACCTGAGCGGCGCTCTTTCCGTATTTCTCTCCGATCTTTGTCAGCACCGGATGGGTAAAGATACTGTGATTGCCTTCCGCGAACGGCCCCCATGCCTCCGGAACCACCCCGTACTCTTTCATAACTGCAAGGGCATTCTCCTGCTGGAAGAACGGATGCAGTTCAACCTGATTTACCGCCGGTTTTATATCAACGGACTCACAGAAGTCCGCCAGCCGTGCCGGATAGAAGTTGCAGACGCCGATAGCACGAAGGGTTCCCTCTCTATAAGCTTCCTCCATTGCGCGGTATGCTCCGGTATAATCTCCCATAGGCTGGTGGATCAGGTACAGATCCAGATAGTCCAGACCAAGATTGTCCAGGGATGTCCGGATCGCTTTCTTTGCCGCCTCATAACCTGCGTCCTGTACCCACAGTTTTGTAGTAATAAACAGCTCTTCACGGGGAACGCCGCATTTCCTTACGGCCTCTCCCACTGCTTTTTCATTCATATAGGCTGCTGCCGTATCGATCAGGCGATATCCGCTTGCGATGGCATCCAGAACAGCCTGCTCGCACTGCGCCGGATCCGGCACCTGAAATACCCCGAATCCTTCCATAGGCATTTTTAATCCGTTATTCAATGCTATATATTCCATGTTTGACTCCTCCTTGAATATCTGCTGAATGTACTTTCTCTTTACAATCTATATTGTAGAGTGTCTTTCCTGAAAAGTACAATGCCGATTCAGCAGAAGTCTATAACCTGGACGCATACCTGCAAAAAACAAATCTGTACAGCCAGGTGCTGCGGCTGTTGTCAGGCGTTTTGCATCTGCACCGGTTTTCCTATATTTTTCAGCGTTTTCTTAAACTGGACTGCAAAGAGGAACGCTGTAAATGTCACTGCCAGAAGATCTGCGATAGGTTCTGCCATAAATACAGCCATCGTCTGGTTTGAGCGGATAATCCGAGGCATGATATAGATCAGCGGGATCAGAAGAATGAACTTTCTCATCACTGCGACTATGATAGATTCCGCCGCTTTTCCCAGCGCGTTAAATGTCATCTGGCATGCCATCTGTATGCCGAACAGGAACATGGAACCCATATAGATCCGAAGCGCCGTCTTCGTATATTCCATCAGCTGTCCGTCCGAAGTAAACATGGCCGCGAATCCTCCCGGAAATACCATGACCAGAAGCCACAGGACAACCGAATAGCACAGGCTTGCTTTAAGCAGCAGCTTAAAGGCTGCACGCACTCTTCCGGAATCCCCGGCTCCGTAACAGTAACTGATGATCGGCTGCGCTCCCTGTCCCAGCCCCTGAAGGGGAAGCATGGCGAACTGCATTACACTTGTCAGGATCGTCATGGCTCCTACGGCAATATCTCCTCCGTAATTCTGGAGAGAACTGTTAAAGCACACCGAGATCACACTCTCGCTTGCCTGCATGATAAAGGTTGCAACTCCCAGCGCCAGACAGGGAAGAATGATCTTCGGCGTAAGTCCCAGATTTCTTTTCTTTATCTTCAGGAAAGTCTTCTTCCCGCACAGGAAGCTGACAACCCAGATACAGGAAAGTGCCTGAGAGATAATCGTGGCAAGCGCGGCTCCCCGCACATCCATGTTAAATCCGAAGATGAATATAGGGTCCAGAATGATATTGGCAACTGCACCGATCAGCACGGAAAGCATTCCTGTCTTCGCGAATCCCTGCGCTGTGATGAATGCATTCATACCGAGCGTAAGCTCTACAAAGATTGTTCCAAGTGCATAGATGTTCATATAGCTGACGCCGTATTCAATGGTATTCTCGCTTGCGCCGAATGCCATAAGGAAATCCCGGTTCCAGATCAGCAGGACAGCCGTAAGTATGACAGATATGATAATCTGGAGTACAAAACAGTTTCCCAGCGTCTTCTCCGCTGATTCTTTCTCTTTCTTTCCCATAAATATAGAGGCACGGGGAGCTCCGCCATAGCCCACCAGCGCCGCAAAAGCCGAGACGATCATAATCAGCGGCATACAGACGCCCACACCTGTCAGGGCCGTTGCGCCGATCTCCGGAATATGTCCGATATAGATTCTGTCTACAATGTTGTAAAGCATATTGATCAGCTGGGCAGCCACGGTCGGCAGCGCCAGTTTGAGAAGCAGTCTGCCCAGCGGCTCCGTCCGCAGGAATTCTTTTTCCCCGTTTTCTCCGGTACCGGTGCTTTCTGCCGACTGTGCGTTTCTCTGATCCTGTTCCCTTTGTTTCATGACCATTTCCTTCCTTCCATTGCTTTTTTTGTATTATCAAACAACCTGCGCATAAACCGGTCCTGCATCTCCAGTTCTTCCCTTGTAAATCCCTCCAGAACGGTTTCCAGAAATTCATTCCTGACCTCATCGACTGTGGCTGTTACGGGTCCTGCCTGGGGCATAAGCTTCAGATGGATCTTCCTCCTGTCCTCTGTATCCGGGATCCGCTCCAGAAGGGATTTCCGGATCAGGGAATCCACCCCTTTGGACACCGCTCCTTTGGACAGCATACGCAGCTCCACAATATCCGCCGCCGTATCTTTACCCGGATTATTCTGAAGAAAGCTGATAATATCAGCCTCAATCACCGTAAGGTCGTGTTCCATACATACTTTCTTTAACAGCTTATCATACAGCCGGAACAGACTCCGAAAGCCTGTAAATAATTCCGTACTCCTTTTCATCTCCGCGCTCCTTTTAGTTTTTGCAGCAACCGTTTCCATATAAACAGTTTCTTTATAAACCTTTCCAGGAAACCATTATAGTACGAAAACCGGCATTGTCAATAAAAACGGGGAAAAAACTGCCGGGACAGAGGAAGAACATTACAGTGGTCTTCCTCTGCCCCGGCAGATCGTTCATTTTGCCGTATTCCTATGCAGCGAAATTTCCGGTATACAGCTGATAGTATTTTCCTTTGGCCGCGATCAGCTCATCGTGGGTTCCTCTCTCAATGATCCGTCCCTGCTCCATGACCATGATACAGTCGGAGTTCTTGACGGTAGACAGACGGTGGGCGATGACAAATGTGGTACGTCCTTTCATCAGTGCGTCCATACCTGCCTGAACCAGTTTCTCGGTACGTGTATCAATGGATGACGTGGCTTCGTCGAGGATCAGCGCCGGCGGATCTGCAACTGCCGCACGGGCAATGGCAAGAAGCTGTCTCTGGCCCTGGCTTAAGTTTGCTCCGTCTCCCGTGAGCATCGTGTCGTATCCGTCTGGCAGACGGCGGATAAATCCGTCCGCGTTGGCCAGTTTTGCGGCCTTGATGCAGTCCTCATCGGTTGCGTCCAGCTTGCCGTAACGGATATTGTCCATCACAGTTCCGGTAAACAGGTGGGTATCCTGAAGCACCATACCCAGAGATCTCCTCAGATCCGGCTTCTTGATCTTATTGATATTGATACCGTCGTAGCGGATCTTTCCGTCTGCGATATCATAGAAGCGGTTAATCAGGTTGGTAATCGTCGTCTTTCCTGCTCCGGTTGCGCCGACAAAGGCAATCTTCTGTCCCGGTTTCGCATACAGGCTGATATTGTGAAGCACGATCTTATTCTCGTCATAACCGAAGTCTACATCGTCAAGGACAACTGCGCCTTCCTGTTTTGTATAGGTGACAGTGCCTTCTGCTTTGTGGGGATGTTTCCATGCCCAGATATTCGTCCGGACCGGTGACTCCGTCAGGTTGCCGTTCTCATCTTCCACGGCATTGACAAGTTCTACATATCCCTCGTCTTTTTCCGGTTCCTGATCCATCAGATCGAAGACACGCTGTGCGCCGGCTGCGGCGTTGACAACGAAGTTGATCTGCTGGCTGACCTGCGTGATGGGGTTCGTAAAGCTCTTGTTCAGTCCGACAAATGTAACGACCGTACCGATAGTCACTCCTGCCAGGCCGTTGATCCCCAGGATCGCTCCCACAATCGCCACCAGCGCGTAACTGATCCAGCCGATATTGGCATTGATCGGCATCAGCAGGTTGGCATAACGGTTCGCCTTGTTGGTACTGTTTCTCAGCTTCTCATTTACTTCGTGGAAATCTCTCATGGCCGCTTCTTCATGACAGAACACCTTTACTACTTTCTGGCCGTCCAGCATTTCCTCGATAAAGCCGTCCACAGCACCCAGATCAATCTGCTGGCGGATATAATACTTTCCGGACAGCTTGGAGAAATTGGATGTAACAAACAGCATAACTGCCGCCGTCAGTATGGAGATCACCGTAAGCGCCGGATTCAGGATGATCATCGTGATCAGTGTGGCTGCCATTGTGATAACTGAATTAATGATCTGCGGAATGCTCTGGCTCAACAGCTGCCTGAGGGTATCCACATCGTTTGTGTACACGGACATAATGTCGCCGTGTGCATGGGTATCAAAATATTTGATCGGCAGAGATTCCATCCTGCGGAACAGATCGTCTCTTAAGTGGCGCATGGTTCCCTGACTGACATTGACCATAATACGGTTATAGGAAAATGCAGTGATAACGCCCACGCCCATGATACATGCCAGACGGATCAGATCTGAAGCAAGGCCGCTGAAATCATCGGTGCCGTTCTGAAGCATGGGGGTAATGTAATCATCCACCAGTGTCTGCGGGAACGTGGCCCCGACCACTGTCGCGATGGCGGTGATCAGGATACAGACGATAACAAGTATAAACGGATATTTATAATAATGGAGCATATACCGGATGACACGGTTTATAAGCTTTGTAGCTGTATTGACCCGGCCTCCTGATTTCTTCTTATTCGTTTTTTCGTTCATAGATCAGTTGTTCTCCTTTCCATGTTTTTATGTTGTCCGGATCATGCCGGCTGGTCAAAGTCACCGCTGCCTTCCAGCTGTGAGTTGTAGATATCCTGATAGATTGCATTATTCTTAAGCAGATTCTCGTGCGTATCAAATGCATCGATCTTTCCATCATCCAGCACAAGGATCCGGTCGGCGGACTCCACACTGGAGACACGCTGTGCAATGATGATCTTCGTCGTTCCCGGGATCTTCTTTGCAAATGCGGCCCGGATGCTTGCATCTGTGGCCGTATCCACAGCGCTTGTGGAATCGTCAAGAATCAGGACTTTCGGTTTCTTAAGCAGGGCACGGGCGATACACAGACGCTGTTTCTGACCGCCTGATACGTTGGAGCCGCCCCGCTCGATCCTTGTCTCATAACCGTCCGGCATCCGGTCGATGAACTCATCGGCACAGGCCGCCTTGCACGCCTCGATACACTCCTCTTCTGTGGCGTCCGGGTTGCCCCAGCGCAGGTTATCAAGGATCGTACCGGAGAACAGCGTGTTCTTCTGAAGCACGACGGACACCTGATTTCTCAGGACTTCCGTATCATATCTGCGGACGTCCACACCGCCCACACAGACGCTTCCTTCGTCCACATCGTAGAGCCGGCAGATCAGGTTGACCAGACTGCTCTTGCCTGAGCCGGTGCCGCCGATGACACCGATGGTCTCGCCGCTCTTAATATGAAGATCAATATCGGAAAGGGAGTTTTTGCCGCTTCCGTGTTTGTATGAGAAGTTCACATGGTTGAAATCAATGCTTCCGTCAGCTACTGTCATAACCGGATTCTCCGGATCTGTCAGGTCTGCTTTCTCGTTCAGTACCTCGCTGATACGGCGGATACTTGCCATGGACATACTGATCATAACGACAACCATAGACAGCATCATCAGACTCATCAGCAGTGACATAATGTAACTGAACAGGCTGGTCAGGTCACCGGTCGTCAGGGAGCCGCCGACGATAAACTTGGCGCCGAACCATGAAACCGATATGATACAGAAGTAAACCGCCACCATCATGGCCGGGTTATTGAACGCCAGCAGGCCCTCGGCCTTAACGGAAAGGTCATAGAGCATCTTTGAGGCTTTGGAGAACTTCACATTCTCGTAATCCTCACGTACAAACGCCTTTACAACACGGATCGCGGTAACATTTTCCTGTACGCTGGCATTCAGGTCATCGTATCTGCGGAATACCTGTCTGAATATCTTCAGCGTTACCGCCATGATCGAACCGATCACGATCACAAGGAATACAACGGCGATCAGGAACATGGCGCTTAAGCGCGGGCTGATGATCAGGCACATTGCGAAACTGAAGATCAGGTTCAGCGGCGCGCGGACCGCCACACGGATGATCATCATGTAGGCGTTCTGCACGTTTGTGATATCTGTCGTCATACGTGTAACCAGACCGGGTACACTGAATTTATCAATATTTGAAAATGAAAATGTCTGGATGTTGGCATAGATCGCTTCACGCAGATTTGCCGAAAGACCCGAGGCGGCGCTTGCCGCGTTCTTTCCTGCAAATGCGCCGAAAGCAAGACTTAAAAATGCCATAAGCACCATGAGGGCTCCATAGCGGTATACAACCGGAAGGTTGCTCGCTTCAAGTCCCCGGTCAATAATGATCGCGGTGACAAAGGGCATCAGTATTTCCATAATTACTTCAAGGGCGGTCAGACCTATGCAGAGAAAGGTGTCCCGCTTATACTTTCCCAGTTGTTGTAATACTTTTCTCACTGTAGATAAACCTCCTGTCTGTTTTTTCACTATTTTCATCGTGTTCCATTCTGGCGAGCTGATTGATCAGTTTCTGTTCCAGATCCCAGAGCTGTGTCTGTTCCTTCCGGTCGAGTGCACTGCAGATCTCTGACTCCATCTGATCTGCCTTTTCCATGAACTTATCACCTTCAGCGATCAGTTTCGCCGTAGGAAGCACTTTCTTCTTCCGGACATCGTCCGGATCAGCAAGAAAATAAAGATAACCTTTTTCCCTCATTTTTTTGATCAACGCAGACAGCGTTGGCTTTGACACCCCTATTTCACGGCATAGCTCCGTCAGGTATGTCCCATTGGGATGATGTCTCAGGATATAGACCAGAAAATAGACCTGTACACCGGTTATACTCTCATTCTTTAAATTCAGTTCCATCAGCGCTGCCAGATTCAGTCCGATCTTCTTGATCCTGAAAAGCAGCTCTTCTGTTCTGAAACTTTCTTCCATTCCCTATGAACACCTCCTATGATTCTGTAATCTATCCGTAATTGTTTTTAACCGAACAGTTCGTATCCTTATTTTCTGTCCACAAGAGATTTTAGCTCAGAATTCATTGAATGTGAAATTCAAAAGTGCTATAATCAATAAACATCTTTTATAGTTATCAATTACTAATTTGTATTATTTTGCAGGAGGAAAACATATGAACACTGTACAGTTAGAATGTTTTGTCGCAGTAGCAGAATATCTGAATTTTTCAAAAGCGTCCCGGGAGCTGAAAATCACCCAGCCTGCCGTCAGCCACCAGATCCAGACTCTGGAAGAGGAACTTGGAGCAAAACTGTTTAACCGCACCAGCAAAAGTGTTACCCTCACCCCGGAAGGAAGCCTGTTTCTGCCTGACGCCCAGCTGATCTTAAAAACCGCCCTGACCGCAAAAGGCCGTCTGGGAAGCCGCGACCATTTTATTTCACTGGAACTGGGCTGCCACAACTATATGGAACTGAATCTCTTTCCGCCCATACTGAAGAAGCTTTCCGAAGAATTTCCGCTGCTTCGTCCGAATATCCATCTGGTCCCCTTTCCCTCGCTTTTAAGTCTCATCGAAAACAATCAGATCCATGCGGCGCTTGGTATAAAGGACGATCAGAAAATGTCTCCGCTTTTTTTCAAAGAGCTCTGCTCCGCTCCGGTAGCCTGTGTCTGTTCTCCCAAACACCCGCTGGCAAAATACGGGACACTTACCAAAAAGCAGCTGACAGGAAATTTCATTGCCTGCTCTCCCAGGCAGATTCCGGATTCCATTTTTACAATACAGAACAGCATCCTGGTCAATCTGTCTCCTGAGCAGAGATTTTTTGCCGAAAATATAGAAAGTGCCTTTGCTCTTGCAAAGGCACA
>OLNO01002563.1_pt1 | contig 12070 bp, 9 predicted proteins | sample 1672861 | NCBI WGS metagenome assembly OLNO01 (sample SAMEA3136731, study PRJEB25190) | human gut metagenome | reverse complement strand
CAAGCTGCTCAACATCCTCGACATCGTCACAGGCGCCACCGAGGGCAAGGTCACGATCACCGACCGCTATGTCACGGACTGCCTCCAGCAGAACATCGCCCTCTACGACAAGAACGGCGAGCAGCACTACGACGTCATCTCGGCCTTCATCAAGTCGGTCCGGGGCAGCGATCCCAACGCGGCGATCTACTACCTCGCGCGGATGCTCGCCGGAGGCGAGGAGCCGCGCTTCATCGCCCGGCGGCTGGTGATCCTCGCCTCGGAGGACATCGGACTGGCCAATCCCAACGCCCTGCTGCTGGCCAACGCCTGCTTCGATACGGTGCACAAGATCGGTATGCCCGAGGCCCGCATTCCGCTGGCCGAAGCGACGATCTATCTGGCCACGTCGCCCAAGAGCAACTCGGCCTACATGGCTATCAACAAGGCGCTCTCCTTCGTCGAACACGACACGACGAACCGTCCCGTGCCGCTCCATCTGCGCAACGCGCCGACCAAGTTGATGGATCAGGCGGGCTACGGCAAGGGATACAAGTACGCCCACGACTACGGCGGCTTCGCCGATCTGGAATTCATGCCCGAAACCCTCGTCGGCCGCCGTTTCTACGAACCGAACGCGCAGAACCCCGCCGAGGCGAAGATCGCCGAGCGCATCCGCCAACTGTGGAAGGGAAAATACTGAATCCCATGTTGAAAACAGCTGCCGTTCTGAATTTCCTGCTGGCCGCCGGACACGTGCTCTGCCTCTTCCGCCTCGACGCCGCATTCCGGCTCTACCGGATCGAACCGTTCATGGACCGGCTGGCAGCCTTGTGGCCGCCGATCCCCTATCTGATCACCCTCGGCGTCGCCTGCGGACTGACCGTATGCGGTCTTTACGCCCTTTCGGCCGCCGGCGCGATCCGCCCGCTGCCGCTGCTGCGCCCCGCCGTCTACGCGATCGGCGCCGTGTTCGCCCTGCGGGGCCTCGCCGGATTCGCCGCCATGAGTCTCGCCTGCGACTTCCGGTCGGCCGACCTCGCGGCAGCAGTCGTCGCGGGCGCGATCGGGGCGCTCTGCCTCGCAGGCGGACGCCGGGCATTCCAAACTTCCCGCACATGAAACGCATCGGACTCATCTCGGACACGCACGGCACCTTCGACGACACGCTGCGCGGCTTTCTCACGGACGTCGACGAGATCTGGCACGCCGGCGACATCGGTTCGCTGGAACTGGCCGACCGCATCGCCGCCTTCAAACCTCTGCGGGCCGTCTGTGGCAATACCGACGGAGGCACGATGCGGCGCGTCTGGCCGCTGGTCGACTTCTTCCGGTGCGAAGAGGCGACGGTGCTCATGACCCACATCGGAGGCTATCCGCGCCGCTACGACCCGCGCATCCTCCCGCGCATCCGGTCGGCACGCCCCACGCTCTTCGTGGCGGGACACTCCCACATCCTGCGGATCATCTACGATCCGGTCTACCGACTGCTCCACCTCAACCCCGGCGGAGCGGGAAATTACGGCATCCACAAAGTCCGCACGGCGCTGCGTTTCGTCGTCGACGGCGCCGAGGTGCGCGACATGGAGATCGGCGAGTGGCCCCGGAGCACGGGAGCGCATCCCTGAATTCCGGATTTCGGCCTCGCTTCGTCGCGAAAAAATTCCCGCCGCACAATTGCGGCGGGAGTGTAAAAGGGATGGATGTGATCTGGTCGGTTTCGTGACCGGCCGGATCAGTTCGTTTTCTGGCAACGAACCGACGAGGCCGACGCTCTGTTGAAAGCGTATTTTGCCGTTGCATAAGTGCCGTACATCGTATAGAACATCGCGGCATTCGAACCTTCCGCCGTACGCTGCCAGCATCCCATCGTTCCGTAAGCGCCTACATAGCCCAGTTTACCGGCGTCCTTGTCTCCCCAGCGATGGCCGCAAAGCGGGAACCAAGTCTTCGCACCGGAGTCCGTCGTATAGTACTTGCCGTCGCTGTTCGGCCCGTCGTCCACGTTGTACGAGGAGATATTGCCCCATGCGGCCTGATCCGGCACCCGGTAACCGGCGGGACATGGATCGTAATTCGTCTTCTTCCCTGCATTGTCCCACAAGGCGTCCTCGCCGGTGAAGAGCCAGTCCTTGTTGCCGTTGGGCGAGTTGAAAAGGAAGGTTGTCGGGTGCGCCGTCGCATAAGCTACCGTGCCTACCTGCTCGTCGCACTGCACGGCGATCCATGCCAACGATGCATGAGCCGGATTGACGATCGTCGATTCCCGTGCCCGCAGGAAGACGCCGTCGCCCGAATCTTCGTTCTTTTCGCCGCCGTAAAAGGGATCTTTGCGTCCCCATTGATAGAGTAGGCCGAAGGAGGCCGCCCCGTCTGCTTCCAGGGCGCTGGTCGCTCCGAGATTGCGATCCATCAATTCTCCTCCCTCGTCGTAGGCGAACAGCTCCGGCTGATCGGTCATCCATAGATGCCAGCTCCAAATCACCTCGCCCTTCGCATCGAAAGCCGCCAACACGGTATTGCCTTCCGTACCATCCGACGTGAAATGCACGATACCGTCTTTGTAGGAGACCTCGGAAACCAACGGGTTTCCCGCTGCATTTTTTGTCGACCACAGCCAGTCGACGGAAACAATTCCTTCGACGTCCGAGCCGTCGACCTTGCGCGTCGCAAACCGATACTCGTCGGCCTCCGTGACGATGAAGCAGTTGGCATACGCCTCCGAAGCCGTCAAATCGATCGATTCATCGACGGGGGGGGGAACTACGGGCCCGTCGTTTTCGTTGTTCTCGTCGTCGCAAGCCGTCAATGCGACGGAAAGACACAATGCGAACGACCATGCCGCACGAACACACTTTGTTCTCATAAACTCTTAATTCGATTTGAAAAGATGATTAGATGCACCAAATATAACGATTTTTTCATTTCAGTTTCCTTTTCGGCTACTTTTTGATGGATTCTTCGCCCGCTTCGCCGTTGGCCGAGCGGTGCGAAACGCCGTTGAAACGCTCCGGAAGGCATCGTGGAAGATCCCGTACACCTTCCGGCCCGCTGCCTCGACGAAACGGAATACTTTGGTGCAGCGTGTTGATATACAGTTTTATAATAGAATGCGGCGCGTTTCGATTGCCGGTTATCTCCCAAATTGTCATATTATTTATTAATAAATTTAATATTTCTATAAGAATACACAATATCGCCTCTCCGCAAAGCGTTTTGTCAGCGAATTATTAGACGACGAATTTTATGCAGACCAAGATTTCAAAGACGCTCGAAGGGCTGATCGCCCGCACGGCGTTCGACACATCGAAACAAGGAGAGACCCGTTGGTTGAAGGATCGCTTGCTGCTCGAGATTGTACGGGAGGAGGGATCGTTGGCCTATCAATTGCTTTCAGCCCGTCTCAAGGACTGGGAACTATATCAGGTTCGCCTGCGCATCGAACGCGATTTGCAGGAGCGTACCGACGGCCCGGCCGGAAATCCCGAAGAGTTCTACGTGCAGTTCGCGAACGAGTTGCGCAAACGTTATCGTACTGCTCCCAGCGTCTCTACGGCCCACGCCTTACATGCCATCATCAGCGACGAGCAGACGATCGGCGCGCACGTATTGGAAATGTACCACATCACGCCGGCCGTCGTCGAGGACGAAATCCGCCGCATGAGCACGGCCGACGAACCGCGCGCCGAGCTGCACGTCCGCCTGCTCGACTACTCCGAGCAGGGACAGCGGGCCGCCGAAGGCAGCCGGATGCTCGACAAGTTCGGCGTAGACCTGACCCGGCAGGCGCGTGAAGGGAAAATCGACCCCGTGATCGGCCGCGAATGCGAGATCGAGCGCGTGGTGCAGATTCTCTCGCGCCGCAAGAAAAACAATCCGATCCTGATCGGCGAAGCGGGCGTGGGCAAGAGCGCCATCGTCGAGGGGCTCGCGCTGCGGATCGCAGCGGGCGACGTTCCCTACACCATCGCGGGCAAACGGCTCTATTCGCTCGACGTCTCGTCGCTGGTGGCGGGCACGAAGTTCCGCGGCGAATTCGAGGAGCGGATGCAGCAACTGCTCGACGAGCTGCGCAAGGCCGACGACACGATCATCTTCATCGACGAGATCCACACCATCGTCGGCGCGGGGTCGACTCAGGGAAGTCTCGACACGGCCAATATCCTCAAACCGGCGCTTGCGCGCGGCGAGTTGCAGACCATCGGCGCCACGACGCTCGACGAGTACCGCGAGAACATCGAGAAGGACTCGGCGCTCGAACGCCGCTTCCAGCGCGTGCTGGTCGAACCGACTTCGTGCGAGGAGACGCTCCAAATTCTGCGCAACATCGCGCCCCGCTACGAGGCGCACCACAAAGTACGCTATACGGACGAGGCGCTCGAAGCGTGCGTGACGCTCACGAACCGCTATATCACCGACCGCTTCTTCCCCGACAAGGCCATCGACGTGCTCGACGAGGCGGGGTCGCGGATGCATCTGCAAACGGCGCGCGAACCGGACACGCTGCGCGAAATGGAGGCCGCGCTGGCCTCGACCTGCGAGGAACGCCGCGAAGCGGTCCGCCAGCTCGTCTACGAAAAGGCGGCCGCAGCACGTCTGCGGGAGCTGGCGCTGCGTTCGAAACTGGACGAGAGCCGCGCCGAGTGGCAGCGGTCGCTCGAAAGCCATCCGGCGGAGATCCGCGCCGAACACATCGCGCAGGTCATCACTTCGGCGACGGGCATCCCGATCGAACGGATCACGACGGGCGAGCTGGGACGCCTGCGCGGACTCAAAGACTACCTCGCCGGCCGTGTCATCGGACAGGATGCCGCCGTGGAGAAGGTGGCGCTCTCGATCCAGCGCTCGCGCGCCGGACTCAAAGACGAGAACCGCCCGATCGGCGTCTTCCTCTTCGTCGGCCCGACGGGCGTCGGCAAGACGCTGTTGGCCAAGGAGCTGTCGAAATGGCTCTTCGACGAACGGCGCGGACTGATCCGCATCGACATGAGCGAGTACGGCGAGAAACACAACGTCTCGCGTCTGATCGGCTCCCCTCCGGGATACGTCGGTTACGACGAAGGCGGCCAACTCACCGAAGCCGTACGGCGCAAGCCCTACTCGGTGGTGCTGCTCGACGAGATCGAGAAGGCGCACCCCGATGTCTTCAACATCCTGTTGCAGGTGCTCGACGACGGTCGCCTGACCGACAACAAGGGGCGGACGGTGGATTTCCGCAACACGATCATCATCATGACCTCGAACATGGGTTCGCAGCTCATTCAGGAGAATTTCGCCGCCGCCTTCAACGGCGAGAAGTTGCCCGACGATACGGTCGAGCGGACACGCCTGGCGGTCATCGACCTGTTGAAGCAGCAACTCAAGCCCGAGTTTCTGAACCGCATCGACGAGATCGTGATGTTCGAACCGCTCACGCGCAAGGATATCGAGAAGATCGTCGACATCCAGTTGGGTATCGTGCGGCGCATGTTGGCCGAGAACGGTCTGGAACTGAACTATACGCCGGCGGCGCGGGCGTGGATCGCCGAAGCGGGTTACGATCCGATGTACGGCGCACGACCCGTCAAGCGGACGATCCAGCGCGAAGTCGTCAACGACCTTTCGAAGCGGATTCTGGCGGGCGAGGTCGACCGCTCGCGCCCGATCTCGATCGACGTCGAAGGGGGCAGGCTCCTCTTCCGCAACTAAGATTGCCGTATGTGACGAATGCGGACGATTCCCGTAGGAATCGTCCGCATTTTTCTTTTTCTTTGGCTGCGCCGAAGATACTCCGTCTCGGCATAATCAAGCTAACGCTTGCTTCTGCGCCCGACTTTTCGTATCTTTACCCGACAAAAATAAAACTATTCCCCAAAACGATTCATCGAACAATGAAACTTTTCAGACGATTCACCGCTCTCATGCTGGCGGTTACGCTGTCGCTGACGACCTTCGCGGCCGCAGCCAGGGATTGGGCCGCCGTCGAGGTGGCCGACAAGGCCGGCGCAACGGTCAAGGGCATCGTTTACGCCGGCGACGAACCGCTGCGCGGCGTAGCCGTATCGGACGGCGCCGAGATCGTATTCACCGATGCCGAAGGCCGTTACTGGCTGCCGACCGACAAGCGCAGCGGCTCGGTCTTCATCACGATTCCGTCGGGATACGAGGTCTCGGCCGACGGGGTATTCCCCCGCTTCTGGGCTGCGCTCGAAGCTCCCGCGAAGGAGGTCGAACGGCATGATTTCGCCCTGACGAAGGTCGACAACGACCGCCATGTGATGCTGGCCGTGACCGACATCCACCTCTCGAACCAGAACAGCGACATCGAACAGTTCTGCACCCGCTTCATCCCCGACGTCCGCGCCGTGGCGGAGAGTTTCGGCGACACGCCCGTCTACTCGCTCAACATGGGCGATTCGGCGTGGGACGGCTACTGGTACACCAACCGCTATTCGCTCAAAGACTTCCGCCGCACCATGAATATCGTGGGCTACCCCGCGCAGATGTTCTGCGCGATGGGCAACCACGACAACGACGGTGCGACGATCCACTCCGACTCGGTCGACTGGGCGGCTTCGGCGCCCTACCGCCGCATCATCGGGCCGCGCTACTACTCGTTCAACATCGGCAAGGTACACTACGTCGTACTCGACAACCTGATCTATGTCAACTCGCCCAAGAAGAACAGCAAAGACGGGATCGCCGGCAAACGCGACTACGTCCGCCGCGTGGATTCCCTCCAACTCGACTGGCTGCGGCGCGATCTGGCGACGGTCGAGGACAAGTCGGCGCCCGTCGTAGTGGCGATGCACGCCGCGACCTACCGTTACAACAAGTTCAACGACAAGGTGACGGCCGGTCTGAGCGATCCGGCTTACAGCGCCGAACTGAAAGCCTGTTTCGACGGATTCGAGGAGGTGCACTACGTGTCGGGGCACATCCACAAAAATCTGCTGGCGCGCGTAGACGACCGCCTAATCGAGCACAACATAGGCGCCGTGTGCGGTTCATGGTGGCGCACGGGAGCCAACCACTTCCAGATGCTGGGACCGGATGCCGGGCCGAACGGCTATGCGATCTTCACGATCGACGGCAAGCGGATGCAGTGGACCTACCGCAGCATCGAGGACGGCGACAAGCAGTTCCGCGCATACGACATGAACGAGGTGGCGCGTTATTACGCCGCGTCGGAGGATGTGGCCGAGTTCCTCGCTCACTACCCCGAGCGGCACGACTTCCGCGAGGAGGCGGGCGGCAACCGCGTCTTCATCAACGTCTGGTGCTGGGAACCCGCATGGAAGATCCGCGTAACCGAAAACGGGCGCGAACTGCCCGTGCGGCGCGAGCAGACCGAAGATCCGCTCTACGTCATCTCGTACGACATCCCGCAGTCTGTATGGAAGGGCAAGTACCCCGTCGACTACGGCAAGCGCGGCAAGCAGCATACGCTCTTCACGGTCGACGCTTCGGGGCCTGCGACGACGCTCGAAATCGAGGTGACCGACTCCTTCGGCAAAGTCTACCGCGAGACGATGACACGCCCCAAGGCGTTCGGCCCGCAGATGAAATAGGCGGCAGGGACGGATGAATCTGTTTCAGGATCGCGGCGTTTGCACGATCCGTGCAGAGGCATGTGAAACGACGATATAAAAAATTATGGAGAATTTCATTTTTCAGAACCCCACGAAGCTGGTCTTCGGCAAGGGGACGATCGCCCGGCTCGGCGAGTTGATTCCAGCCGGCAAGCGCGTGATGGTGACTTTCGGCGGCGGCTCGGTCCGGCGCAACGGCGTCTACGACGAGGTGTGCGCCGCCCTCGCGGGCCGCGACACGGTCGAGTTCTGGGGCATCGAACCCAACCCGTCGATCGAGACGCTGCGCGAGGCGATCGCACTGGGTAAGGAGCGCGAAGTCGATTTCCTGCTGGCCGTGGGCGGCGGTTCGGTCATCGACGGCACGAAACTCATCGCGGCAGGACTGCTCTACGACGGCGATGCATGGGAACTGGTGCGCAAGGGCGCTTCGCAGCGCACCGTACCGCTGGGTACGGTACTGACGATCCCGGCCACAGGCTCGGAGATGAACAACGGCGCCGTCATCTCGCGCCGCGAGACGAAGGAGAAATATCCTTTCTACGGCAACTACCCGCTCTTTTCGATACTCGATCCCGAAAAGACCTTCACGCTGCCCCAGCGGCAGGTGGCCTGCGGACTGGCCGATACCTTCGTGCACGTCATGGAGCAGTATATGACCGTCGCGGGGCAGTCGCGGGTGATGGACCGTTGGGCCGAAGGCATTTTGCAGACGCTCGTCGAGATCGCACCCGAAATCCGCGAGAACCAGCACGACTACGACCTGATGGCCGATTTCATGCTCTCGGCGACGATGGGGCTCAACGGCTTCATCGCGATGGGCGTGGCGCAGGACTGGGCGACGCACATGATCGGCCACGAACTGACGGCGCTGCACGGACTGACGCACGGGGCGACGCTGGCCATCGTACTGCCGGGTACGCTGCGCGTGCTGAGCGCGCAGAAGGGCGACAAACTGCTTCAATACGGCGAGCGCGTGTGGGGCATCACGACCGGCGAGCGCGACGAGCGCATCCGGCTGGCGATCGAACGCACCGAAGGATTCTTCCGTTCGCTGGGGCTCTCCACCCGTCTGTCGGAGGAGGGGATCGGCGAGGAGACGATCGCCGAGATCGAACGGCGGTTCGACGCGCGGGGCGCCCGTTACGGCGAGGCCCGCAACGTCGACGGCGCCATGGCGCGCCGCATCCTCGAAGCGTGTCGTTGACAACGGTCGGAAATCGCATGAAAAACCGGAGACCTCTGGCTGAGGTCTCCGGTTTCGTTTTCAGAGGGCGTTGACCGCCGCCGCAACGGCACGCACCAGCGGCAGCCGTTCGGTGCGCAGCGCAGCGGCGTAGAGCCGCTGCGCAAGGCCGATCGGAGCGTCGTCCGATGTGAAAAGCCGCATACGGTAGTCCGACGGCGAAAACCCGCGCATGAGAATCCACTTGGCGACGTTCAGCTTGCCGAGCGTCAGTGCCGGGCGCCAGCTCTCGAAATCGGGCTGCGCGCGGAAAAAATCGGTCACGACACGGTTGGCCTCGACGTAGGCGTCGGCCGAACGGCGCGTAAGCGTGTTCATGCAGGAACCTGCGTTGGCGGTGCGGTAGGCGTAGAAGGGGCGGTCGACCGCCGCGATGCGCGCCGCACGATAGACGAGCTGCGACAGCAGGACGTAGTCCTCGGCGAAGTTCAGCCCCGCGGCAGGCCACACGCCGTAGCGCGTATGGAGCGCACGGCGGATGAGGATACCCCAGAGGCGGTTGGACGTGCGGTAATCCTGTCGGAGCAGGCTGCGCAGCACGCGGTCGCGGTCGGGCCGAGGCGTGTGAATCCGCCGGCGGCCCGCAGGCGACACCTCGCAGTAGCCGCCGAAGATCAGGTCGGCGTCGGTGCGACGCGCCTCCTCCGACAGTTGCGCCAGCGCACGGTCGTCGCTCAGCGCGTCGTCCGAATCGACGAAGCAGATGTAGGTGCTGCGCGCGGCCTCGATCGCCGTGCGCCGTGCGGCGCCTACTCCCCGGTTGCGCGCGTGCCGCAGGATGCGTACCCGTTCCCCGACGGCGGGATATTCGGCCATGACTTCGCGCAGACGGTCGACGCTGCCGTCGGGCGAAGCATCGTCGACGAAGACGAACTCCGCGTCGACGTCGCGCTGCGCGAACAACGAACGGGCGCAGTCGGCGATATAGCGCTCCACTCCGTAGACGGGAACGAGCACCGAGAGGTCGGGCACATGTCGCGGGTTTGCTTCCATATCCTTGCAAATGTAGCGAACTTTCGGTAGCTTTGCAACAATCAAAATCCAATGCGGTGCGACTTTCCCAAAAAATAACCGGATTTCTGCACAACGGCGTCTCGACGCTCTGGTACTTCGCGGTGATGGCCGTCAAGGAGAACTTCCGCAACTACGTGGGACGCGCCGGACGTACGGAGGGCGCCCTCTCCGACGAACTGGCACTGCTGGCCAACGGCCCGTCGCTGGCGGACGAACTGCCGCGCCTGCTGGCCGGAGCGCGCGCGGGCTGCGATTTTCTGGCGGTGAACTACTTCGCCGAACACGAAGCTTTCGAGCGTCTGCGGCCGGCCTACTACGTCCTCTCCGATCCGCAGTTCTTCCGCGCAAGCGCGCAACGCGACCGCGTGGCAGCACTCTACCGCACGCTCGCGCGCAAGGTGACATGGCCCATGACGCTCTACGTGCAGTATTACAATCCCGAACGGTTCGATTACCGCGCCGCGCTGCCCAACGGACACATCCGCATCGTGCCCTTCCACACGCAGCCTTACCGCGGTTTCCGGAGGTTGGAGTTCTGGCTCTACCGCCACGGGCTGGGAAGCGCCAACTTCGGCACGGTGATCCAGCACGGCGAGTACGTGGGGCTGCTCTTGGGCTACCGCACGCTGCATCTCTACGGCGTCGACCACACGCTCACCGAAGGGCTGACGGTCGACCGGCGCAATCGTCTGTGCCGCATCGACCGCCATTTCTACGACGACGGCCGTCCGGCCGAGGCCCATCCGATGTATGTCAACGCCACCTGCCCGCCCGTCCCCTATACGATGGCCTCCTACATGGCCGAACTGGCCGAGCTGTTTCGCGGCCACGAGGTGCTGCGCGACTATGCCGCCTCGCTCGGCGCACGGATCGTCAACCATACGCGCACGTCGATGATCGACGCCTACGAACGGGCTGCGGACGACCGGCCCTCAACATGACGCACGGCCGCGAATTTTCGGCCCGCGATTTCTATTCTTAACGAAAAGTTCTTACCTTTGTACGGTTATGGAGAACTTTATCGTCAGCGCCCGCAAATACCGTCCCGCGACCTTCGCATCGGTCGTCGGACAGAAGCACATCACCTCGACGCTCAAAAACGCCATCGAGCGCGGGCAGCTGGCGCACGCCTACCTCTTCTGCGGCCCGCGCGGCGTGGGCAAGACCACCTGCGCGCGCATCTTCGCCAAGGCGATCAACTGCCTGCATCCCGAAGGGGCCGAGGCATGCAACGACTGCGAGTCGTGCCGCTCGTTCAACGAGAATCGTTCGCTCAACATCCACGAACTGGACGCCGCGTCGAACAACTCGGTGGACGACATCCGCAACCTGATCGAACAGGTGCGCATCCTGCCGCAGGGCGGCCGCTACTCGGTCTTCATCATCGACGAGGTGCACATGCTCTCGGCCGCGGCATTCAACGCCTTTCTCAAAACGCTCGAAGAGCCGCCCGCACACGCCGTCTTCATTCTGGCCACCACCGAGAAACACAAGATCCTCCCCACGATCCTCTCGCGCTGCCAGATCTACGATTTCAACCGCATCAAGGTCGAGGACTCAGTCGAGTACCTCAAATATATCGCAGGGCAGGAGGGCGTCGGCTACGACGAGGAGTCGCTGAACCTCATCGCGCAGAAAGCCGACGGCGGTATGCGCGACGCACTGTCGATGTTCGACAAGGCCGTGTCGTTCTGCGGCGCGCGACTCGAATACAAGTCCGTCGCGCAGACGCTCAACGTGCTGGACTACGACACCTATTTCAACGTCACCGACATGCTGCTCGGCGGCGACTACCTCTCGGCGCTGCGGCTGTTCGACGAGGTGCTCGCCAAAGGATTCTCCGGCCAGACCTTCATGGCCGGTCTGGCGCAGCACATGCGCGACCTGCTCGTGGCGCGCGATGCCGCTTCGGTGTCGCTCATCGAACTGACGGGCACCCTGCTGGAGCGATACCGCGCCCAGGCAGGGCGTTGTACAATCGAATTTCTTTTCGGGGCGATCTCGCTGCTGACCGAAGCCGACGGACGAATCCGGCAATCGTCGAACCAACGGCTGCTGGTCGAACTGGGACTGATGAAAATAGCCGGTCTCGGTCAAAAAAAAAATGACGGCGTAGCACTCGGCACGAGCTATCCCCTACCGCCGCTCACGGGGCAGAACGCCCCGGCGGCAAATCCCCGACATACGACTTCCGGACCGAGTGCGGCTCCGACATCCGCCACGACCGCCGCGACTGCGACAGGAACTCCTTCGACGGCAA
>OLNO01002546.1_pt1 | contig 12144 bp, 6 predicted proteins | sample 1672861 | NCBI WGS metagenome assembly OLNO01 (sample SAMEA3136731, study PRJEB25190) | human gut metagenome | reverse complement strand
AGCCGCCGGAGCGGTGCTTAAGCCGTAAGGCGGGAATTGTGCGGTGTTGCCTTAGGTTTGCGGCAAGGAACCACCCCTCAGGCCGCTTCGCGTCCAGCTCCTCTCTAGGGGAGCCACCGCAATCATGGGGTCCCCCGCCCCACTGGCCTGGCAAATATTTCACCGAACCTATGCCCACAAATACAAAAATGCCGCAGCAGACTGTTACATCTGCTGCGGCATTTTTATTTAGAGGTTAATGGGCTGGTTACAGCTCATTGTTCGGCTGTGGGATTACTGCAGAACGCCGGTGTTCTTATCAAAGTGATAAGTACGGCCGTCGATGACTGCATCGCCCTTAGCCATGGTGCCATAGATCGGGTCGAAATAGTAACGCTTGTCAGCGCTCCAGCCCTTGATCATGTGGCCCTGTGCATCGTAACGGACCCACTTGCCGGTGCCATCGGCGCGATCAGCCCACTGGCCAGCTTCGGATTCCTGATAGACATCCTTGCTGGTGGCTTTCTTGCCCTGGTCAACGGCATCCAGCCAGTACCAAGCGTCGGAAGCCGGGTCATAGATTTCCTTGCCGCGGCCATCCAGGCCCTGGCGAACGCCCTTTTCGTACCAGAAGTCAGCGCCTTTGATGGTCAGCCACTGGCCGTCCAGAGCGATACCGGTGTACTCGTCAAATGCGCAAGGTACACCGTCAATATCGCCTGCGCCCTTAGCCATAGCGCCGGTGATCAGGTCAAAGTAGTAGGTGCCCTTATCGGTCGTCTGCCAGCCCTTGACCATGTGGCCGTTCTCATCGTAACGGACCCACTTGCCGGTGCCATCGGGCTTATCAGCCCACTGGCCGGCGGCGGATTCCTGGTAAACGTCCTTGTTGACGGTCATTGCGCCGCCCTGGACAGCATCCAGCCAGTACCAGGCGTCGGAATCGGGATCATAGATCTCTTTGCCGCGGCCGGTGGTACCCTGCTTCACGCCCTTTTCGTACCAGTACTTCTTGCCGTTTTCTTCAACCCAGCCGTTCTTCTCGCCGTACTTGGCGGTGTAGTCCTTGCCGTTGAAGTTGACAGCAGCGGTGGTAACGCCGCTGGTCTGCTTTACAGTTGCATCCACGAACTGTGCGCTTGCGCAGTTCTTATCGGTGCAGGTAAAGACAGCCATTGCGGTAATGGTGGTCTTTTCAGCAGCACCGTGAGCGGTGCGCTCCTCGGCTTCGAGAGCCTGAGTTTCTTCGCCGCCGTTGTTGGTGTTATCACTAGTGTTGTCACCCTCACTGGGAGTGGTGGGTTCCACAAACTCTGCCGTGATAATGACATCATTCTTGTCCATATTGAATGTTCCAACGCCATCGCTTACATTCAAAGTGGTGTGTAGGTTGCCAGAATCCAGCTTCGGATTCTCTTTCAGCACATAATTTGCCTTGTCCTCATCCGGCTTAAAAGTAACAGTAACGCTCGTACCTTCTTTAATTTCACCGGTCGGGTTAACAGTAGCAGTACCATTGGTTACATTGCAAGTTACGGTATGCGTAGTCTTTGCAAATACGGCCTTAACAACAACATCATAGTCCGGCATGTAGAAGCTATACTTGCCATCGTTCGGTGTCAGTGGCTTTGCGGTAGAAGGATCACCCTTCTTTTCGTAACACACAGAGCTTTCTTCCAGCTTATAGTTTTCGCCATTTGCCGTAAAGGTAACCTCAACCGGATCACCCATAGCTGCAGTTTTTACGCTGAGGTTTGCGGCACCGTTGGTCACGTCAGAAGTAATGCTATAAGTCTTATCCGGCATAGCTTCAAACTTAGCATCAACGGTAACATCAGCAGCGGGCATCTTGAAGGTTGCTTCTCCCTTTTCATTCAGGGTCAGCGTCACGGTCTCGGTCTTTTCACCGTTATTGTAGCTGTAAGTCAGGCCGCCCTCTTTGAGCTGATAGCCCTCTTTAATGTTAGCAACAGTAACGGTAATTTCGGTATCCTGCGCAGCCTTGTCCGGATTTACGGTAACAGTAGCGACTTCACCTTCAACAGGATTCACCTTAACTGTGTACTCTTTAACCTCTTCAAACGCTGCGCTGACAGTTGCATCGCCAGCGGGCATTGCAAAGGTGTAAGTGTTGGCCTTTTCTGTGTCAGGAGTTGCTTTCAGGGTCTGATTGTCGCCGTAAGTAACCACCACACCGTCAGCCGTCAGGGTATAGCCATCCTTCGGGGTAGCCACAACGGTAACGCTGGTGCCCTCAGCAACCTTATCCAGGTCAGCTTCGGGGCTGGTGATCTTCAACGTATCCTTGTTAGCATCGGCCACCTTGACCTCATAGGTCTTAGCGGCTTTGGTAACACTGATGGTCACATCGCCGTCCGGCATGGTGAAGGTGTAAACCGTCTTAGCCTTTTCGGTGGTAGCCTGGGCTGCGGCTTCGTCCTGCGCTGCTTCCTGAACTTCAGTCAGGGCAACATCGGTATTGCCGTTCTTTGCGGTAACGGTAACGATATCGGTGCCTTCCTTTTCTACGGTCAGGGTAACGGTATCGTCCTTGATGTAGGTGTTGCTGGTGGTGCCCAGGGTCAGGGTAACGCCTGCAACTGCATCGGGCAGGGTAACGGTGTGGGGGGTGCTTTCGGTTGCGGTATGGCAATCAGAGCACAGGTACACATTGTTGCCAACGGACTTGGTTTCCAGCTCGTCCAGAGCCCAGGTATGGCCCTTGGGCAGTGCGCCGTCAGCGTACTTCTTTTCACCCTTGGTCAGGCCGTACTTGTTGGTGCGGGCCTGGGTGTAAGCGGGGGTATCGCACCATGCTTCAACGGAAACATCGGTGGTTGCGCCGCTGTTCAGGTCGCTGACCATGTCGGACATCGGCATGGTTTCAACCAGGTTAGCGCACCACATGAACTCTTCGTTCTTGTTCTTCTCGTCAGAGCTGCCCATGTTCTGGTTGTAACTCGGGTTGTAGTTCCAGGACTCGGTCTTGTAGCTCTTACGGTTTGCATAAGAAGTGCCGGAGGCATCGGTCTTGACTTCTGCCTTGCCGTCCACCAGTTCCTTATAGGTGTTGGACAGGTTGGTGCCGACAGAAACGACCAGCTGATCCTTGGTGGTGTTGATGCCGGTGATCACAGTCTGGCCCTGCTGGGTGGTGGTAGCAAAGCTGTAGCTGTCACGCAGGGTCAGGCCAGCCAGAGGATGGTTCTTGAAGGTGCCCAGATACTTCACACTGCTGGTATCCTGGGCGCTGTCCATGATAACCATGCTCATGCCGGGAAAGTGGGTATCGGGAACTATGTTGCCGTCCTTATCCTTGGTCAGCTTAATGCCGCCATAGACGGTGTTGTATTCCTTCACTTCTTCCACTGTGCCGGTGGTCGGGTCCATACGGTAGATGGCGTTGTTGACGTTGAAGTACAGCTTGCCATCATACAGTGCGGTAGAGTGTACCAGTGCGGGGTAGATCCGCTTTGCAGCAGCGTCTGCCAGGCACTCGGTGTTCAGGTTGTTTTCAACCTTGGTATGCTTATCTTTTGCACTGGTATCGATCTTATAGATGGTGCCAGCTTCGGCCAGGACCTTGGCATTGCTGTCGTCATCATTGAAGTTGCTGCTGGTTTCCTTCAGATCGTTGTAGTACATCAGGATGATATCAAACGGGTCATCCGTCTTGGTAAAGCTGCTCATGCTGAAGCCGCCGGGTCTGCTGCTGGAATCCTCTTTGCGGATATAGTAGTTCGCATTACGCGGACGTGCTTCCAGAGTATCGGGGCCCTGGTTCTGCATCTTCTTCATGAACTGCTGCATCTGGGAGTTGTTACCAGAGCTGCCGGAACCAGAGTTGCCGTTGTTGCCGTTCTCGGACTGCTGGCGGCGCATGTTGTTATACAGGTTCTGGTTGGTCGTGGTATCAACGTAATAGAAGTAATTATTGTCGAAGTAGATGGGGCTGCAGATAGAGGTGAACCAGGTATCCTCGTAGCAGGTATCGGTGTAACGGGTCTCGTTCTTGTTCTCCGCCTTGGTGTAAGAGTAATGCGGCTTGCCGTTGTTCAACACAACATTGCCGTCATCATCCACATCGGGATTCTTGTTCTTGGTGTAGGTGTAGCCATCGTACAGCGAGTCAATGTAATCATAGTACTTGCTGTAACGGCCTTCCAGACCGGAGGGAGAAACCAGGAAGTTGACATGGCGCAGGTCGCCTGCGTTCTCAACGCGGGTCTGGGCCATGCACTCGGTGTTCACGTCATCATAGCAGACGTCAACATAGTACCAGTTCTTGTTGGGGTCGCCGGTGGTCATCGTAGCAGAGTTGCTGTCGCCCTGCAGCTTGTTGACCTTGACTGCGTTGAAGTAGTGGACGTTGTTGAACATGCCGCCGCCGAACGCATTACCGGCAACACTGGTATCAGAAGTATCGCAGTAATACAGGATCTGGGCAAAGTCAACAACAGCGTTATCGCCTACTTCATCGGGGGTCTTCCAGCTGCCGTCATCATTCTTATAGATGCTCTTGTTGTCAGGCAAATTCTGGACCATGTAGTTAAATGCAGCTGCATAGCCCAGGCAGATGCAGCCATACTCAACGCCCTTAGCGCCGATCTCGCCGCCCAGCAGGGCACCGAAAGCAGTCGTCTGGATGGGGTCGTTGTTGCCGCCGCCGGTGATATCGCCCATGGAGCCCATATCGAATTCTGCAACCTGGGAGATCCAGTCGTGCAGGATCAGCAGCTTGGTGACATAGTCAGCGTCACCCAGCTTGGCAACCTGTGCCAAGCCTGCATCACGGATGGCTTTCAGAGCTTCGCCATAGTTCATGACGTAAGACATGAACGCCTGCGGCAGCATGTTCAGCATGAATGCCATGGTGGTCGGCGGGACATCATCGTTCGGATCAATGCTGCACAATATCTTGATTGCGCCCATGGTGCCGGTGATGCTGCCATCCTCGCCCTGCTTCTGAACGCCCTTGGAGGTCCAGAACGGGGCAACCACGCCGAAGTACTCTGCTTCGTCCTGGTTGAACTGCGACAGCTGGAAGTAGTAGTAGTTCATCTGCGCAGTCGAGACATCGTAAGTATTGGTAACCTGGTTGCCCTGGTCGTCCACATACACGGCAGTCTTCTGGCTGTCGTACAGCAGCAGGCTGTTCTTGCCCTTGTTGTCGCCGCTCTGATAGGTGAAGTTCACCTTGCTTGCGTCAACCGGGTTGTTCTGCATATCGTACCAGTTGCCGCCATCCATTGCGGACACCAGGGTAACGCCGGTGCCGCCGGAGGTGGTATCCAGGGTCGGGGTGCCGCCCACATTGATGTAGACGGAATTGTTATTCTGGTCTACCACAACGCTGACCGGCATGGTCATTACCGGCTGGGTTTTGATTTCTTCGCCGCAGACAGCGCACTTGAAGGTGACGCTGGTGCATTCCCAGTCAATGGTAACGGGAGCGCCGGCAGAAATTTACCGGTTTCGCTGTCATAGAACAGCTGGGCGTTGCTGTAGTCAGCTTCCAGCTTGCCCTCGACCTTCTTCATTTCCCAGTTGAAGGTAGCAACAAAGTTGCCATCTGCATCCTTGGGCACGGCATGGTTCTGGCAGGGCAGGGCGGCAATGTCGTCGGTGCGGGTGGTGGGTTCCTTGTATTCCTTCTTAACCGGGCTCTTGTCAGCGGGCACGCTGGCAGAGTAAACGGTCTTGCCGGCAGCGCCGGGCTTTGCCTCGGTGGTATCCTTGGTTACGGTGCCTTCTACCTTCTGGTAGGCATCGTCCTTTTCACAGGTATACACAGCGGTGTAAGCCCAGCCGTCATCGGTCTTGGTCCAGTAACCATCGGGGGTTTCCTTCCAGGTATGGGTGTGGCCATCCTCCGGGTTGGTGTCATTCCAGTACCATTTCGGCTCGCCATAGGTATGGCCGTCTGCAGCGGCGCTGGCAGCAAAGGTATCGGAGTTTTCAGCAACGTAAGCCTGTGCGTAGCTGTCAGCCTGCTGCGCAATCACTTCATCATCGCTGTTGGTCATGGACTCCATCGCAGAGGTCATGCCGGAGCTGCCGGTAAAGGTAACGGCGGTCACAACGCCTGCGGCGTTCGTCTCATAGCCCAGGTCGGTAACGGCGCTGGACAGATGATACGTTTTGATGGTGGCAGCCATCACCGATGCCATCTCGTCCTTGTTCAGGCCATAGGCTTCAGTGTTGATCTTGCCGGCTGCGGCGTTGGCGTACATGGCATCGGCCAGTGCATTTTCCAACGCTGCAAGGCTCATGCCCGCCTTGCTCTGTGCAGTCGCTTCCAGCTTGGCATCGTCCTGCTCCAGTTCATGCACTTCGCCCTGGGCAGCCAGCGTTTGGGCTGTCTGCTTGATCAGGTCTGCGGTGCTGGTGAACTTGGGCAGGGACTGCACAGCGCTGGCCGCGCTTGCTGCGCTAGCTGCAACAGACTGCGCTACCGAAGAATCAATCTTGGTAGTTTCGGCTGCTGCGGGAAGCGCCACGCTTTGGGCAACCATGGCTGCTGCCAACACGGATGCACCAAAACGCTGAAGGTTTTTCTTCATAGTTTTATCCTCCCTTAAGTGTTACTACTTTCCCCTTTTGTGTGAAAAGTGGTACGGCAGATGTGCGGCACTTTGCAGGTGTTGATTGCAAAACGCCTGGTTATGCCCCCTCGGTCTGGCGATCCCTTGCCGGGCTGCGGCCTGCTTTTGGGGCTTTTGGCCCCGGCACAGCGGCTGACAAAACGTTGTACCGGCTGCATGCCTTGATCCCGCAAATGATAGCCTTTCCGACACATCCAGGTATATACATTATATCACAGTTGCCAGAATTTGCATAGTTCATTAGAGCGGTTTCTAGGTAAATTTTTGTCCTTGAATCAACTGAAACCTGTTTTTCGCACATTATTTGCGCTGCGATGCGGTGACTCTTTGGCGGTATTTATTAACATTTTTGAATGACTTATTCCCGTTTTTATCAAATAATTGAACATTTACCCCGATAATGTTCTTTGCAATCTCTTAATACAATTACCCGGTATTGTGATCGCGCATTTTTTGCCATTTCGGTTTGGCTTGTTGTTGAGAGATTTGGCAGAGATTGGAGGAAACTTGAAGGGAAAATTGGAGGTTGAGAATTGCCCATTATAAATTGTACTGTAGAGAGCGTTCCTGACCGTTCCGAAAACTTAGGGATAGATCAACCCTTGCCCCTTAACCGCGACCTGAAACACACCTTCCCAAGGTAGGGCGGTGTGAGTGCCCCCTTCTGCTCCACTTTTTCAAAGTTCCGAATGGTGTCCTCTCCCCTATCTACAATTCCTGATGTTTTCATGATGCCTTCCTTGGTCTTCCACACCCGGCCTTTGCCCCCTCCCCGTCCCATAAGTCGTACACAACAAAAAGGCCCCTGCCTTAACAGCAGGAGCCTTGAAAGCTATATCACAAGCCGAAAATTACTTCTCGATCTTGGAAACAACGCCGGAACCAACAGTGTGGCCGCCTTCGCGGATAGCGAAACGCATGCCTTCTTCCATGGCAACCGGGGTGATCAGCTCAACGTGCATATCAACGTTGTCGCCGGGCATGCACATCTCAGTGCCTTCGGGCAGGGTGATGATGCCGGTAACGTCGGTGGTACGGAAGTAGAACTGAGGACGATAGTTGTTGAAGAACGGGGTATGACGGCCGCCTTCTTCCTTCTTCAGGACGTAAACATGGCCATCGAAAGTGGTGTGGGGATGAACAGAGCCGGGAACAGCCAGAACCTGGCCACGCTCGATCTGGTCACGGTCAATACCACGCAGCAGAGCGCCGATGTTGTCGCCAGCCTGAGCGAACTCGAGGCTCTTGCGGAACATTTCCAGACCAGTGATGGTGGTGGTCAGCTTCTCTTCCTTCAGACCAACGATTTCCATCTGATCGCCGACATGAGCAGTACCACGCTCAACACGACCGGTAGCAACGGTGCCACGGCCGGAGATGGTCATAACGTCCTCAACGGGCATCAGGAACGGCTTATCAGCAGCACGGTCCGGGGTCGGGATGTAGCTGTCAACAGCGTCCATCAGCTCCCAAATGCACTTGTATTCCGGAGCATCGGGATCCTTGGAAGTGCTCTCCAGAGCCTTCAGAGCGGAACCACGGATGATCGGGGTGTTGTCGCCGTCGAAATCCTGGCTGTCCAGCAGTTCGCGAACTTCCATTTCGACCAGGTCGAGCAGCTCTTCGTCGTCAACCATATCGCACTTGTTCAGGAACACAACGATCTTGGGCACGCCAACCTGACGAGCCAGCAGGATGTGCTCACGGGTCTGCGGCATCGGGCCATCGGTTGCAGCAACAACCAGGATAGCGCCGTCCATCTGAGCAGCACCGGTGATCATGTTCTTGATGTAGTCAGCATGGCCCGGGCAGTCAACGTGGGCATAGTGACGCTTCGCGGTGTGGTACTCAACGTGAGCAGTATTGATCGTGATACCACGAGCCTTCTCTTCAGGAGCCTTATCGATGCTGGAGTAATCCATGAAATCGGCGTCGCCCTTCAGAGCCAGAACCTTGGTGATAGCGGCAGTCAGAGTGGTCTTGCCGTGGTCAACGTGACCGATGGTACCGATGTTGACATGCTCCAAAGAGCGGTCAAATTTTTCCTTTTCAGCCATTGGAAGTATCCTCCTTTAATTCAAACAGATAAAATAGCCTGTTGTAAGGCTATCATACTAGATTTTTCAAGAAAAATCAAGTATTTTGCGCGAATTTGTGCAGAATCAGCCCTTATTGCGCTCGGTCATGATCTTATCTGCAACACTCTTGGGAACCTGCTGGTAATCAGCCGGCTCCATGGAGTACTGGCCACGGCCCTGGGTCTTGGAACGCAGGTCGGTAGCGTAACCGAACATCTCGGACAGAGGAACCATAGCGGTGACACGGGCAGTGCCATCGGTGGATTCCTGGTTCTGGATCGCGCCGCGGCGGCTGTTCAAGTCGCCAATGACGTTGCCCATATACTCGTCAGGAACAACAACGTCAACCTTCATGATGGGCTCCATAATGACGGGATCAGCCTTCTTCATAGCATCCTTGAATGCCATGGAGCCGGCGATGGAGAACGCCATTTCAGAGGAGTCAACTTCATGATAGGAGCCGTCCCACAGAGTGACCTTGACATCCACGACGGGATAGCCAGCCAGAATACCGGACTTCATCGCGCCCTGGATACCGTTGTCAACAGCGGGGATGTATTCCTTCGGGATAGCGCCGCCAACAATACCGTTGACAAACTCATAACCCTTACCCGGGTTGGGCTCAATCTTGATCTTAACGTGACCATACTGGCCCTTACCACCGGACTGACGTGCGTACTTGGTTTCCTGGTTAGCATCCTTGCGGATGGTTTCACGGTAGGCAACCTGAGGTGCGCCAACGTTAGCTTCGACCTTAAACTCGCGGAGCAGACGATCCACGATGATTTCCAGGTGGAGCTCGCCCATGCCGGCGATGATGGTCTGACCGGTTTCTTCATCGGTCCAGGTACGGAAAGTCGGGTCCTCTTCAGCCAGCTTAGACAGGGCAATGCCCATCTTCTCGCTGCCAGCCTTGGTCTTGGGCTCGATGGCAACGCGGATAACCGGCTCGGGGAAGTTCATGGACTCGAGGATGATGGGATGCTTCTCATCGCACAGGGTATCACCAGTGGTGGTGTTCTTCAGACCAACAGCAGCGGCGATATCGCCAGCGTAGCAGATGTCGATATCCTTACGGTTGTTTGCATGCATCTGCAGGATACGGCCGATACGCTCGTCCTGATCCTTAACAGAGTTGTAAACAGTGGTGCCAGCCTCAACGGTACCAGAGTACACGCGGAAGAAGCACAGCTCACCGACATACGGGTCAGTCATAATCTTGAATGCCAGTGCAGAGAACGGCTGATCATCGGAAGAAGCGCGATCTTCTTCCTCGCCAGTCTCCGGGTTGGTGCCCTTGATGGCCGCAACATCGGTCGGAGCAGGCATATAATCAACAATTGCATCCAACAGTTTCTGAACGCCACGGTTCTTGTAAGAAGAGCCGCAGACAACAGGAACGATCTCGTTGGAAATAGTAGCCTTACGCAGAGCAGCCTTGATTTCTCCCTTGGTCAGCTCTTCGCCTTCCAGGTACTTCATCATCAGCTCTTCGTCGGTCTCAGCAACAGCTTCGATCAGCTTGTCATGATATTCCTGAGCCTGTTCTTTCAGGTCTTCAGGAATTTCCTCAACGCGCACATCATTGCCCATATCATCATAGTAGATATCGGCTTTCATGTCGATCAGATCGATGATGCCGCGGAAAGTGTCTTCCTGGCCGACAGGCAGCTGGATAGGCACACCGTTGGCATGCAGACGATCATGCATCATCTGTACGCAGCGGAAGAAGTCAGCACCCATGGTATCCATCTTGTTGACGTAAACCATGCGGGGAACCTTGTACTCGTCAGCCTGGCGCCAAACGGTTTCAGACTGAGGCTCAACGCCACCCTTTGCGGCCAGAACGGTAACAGAACCGTCCAGAACACGCAGAGAACGCTGAACTTCAACAGTAAAGTCAACGTGGCCCGGGGTGTCGATGATGTTGATACGATGACGGTTCTTTTTGAACAGAGCCGGATCGTGCTGGGTCTCGGTGTGGCTCCAGTAGCAGGTGGTTGCAGCGGAAGTGATGGTAATACCACGTTCCTGTTCCTGCTCCATCCAGTCCATCGTGGCAGCGCCGTCATGAACTTCGCCGATCTTATGGTTAATACCGGTGTAGTACAGAATGCGCTCGGTGGTGGTGGTCTTGCCTGCGTCGATGTGGGCCATGATACCGATATTTCGGGTCATTTGCAGGGATACGTCTCTCGGCGTTGCCATGGCTTAAACCTCCTCAGTAAGCAGATCAATAACGGTAATGCGCGAAAGCCTTGTTGGCTTCTGCCATCTTGTGGGTATCTTCGCGCTTCTTGACAGCGCCGCCAACGTTGTTGGTAGCGTCGATGATCTCGGCGGCCAGGCGAGCGGACATGGTCTTTTCACCACGGCTGCGGCTGTACAGAGTCAGCCAGCGCAGGCCGAGGGTCTCGCGGCGAGCGGGGCTGACCTCCAGGGGAACCTGGTAGGTGGAGCCGCCGACACGGCGGGCCTTAACTTCGAGGCTGGGCATGATGTTTTCCATGGCCTTCTCGAACATTTCGAGAGGATCGTTGCCGGTCTTCTCTTTGACAGTCTCAAAAGCTTCGTAAACGATCTTCTGAGCGACGCCCTTCTTGCCATCCAGCATGATGCTGTTGACCAGACGGGTGACGAGCTTGGAATTGTAAATAGGATCAGCCAGAACTTCGCGCTTTGCGATTTTACCTCTTCTGGGCATCTTTCTTCCCTCCTTCACATTAATGATATCATCGGTACTCGAAAGTTAAAGAAAACTCCCGTTATGCCACAAAAGGGTCAACTGACCATTTTATGGCGAAAAGATGTTTCCTTACTTCTTGGCACCGGCCTTGGGACGCTTTGCGCCGTATTTGCTGCGAGCCTGGTTACGGTTTGCAACACCCTGAGTATCCAGAGTACCACGGATGATGTGGTAACGGACACCGGGCAGGTCCTTAACACGACCGCCACGGATCAGGACAACGCTGTGCTCCTGCAGGTTATGGCCGATACCAGGAATGTAGGAGGTGACCTCGATACCATTCGTCAGGCGGACACGGGCAACTTTACGCAGAGCAGAGTTGGGCTTTTTGGGGGTCATGGTACGAACAGCGGTGCAAACACCACGCTTCTGGGGGCTGTTCATGGTGGTGTACTGCTTCTTCTGGGAGTTGTAGCTCTTCTGAAGGGCAGGAGCAGTGCTCTTGGTTACCAGGACCTCACGGCCTTTGCGTACGAGCTGGTTAAAAGTAGGCATTTCTTTTCTCCTTTCTTGATTATTCCGCGCAGTTTTTTGCGGGGGTTGTGCTTCCATTTTGGCCGCACTTGACCCCTTAACTCACGCATTTATTATAATAGCGGATAAACCACGCTCTGTCAAGAGTATTCACAAAAAATATTTCAAATAATCGTGCAAGATGCTGATTTTCTGCACTGGGGGTTCTAAGGCAATACCGCACAATTCCCGCCTAACGGCTCAAGCACCGCTCCGGCGGCTG
>OLNO01002536.1_pt1 | contig 12173 bp, 2 predicted proteins | sample 1672861 | NCBI WGS metagenome assembly OLNO01 (sample SAMEA3136731, study PRJEB25190) | human gut metagenome | reverse complement strand
ATCCGCCTTTGCGGGAGACCCGCACATGGTAATGCCCGTAAGCATTACCAGTGCGCCCGCAAGAAGTCGTTTATGTATTTTCATAATCCGCTTCTTACCCTCTCTTTCTCTTTTTCAGCACAACTACTGCTGCTGCTCCTGCCAGTGCAAAGACCGCTACTGCTGCCGTCGGCAGGATATTTGTTGTATCGCCGGTCTGAACTGCTGAACCGCCGTCCGTACCGTCCTTATCGCCTGAAGGAGTAGAAGTTCCTGCTCCCGGCTGATCAGAAGCTGACGGGCCGCTTCCCGGCTTTTCTGTATCCGGATTTTCGGGTTTTTCTGTGTTCGGTTTTTCTGTACTCGGATTTTCAGCATCCGGATTCTCAGGTTCTTCTGTCGCAGCTGGCGCTACAGTCACCTTAAATGTGGCTGTAACTGTCACATCACTTTCCGTATAAGATACCTGAATTGTCTGAACTCCCTCTTCGTCTTTGTTAAAGCCGCTGAGAACTGCATCTGCTGTTACATCTTTCTCGCTGCCGTCGCTGTATACTGCCGTAACAGTCATTCCTGTCAGATCCAGATCCTGACCGACTTTGTACTCCAGCGTCTGAGGAGGAGTTACTTTAATAGAATCCAGTGTTACTTCCGGCTCTACTGTTTTCTCAGTTACTGTAACCTGAAGTTCTGCTTCTTTCGTCACACCGTTTTCCGTATAGGAAACAGTTACCGTCTGATCTCCTGCTTCGCTGAACACCTCAGGTGTAAATGTCAGCTTGTTCAGGGCAACTTTCTTCGGATCTTCCTTGTCGTATGACGCTGTCACAACCATTCCTTCCGGATCAAACGCATCACCGACTTCATATTCCGTCTTTGACGGCTGGGTTGTTATCTCAATGCCTGTCAGCACCGCCGGCGCTTCCGCCTTCTCGCTGACCGTAACATTGACGCTGGCTGTCTGAGTAACATTGCCCACGGTGTAAAGAACGGTTACTGTCTGCGGCCCTGCTTCTGTAAATTCTTCCGGCGAGAAGGTGAGTCCTTCTGCGTCTGCTCCAAGCACTTTTGTATCTCCGTCGCTGTAAGTTGCTGTCACTTCGATACCTGACGGGTCAAATTTGTCGCCGACTTCATATTCTGTCTTTGACGGCTGGCCTGTCACTGTAATGCCTGTCAGTGTTTTCTCTGTTTCAGATGCGCTGACCTTGACTGTAATGGATACATTCATATATTCATCTGCAAGTTCCTGCTCCGGTTTCATATTGAGCACCGGTGAGCCGTCCGCTGCAATGTTTACCGGCTGCAGATATGCATACCGGCACGGATCGTACAGCGGGTCGCCGCCGTGAACCCCTGTGCCTGACGCATGAATTTCTGCCGGCCGTGCATGATAAACAATAATTACGTTTCCGTATTTGTCTACCGTAAATGAGTTATGTCCCGGTCCGGATACCTCATCATTGAAGTCCGTGCTTGTCAGAAGCGGATAATTTGTCTTAGTCCAGGAGTCCGGATCAAGCAGGTTTGCTGTCTCATCCGCCGTAAGCATTCCCACACAGTACTCAGAACCTGTACCGGATGCGGAGAATGCCATGTATACCTTGCCGTCATTCTTAAATACGGCCGGTCCTTCATTTACTACAGCTCTTACATACTCCCAGCTGTACTCCGGAACGGAAATAATGGAACACGGGCTGGTAAGCTGCGTCGGATTATCCGGATCAATTGTAGCAATGTAGATACTTGAGATACCTGTCTGAGTAAAATCAGCCCATGCCAGATAGCTCTGTCCGTTGGCCTCAAAATAAGTCATATCAAGAGACATGGCGTTTAAACAGTTTCCTTCATCTCCCGGGTAAGCTTTTACAAGCACCGGATCTCCCCAGCTGTCCGGATTCATCATATCGTCTGAATTATTGCATTTGATCATAAACGGACGAATATTAAATGTGGTGCCTGTTCCTGTATTCAGTCCGGCTGTGCTGACAAAGTACCAGCTGTCTCCGATCTTGTGAAGTTCCGGAGCCCAGATAAATCTTCCAAGTTCCGGGCTTTCATTCTCATCCCAGATCACTACTTCTTCCGCGTCTGCCAGCCCTTCGATAGTTTTGGATCTGCGAAGAACAAGGCGGTCATATCCGTCAGGATCGCTGTTGGTTACCATTGGATAAGAGCCTGTAAAATAGTAGTATCCGTCATCCTCATTATAAGTCATGAACGGATCCGCCCTCTCTTCAATTAACGGGTTTTCCGGATCTGTATAGGAAATCGTACGCTGTACTGTACCTTTAACTGTATAAGTTCCCGGTACGGAAGTATCGATTGCAGCCACATCATCCGCATCCCACTCAACACCAAGCTGTTTTGTAGAACCATCGGAATAGTCTGCGGTTACTTTTTCGGGAAGAGTAACTTCTCCGCCCTGATTCACCTCTACATCTGCAGGAGCTTCAACCCCTGTATTTGTAATTGTCGCGAATTTCTTTACAAGAGCATCATATTCCGCCTGTGTCAGAGCTGCTGTATACGGATTGACCGCATCCTCCGGAGCTCCGTCTACTGCCGGGAATGTATAGTCGCTTGCTTTTACGCCGCTGATGGTATTAAAATCAGCAGTTTCCGCCGACCATACGTCGCCATTGCTATCCTGTACAAAGATTCTGTAGACCTCATCCGCACTGTCATATACACAGTTTACTGACTGGATGCCGGATACGCCGGGCACGGAAATCAGCTTTTCATTGGAATAGGAGATCAGATCCTTTGAATCAAAGAATACAAGATTACCGCTATTGTTTCCGTCTGTTGCCACAACACCGAAACTTCCGTCAGCTTTGCGGAAGATCTCTGCTGCGCCAAATGATCTTGTGCCAAGTGAAGAGTAGAGGATCGGCTGATTGCTGTGAAGCACTGCAAATCCGTCTCCGTCTTCCTGAGCGATCTTCATGCCGCCGTCCTGTCCTGTGGCCGGAGCATTGCTGATATAGGTAACTACATCCTGTCCTGCCGCCAGAACTGTCAACGGGAATAATTTTTCCACTGTTTTTTCTGTGCCTGCAAGACTCACTGTCGCCGTCAGTGTTACCGGTGTATTTTCTCCGTCTGCGCGGGTAACTTTTCCGGTATTTCCTTCAATCGTAATCGCCCCGTTATCGGACTCCCATGTAACTGTGGCTTCTCCGACTGTTTCCGGAAGACTGATATCTGAAGAAACAAAACCTGCGTTCAGTGTCAGCTGACCGGCATAGTCGTCAATGTCCGTATCCGGATCCACTGCGAGTACTGTAACTGTAAAGTTTTTTGTAACCTGACGTGTACCGTTGCTTATCGTTGCTGTCAGAGTAACTACTGCATTCCCCTGATCCTGCGCCGGACGGGTTACCGCTCCGGTCTCCGGATTAATCACATCATTGTTATCCGATGTCCATGTAATGCTTGTCTGTCCGCTGTTTCCTGCTGAAGGAAGGACAATATCCCATTTTACTTCAGAAGGTATGGAAAGATTTTCCTCATCTGCCGCAAGCAGATCAGAGGTATAAAGCCGGCTGATCTCTGACGCTGTCAGCGCGCGGCTGTAAATCTTAACATCATCCATCAGTCCGGAAAATTCATTATCCCAGTAGTTTACACCAAGATAAATGTCCCCGTCCTCACGGTTCAGCGGATGATTGGTTGCGCCGCTTCCTACCTGAACGCCGTCCAGATATGCGGAAACAGTAGATTCATTTCCTGTTATCGTCAGCTGATGCCAGCCGTCTGCAGGAATATTGGGGCTTCCCAGTGTAGTCCAGCTGTACTGGCTTCCGTTTGCCCAGAATTTACAGGAAGACGTACCGCTTCTGCTTCCGGATACCGCGATCCAGTTTTCCGGATCTTCATGATATCCCAGAAATGCAAGTACCTGGTTTTCCAGATAGGTGCCGTCCGGTTTTACCCACATGGATACGCTGAAATTGTCACCGAGATTTTCTCTGTTGAGCTTCAGTCCGTAATTTCCCATGCGGATCGCTTCGCCGCGGAATCCCGGCTCATATACCTCATCTCCCTTATATGCACCGAGTCCGGTCACAACAGCTGAAGCTTTCTCACCGTTATTGTCCGCGAGACTTTTCTCAAAAGTATACTCCGCCAGTTTATCTTCCTCAGGATCTGTCGAAGCTTCCTGGCTCGCTTTATCATAGGCTTCTTTTACCTGATCGGCGGTCATAGTACAGTTGTATACATTTACTTCATCTACCAGACCTTCAAATTCGGTATCCCAGTAGTTCACACCAATATAGATATCCTGGTTTTCTCCTACAAGTGGTGAGTTGGATTCTCCGGTTCCAACCAGAGCGCCATCCAGGTATGCAGCAACTTCATCTGCAGAACCAGTCAGGGTCAGTTGATGCCAGTCGCCGGCATAGATGTCCATGTTTTTAAACGTATGATGCGAGGTATATTTCGTCGTATCATGCGCCCAGAACTTGCACATAGCGGAACTGCCTTTATTTGGCTCTCCACCGGAAACTGCGATCCATTTCTCCGGATTGTGGTATCCGAGGAATGCTACTACCCTGTTCTCCGGGAAGATATCATCTGTCTTCACCCACATGGATACGGTAAAGTTTTCTCCAATATCGGCTTTATTTAACTTCAGACCGTAGTCACCCAGACGGATTGCCTCGCCTTCAAAACCTTTCTCATAGGAAACATCTCCATCATAAGATCCAAGTCCTGTCACGATTGCGTCCGCATCGGAACCTCCCTGGCTGTCTGCCAGATTCTCTTCAAAAGAATAGGAGGCTACCTTGTATCCATCCAGATCACCGATGTCCTGAAGATATGCTTTTTCTACTTCGGCTGCCGACTGAGTATCATTATATACTTTTACTTCATCTACAAGTCCCGCAAATTCGCTGTCCCAATTGTTGACACCGATATAAATATAACCGTTGCCATCCTCCCGGTTCAGCGGATGATTGGAATCACCGCTTCCAACCAAATTACCATCCAGATAAGCAGCAACTTCATCTTCTGAACCAGTCAGAGTCAGCTGATGCCACTCCTTGGAACTGATAACAGTCTCATTGAATGTATGCCATTTTTCATTATCAACATACTGTCCGCCGTTTGCCCAGAACTTACAAGCAGATGTCCCCGTTGTTTTTCCTGAAACAGCGATCCAGTTTTCCGGGTCTTTATGATAGCCAAGATATGCCAGGACCTGATTTTCAGCAAATGTTCCATCCGCTTTCAGCCACATGGACACGGTAAAGTTCTCGCCGAGATTTTCCTGATTCAGTCTCAGGCCGTAATCTCCCAGCCGGACCGCACCGCCTTTAAATCCATCTGCATCATACGAAACAGCACCGGTATAATCGGTCATTTCCGTACTTGTCGATGCTCTTGCCTGCATAGGCTGCGCGGCCTCACTCTCCTTCTGGCTGTTTGCAAGATTTTCACCGTCAAAGGTATAGTAAGCAACCAGATTGTCGTCTTCCGCCGCATTTACCTTGCTTACCCCGAATCCTGTCACAGATGTCAGTACAAGCGCACCTGTAAGCAGACCGGATATAAACTTTTTCCTTTTCATTAAATCTGTTCCTTTCTCCACCACATTTAGCTTCAGAGGATTCCGGTTTTGTCCAGAGTCCTGTCCTTAAAGTTTTGCCAGAATGCGGCACATGGCAGCGCCCGAGGGTACTGCCATGTGCGCCTGCTAAAAATTCCGGTTATGTGGTGTTTTTAAGCCTGTCTGTTAAAATCTTTTTCTGCGTTTCAGAACCACTGCTGTCACGCCGCATCCAAGTGCGAGTACGCATGCAGCCGCGATAGGCAGTACATTTGTCGTATCGCCTGTCTGAACGGTTCCGCCGCCTTCGTAACCTGCACCCGGTGCCGGAGCTGATGTGCCCGGATTCTGCGGATTGCCAGGTCTCTCAGACGGTTCCGGAGTTTCCTGATCAGGATCTGTCGGCTGTGCCGGTTCATCCTTCTCATTTACTTTAATCTGGAACGTATCTGACATGGTAATGCCATTTTCTGTATAGGATACCTTCACTGTATATGTTCCGGCTGCGTCCATATTGCACTCTGCTGTATCTACTGTCAGATTTTCTGAATCCGTTACATCTTTGGTACTGCTGTCTGAGTATGAAGCTGTAACTTTCAGTCCTGTCAGATCAAGCTTATCGCCGACTGTAAATGTTGTGTTGTCGGGAACTGTTACTTCGATTCCTGTCAGAGTAACGTCTCCCGGTTCTACAGCAGCGTCTTTCACTGTGATATCAAACGTATCTGTCTTTGTAACACCGTTTTCTATATAAGTTACAGTTACTGTGTATGTTCCGGCCTCATCCATATTGCATGCGGATGTGTCAACATCTGCGTTCTCTGTCACATCTTTGGTATTGTTGTCAGAATAAGCCGCCGTTACTTTCAGGCCGTCAAGATTCAGTTCATCTCCTGCTGTGTAAGTTGTTGTTGTCGGAGGTGTTACGCTGATTCCTGTCAATGTAACTGTCTCGCCTCCGGTGTATTCCAGAGCGTCAATTACTTTCTGAAGTTCTGCTGCTGCCGCATCCGCGTCTGCTGTAGTTTTCACACTTTCAAGCGCTGCTTTTGCTGCTGCAATTGCTGCCTGAAGATCTGCCTTGCTTGCTTCTGTCAGCGCATTCATATCAATCGTCTCAGCAGAAGCAATGGTCTGCTCCAGTTTGTAAGTGCTTACATAGTCGTCATCACCGTATGCTCTCTGCAGTGCGTCATACTCTGCCGCAGTAACCGGCATTACATAGCCGTGACGGTACTTATGTACATCTGTCGGCATACTGAACTGATTATCATTGAGCATTGTAAATTGGCCGGAGTCAAGGTCTGTCGTAATCAGCGGATAGTAACCCTGTCCTCTTGCAAAACGGTCAACCATCAGACACCACTGATCATTCCCGTTTGCATCCTTTTCGTTCATCTTGAAGATGATCGGACCTTCTACTGCACCTACAGTTGCAGGCACATCAGAGGAGAGTGTTTTGGAATCAATTTCAGTAAAGTTTCCAAGAATAGCATCAGACTTGTCAACCATAATTGTTCCGTTCATCTCATTCTTTGTATAGCGGTAGTATGTTCCGTTATTCTCAATCATTGTAGAATCAATTACTTTGATCGGTGTACCGTCTTCCATCTTACCGCCGGAATGATAAACCTTTGCATCTGTAAATGTACGGAAGTCTCTTGTCTTGGCATAGTAAATTGTATGGTTCTCATACTCCTGAGCAATTTCTCCGTTTTCATCCAGCTCAATGGATGTTGCGGACCAGTATACCACATACTCTCCTGTGGATTCATCATAGATGAATTCCGGAGCCCATGTACATCCTGCATTCTCCGGCGCGATCTCCGCGATCCACGGTTCGCTCCAGTTTACAAGGTCGTCAGACTCCCATACCACGATGCCGTGGCTTCCGCTTCCGCCTGCACCTGCCCAGTTGCCTGCATTGTGATAGATACTCAGATCTGTTGCGATCATATAGTATTTGTCGCCTTCCGGAGCACGTGCGATAAAGTGATCTCTTAAGCCGCTTTCACCGATATTGCTTGTCAGCACAGCGTTGCCGCCGTTGAGTTCTGACCAATGGAGACCGTCTTCACTGATGGAGAAGTACGTCTGCTCGTGAGAAGCTGCCGCCTCGTTACCGATAAAATGTACAAACAGATACCCCACATAGTCCTCTTCGGATACTTCCGGAGCTTTTGCCTTAACGGATACATTATATGTTTTTGTTACAGACTCCTGTCCGGCTTTTGAGAATACTGCTGTCAGTGTTACTTTCTGATCGGATTCTCCTCTCGTAACAACTCCTGCCGGCTTTCCGTCCACCTCAGTTGAAGTTATTACACTATTGTCAGAAGATGTCCATGCAATGCTTACTCCGTCCTTTTCAGAAGGAAGGGTAATATTGCCTTTGATATTGTCTGCATCCGGGATCTCAAATGTGTCAGCTACCCGCTGTACATCCTCCAGCATTGCAATGCGGTCCGCTTCTTCCTGCTGGTAAACTCTTGCTACTTCATCGCTTCCCATTGCGAAGTCGTAAACTTTTACATTATCAAAGAAGCCACGGAAGTACAGATCTTCATCATAAAATGATTTTCCGAGATATGCTTTCAGGTTTTCACCCAGGTTGGACATGCTGACTGTAACATTTTCTTCAGCAACCAGTTCCCCGTTACGGTACATTGACATCTTGTCCGGTGTAAGAACAATTTTAATATTCATCCATGTACGGCTGTTATTCGGATAAGCTCCGCTCTCGGAAGCGACCTGCTCTCCACTCCATGTATTTGTCGTGATTGCAAGTTTAAGAGTCGTAGGTTCTACCTTAAATAACAGATATTTATTTCTGTCCTGGCCAATAGTAAATGTAAAATAGTTACCGGTTCTGCTGACCTCATTAACATCCATAGAGATCGTTACATTGTCCTTCCCATCAAAGAATCCTTCCGGGAACTCCAGATAACTGTCATGTCCGCCCATGGAATCTCCGCTGTCTCCATCCAGGTAGAGTACCTGACCATAGGAATCATCCTGCACATAAGTCGCACCGTCGGACAGAACTGCGTTATTTTCTCCTGCACTGTCTTTCGCGGTTCCCTGTGCAAAGTCTTCATCAAAATTATACTCAAGTACTGGTTTTGCCGCCTCGTACTCACCGCTCACTTTAACCTTTACTGTGATCTTTGAGCCGCCCATAGCAAACTCTTCGTCGGAAAGGTTCAGTACCGGAACTCCTTCTGAGTCAAAAAGAACCGGCTTTACATATGCGTGACGGCATGCGTCATATAACGGATCTCCGGTATGGCTTGCATGCTCTGCTGCAGGGCGTGCGTGATATACAATAATCGGATTGCCATCCTCATCTACAGTAAATGAGTTATGTCCCGGTCCGCACAGTTCATCATTGAAATCTCCGCTGGTCAGCACCGGATACGGTGTTTTGGTCCAGCTGTCCGGATCAAGCAGATTCGCATTCGCGTCCGCTGTCAGAAGACCTACACAGTACTCTGCTCCTGTTCCGGATGCAGAAAATGCCATATAAACCTTGCCGTTATTCTGAATCACAGACGGGCCTTCATTTACGGTGTATCTTACTAATTCCCATGAATACTCGGGAACTGCGATTACCGAGCATTTACTTGTAAGCTGGGTTGGATCACTTGGATCAACAGATGCAATATAAATACTGGAAACCCCGTTCGGGTTATCTGTATTTCTTGTAAAATCAGCCCATGCATAGTAAGATTTATTTCCCACCTCAAAATATGTCATATCCAGAGACATGGCATTCAGCCCTGAAGTATCGCCGTTATAAAGCTTCAACCGCTGCGGTTCACCCCAGCTTTCCGGGTTTGTAATGTCATCCGGATTATTGCATTTCATAATAAACGGACGAAGGTCAAAGCTGTTACCGGTTTCCACACGGGCTGCCGTACTGAGGAAATACCAGGAATCTCCAATCTTATGAAGCTCCGGAGCCCAGATAAACTGACCAAATCCATCATCTTCACTTTCATTCCAGATTACATACTCCTTTGCATCCGCAAGACCTGCAATTGTGTCTGAAACACGGATTACCAGTCTGTCGTAGCCGTCTGCACCATCTTTTCCATTTTCCGGATAAGAAGCAGTAAAGTAGTATCTATTGTTAACCTCATCATAGGTAATGCACGGATCCGCGCGTTCCTCAATCAGCGGTTCCTCAGCGTCTGTAAAATATGCCGATCCGCCGATCGTACCATTAATAGTATATTCCATTCCTGCTCTGCTGGAATCAGCTTTTGCAAGATCGTCAGAATCCCAGCGCACGGAATATGTCCTTTCAGCACCATTTGAATAGGTTGCTTTAATATCTCCAATGGCCTGATTCAACGCTGTTTCCACGTCATCTCCCGGATTTATTGTGATTTCCGTCACCTTATTATAATCCAGAGATGTATTGTAGGGATTAGTAAACTTGTCAGTTACTTTATTATATTCATCCTTCGTCAGAGCTGTTTCAGAAGCCCATACTGCATCTGCCGGAGCTTTCTCCACTTTCGGGAATGTGAACGTAGTACGATCTGCTGTTGTAAATGTCTTCAGATCCTTTGAAGTAAGAATATACGTTGTGCCTGCTGAATTTTCAACAAACAGTCTATACTCCTCCGCTGTCATGTCATAGACCGCATATAATTTCGAGATATTGGATATTCCCGGAAGAGTAACCGATGTCTCATCCGTATATGTGGTCAGATCTTTGGAATTGTATAAGAATACTTTGCCGTTATTTCCTCCGTCTGCAGCAATCATGCCGAAGGAGCCGTCTGCCTTACGGAAGATCTGCGGAGATACATATGCTTTCGTACCTTCTGCGGTATACATAATCGGCTGATCTTTGTGAAGAGCCTCATAGCCATCTTCACCTTCCGCCGCCAGTTTCATACCTCCGGTCTGTCCTTTCAGGCCATCTGTACTCAGATCCGGATCATTGCTGACATATGAAACAACACTTCCTCCTTCTGCCAGAACAACTAAACTGAAATTTTTTTCAACAGTTGCCTGTGTACCATTAAGACTAAGTGTAGCAGTCAGTGTTACTTCTTCATTCTTTTCTCCGCGCGTTACTACGCCAGCCGGCGTGATCGCTGTGGAATCAGAAGTCCAGGTCACAGACGCTGCGCCTGAAGAAGTCGGCAGTGTAAGATCTGAAGCAACATATCCTGCATTCAGTGTAAGCTGGTCTGCGTACAGTGCAAGATCACCTTCCGGATCCGCTTTCGGAACCGTAACAGTAAACACCTTTGTATCTGATACGTCGCCCAATGTTATTGTTGCAGTAAGTTCTACCTGCGTATCTTCTTCCGGTCTTGTAACTGTACCGTCATCTGCGATAACCTCCTGTTTGTTGGAGGACCAGGTAATCTTTGTATACTCACTGGCACCCGTTTCCGGAAGATCAAGGCTCTGCTGAACTGTAGATATTATTGTAAGCGCTTCTTTATCTGACGCAACAATAGATTTCGCTTCTGTTTCATCTGAAAGATACTCGGAAAGAACATCTTCAGCACTCAGTGCTGTTGAATATACCTTGAGATCATCCATATAGAAATCACCGGAGTTCCAGTAGTGGGGGCTGGCAGTCCCGAACCACAGATACTGTGCTCCTTCAATAAAGTCAAGCATATACGGTGTGCCTTCACCTGCGTGTACACCCAGAGTGGAAGGCGTCAGTTCGTGTACAAGAACTCCGTCCTTATACATATGAATCTTCTGTGTATCCATAACAACCGTAATGTACTCCCAGCCGCCGTTTACTGTAATATTTCCGCCGAACTGAGTCATATCCTGATAGGTTGCTGCTCCGGGATTGTCATTAAAGAATACAGATCCATTGGTAGATAAGCCGTAAAATCCATCCGAATTGCCTGTGCCGGATGAAAAGCTCCATACACCGTTCCAGGTATCTACTGCATTTGCGTCAATCCACGCGCTGACAGTAAAACCACTCTCAGATAAATCTGTGCCATACAACGGGTTTGCTGTCCGGACACGGCCTGAACCGCTTCCAGATTTCATAACCTGTCCGCGTTCGTCATCAGTAACAAGCGTAGGCGCATTACTGTTGACAGTTTCTCCCGTACTGCCTTTAACAGAATCCTTGAAATCGCCGTCAAACTTGTAGTGTGCTACAAGATTGTCCCCGGCTGCGGCTTCCGCAGTGGAAGCCGCCTGTCCGGGTAAGGTAAGCGATGTCAAGATCATTCCGCCTGCAAGCAGCAGGGAAAGAATTCTCTTTTTCATGCTTTTTGATCCTCTCCTCTCAAAGAAATGTTACTTTCTTTTTTTTCTTATGATAATCACCGCTGCTACTGCTGCCAGAGCAATTACTGCCACAATTGCCGGCACCAGCAGATTGGTGGTATCACCGGTCTGTACCGCTGACGCGGTATCATTTCCGCTGTCTGACGACGGAGTATCCGCCGCCGGTGTGTCATCAGAAGAAGGCTCTCCGGATGACGGTTTGTCTGTGGACGGTTTGTCCGTAGACGGTTTGTCCGTTGACGGCTTATCAGTTCCCGGTTCTTCTGTTCCGGCTGCTTTCACCGTCACGTTGAATGTCGCTGATACCTCAACGCCATTCTCTGCATAAGTTACTGTGACTGTCTGCTGT
>OLNO01002533.1_pt1 | contig 12184 bp, 9 predicted proteins | sample 1672861 | NCBI WGS metagenome assembly OLNO01 (sample SAMEA3136731, study PRJEB25190) | human gut metagenome | reverse complement strand
AGCCGCCGGAGCGGTGCTTGAGCCGTTAGGCGGGAATTGTGCGGTATTGCCTTAATAGATTCCTGCCGGGGCCTGGGTGTTTACGAAATACAGCTCGTACCACAAAATAAAGGAATAGAAGCTCCAAATCTTGGTCATGTTCTTGGCCTTGCCCGCCTTATGATCATCCAGCAGGCGCATGATTTCGTCCACATTAAAGAACTTTTCGGCAACTGGGCCAGTGAACTTTTCCTTTACCATATTATAGTACTTATCTTCCCGCAGCCAGTCGTTCAGCGGAACGGGGAAGCCCAGCTTTTTGCGATGGGCAACGCTTTCCGGCAGCTGCTTCATGGCGGCACCGCGCAGAGCGATCTTGGTGGACTCTTTGCCGGAGCGGTATTTCTGCGGGATGGACAGTGCCACATCCAGCATGTTGCGGTCCAGGAAAGGCACGCGCAGTTCCAGGCTGTTGGCCATGCTCATGCGGTCGGCTTTCAGCAGGATATCATACAGCATCCAGGTGTGCATATCCACCCACTGCAGCTGGGTAGGTTCATCCAGACCCTGCACTTTATCAAAATAAGGCTTAAAGAACTGTTCCGGGCGGGGGCTGTGGTAGTTCTTTTTCAGGCAGCGGTCACGTTCAGCCGGGTCCAGGAAAACATAGTTGGCGCGCATATAGCGCTGCCAGGGTTCTTCTGCACCGCGCACCAGGAAGTGCTTGCCCTTAAAGTCCGGCAGTTTGGATGCCACTGCGCCTGCGGCCTTACGCAGCGCTTTGGGCACCTTATGCTCGTAATCCATAAAGTGAACCGCCTGGCAGTACATGGGGTAGCCGCCAAACAGTTCATCGGCACCTTCGCCGGAAAGCACGACCTTGACGTACTTGCGGGCGTTCTGGGCCAAAAAGTAAAGCGGAACTTCCGCCGGGTTGGGCATGGGTTCATCCAGGTACCACTGGATCAGGCGGTTGGCTTCAAAGAACTGTTCGGCATCCACCTTATTGGCAATGCTGGGCACACCGATTTCCTTACTGAACTCCTGGGCATACGGCAGCTCGGAGTATTTTTCCTCCGCATAGCCGACCGAGAAGCTCTTGACATGCGGAGTACCCTTAGCAACCTCGTTGACCACAAAGCTGGAATCCACACCGGAAGAAAGGAAGCAGCCAACCTCAACATCGGCAATCTGGTGGGCGGCAACGCTTTCGGCAAAGGTATCGGTGATGATTTTTTCCCACTCTTCCAGGCTCTTGGAATCGTCCACATGGTACTTGATCTCATAGTAGCGTTCCACTGTCAGCTCGCCATTTTCCCAGGTGAACATACATCCGCTGGGCAGCTTGTAGACATTTTTGAACATGGTTTCCTCGTTGGGGATATACTCAATGCTCAAATATTCCGGCAGGCGTTCCTCGTTTAGTTCCTTTTTGAAACCGGGATGAGCCAGAAAGCTTTTGATCTCGCTGCCAAACAGGAACAGACCATCCTGATTATAATAATAGAACGGTTTGATACCGAAGATATCCCGCGCACCAAACATGGTTTTGGTTTTCTGGTCCCAGATCACGAAGGTGAACATGCCGCGCAGTTTGCCGGGCAGCTGATTGCCCCACTGCTCATAGCCATGCAGCAGCACCTCGGTATCGGACCGGGTGGCAAAGGTATGGCCTGCGGCGATCAGTTCCTCGCGCAGGGTCTGGAAGTTATAGATCTCGCCGTTAAAAATGCAGACAAGACTGCCATCCTCATTGAACATGGGCTGCTTGCCGCCCTCCAGGTCAATGATGGAAAGGCGGCGGTGGCCCAGGGCTACCTGGTCGTCCACATAGTAGCCTTCGCCGTCCGGGCCGCGGTAGGTGATCAGGTCCGCCATTCCTTTTACAATGCGGCGGGCGGTTTCCGCTTTATGGTTGCGCTCAGCAAAGCCGGTAATGCCACACATAGGCGCTTTCCCCTCTCTATATTATAATGGTTTGTTTTGTTACAGGCTGGCGTTTCTATGATTGCCAAAAGGGCGGCGGGTGCACAATGTGCGCCCCTACGGGGGCCAGCGATTTTATTTATAGTGTGTGATAGCTTTTATTCTATCATCAATCCCGCAGGCCCTTATTGCCATAGTAGCGGGCGGTTTTGCGGTAGTAGTTCAGCTGGCTGCGGATGTACCAGAGCCAGCGCTTCAGGTTCCAATCCTCTTTGCAGAACAGCTGGTGGGCACATTTGCCCTCTTTTTTCAGCTTATCCGCACGGGCCAGCAGATCCGGGTCCTTCAGGTATTTTTTGATCACGCCGTAGGGGGCAATCATCCACAGGCTCTTGGTATCGGCAATGGTCAGGCCAAGTTCCTTGTGCTCCAGCACATCCTCCACCAGCCACTTGGACAGGTTATACCCTGCCGCGGTGACAAAGTAGCTGGAACGGCCCTGACGGGGGTTCATCTCAAACATCTTGTACTCGCCGGTGCGGGCGTCGTACTTGATGTCCATATTGGCAAAGCCTTCCCACTGCATATCTTCCAAAAAGTTTTTCAGCTTTTCCAGCAGGGCAGCATCATTGTATTCGGGGTCAGACAAGATGGCCGCATAGTTGCCGATGCCTTCGGGGGTCTGCTCTTCCAGCAGGGGGCGGCCCAAAGCCATCAGCTTGACTTTGTGGTCCAGGCCGCAGTAGGCGTTCAGCACACGCATGCAGTTGTCATCGCCGGGGATATACTCCTGCAGAATCAATTCGTCCTGGTAGCTGCTGCCGTAAATGGCGGCGGTGATGGCGTCAAATTCTTCGCGGTTATTGGCAAGGAACACCTTTTTCTTGTGGGGGAAGGTGCAGTTCCAATACGCCGGGGAATTGCTCGCCTTGATGATAACGGGGAACGCAAACGGCAGTTCTATATTTTTATAGTTCTGCGCATTGCAGGTTGCCGTTTTGGGGTAGCTCAGGCCGTGTGCTTCGCAGGCACGGTAAAAGTTTTCCTTAATATCCAGGTCCAGCACGGTTTGCAGTTCCGGGCAGGCAAAGTGGTAATAGGGTTTCAGGGCATCGCGGTGGCGGCCCATCAACACGGTGTAACCGTCCGCGCAGGAAACCAGCACCAGCGGCTTGTCCGCATGGGCTTTTGCGTAATCGGTCAGCGTTTTTACAAACGTTTCATCGTTTTCCAAATCAGGTTCCAGCACGGCAATTTTTACAAGATTGGTGTTGGAAGTTGCAACCAGCGCACCCTTGCAGATGGCCACGCTGCGCACGCCATACTGCTGGTAAAAGCTGCGTGCCATACCATAGACATTGGCATCGCTGCCAAGAAGTACCGGTAAAAAATCAGACATAATACCAAACCTTTCCCATTTTGGTTATCCTTTATTTTACCGCCATTGCCACCACATGTCAAACGGCAATATTGCCTGCTTTGGGGGTGCGGGCACGGCGTTTTTTGTCTGCGCGGGCGAAAATTCCAGCAGCATTCGCCGCAAAATGCTTTTCTTTACGGCGCGAACCGTGTATAATAGGGCATATCGTACAAACAGTACCGGTTTCCGCCGGGGCAAGAAAGTAATAACCTGCGGTTTGTTTTTAGCTCCGCAGCCAGTTGAGGATTATAACCATGTGTGGAATTGTTGGCTTTGTCGGCGCACGCGCCGACATGCAGGAAATTTTGCAGGGCATGATGGATGCCATCGCCCACCGCGGCCCCGATGGCCAGGGCCAGTTTATTGAAGGCCCGGCAGCTCTTGGCCAGCGCCGCCTTTCCATCATTGACCTGGAGGGCGGCAAACAGCCCATGTTCAATGAGGACCAGAACCTCGCCGTCATCTTTAACGGCGAGATCTACAACTTCCAGGAGTTGACCGCCGAATTGATGCGCGCCGGGCACACCTTCGCCACCCGGTCCGACACCGAAGTTTTGCTGCACGGGTACGAGCAGTGGGGCAAGGAGATGCTGCAAAAGCTGCGCGGCATGTTCACTTTTGCCATCTGGGACCGCAAGAACGAAACGTTGTTCTGCGCGCGCGACCATTTTGGCATCAAGCCGTTCTATTATTACCAAAACGATGCCGGCGAGCTGCTGTTTGGCAGCGAGATCAAAAGCTTTTTGGCCCACCCCGGCTTCAAGAAAGAGCTGAACGAAGAGCAGCTGCCGCTGTATCTTTCCTACCAGTATTCCCCCGGGGAGGATACCTTCTTCAAGGGCGTCAAAAAGCTGATGCCCGCACACTGGCTGGAATGGAAAGCCGGGCAGCTGACGGTGCAGCGCTACTGGCAGCCCAAGTTTGACCCCGATGATTCCCGCACACTGGAAGAGTGGGAGGACGAGATCAGCGCGGCGATGAAAGAGAGCGTGCAGGCACACAAGATCGCCGATGTTGAGGTTGGCAGCTTCCTTTCTTCCGGTGTGGATTCCAGCTACATGGCCGCGCTGGCCCATGTGGACAAAACATTCACCGTTGGCTTTGCCAACAAGCAGTATGACGAAACCGACTATGCACAGGAGTTTTCCAAGCACATCGGGGTCAAGAATTACGCTTACCGCATTACGCCGGAGGAATACTGGGCCAACCTGGGCAAGATCCAGTACCACATGGATGAGCCTCTGGCGGATGCCGCTTCGGTCGCGCTGTACTTTGTCAACCGCGAAGCATCCAAGCAAGTCAAGGTCTGCCTGTCCGGCGAGGGCGCCGATGAATTTTTCGGCGGGTACAACATTTATAAAGAGCCGTTTACCGTAACCTGGTATGACAAGATTCCCCTGCCCATCCGCCGGGCCATCGGCGCGGTGGCGGACCTGCTGCCGCCGGTGCATGGCATCAACTTTTTGGTGCGCCGCGGCAAGCCGCTGGCGGAGCGTTACATCGGCAACACCAACCTGATGGATGAGCACCGCAAGAAAAAGCTGCTGAAAAACTACCGCCCCGGCAAGCTGCCCACCGACCTTTCTCGCCCGTACTTTGAGCTTTCCAAAGGGCAGGACGCTGTGACCCAGATGGAAACCTGCGACCTGAACCTGTGGATGGTGGGCGATATTCTGCTGAAAGCCGACAAGATGAGCATGGCCAACAGCCTGGAGCTGCGCGTGCCGTTCCTGGACCGCAAAGTATTTGAACTGGCAAGTCATATTCCGACCAAGTGCAAGGTGAACGCCACCCAGACCAAGATTGCGATGCGCGGTGCGGCAGAAAAGACCATTCCCGCCAAAACGGCAGACAAAAAGAAGCTCGGCTTCCCTGTTCCGGTACGCGCCTGGCTGCGGGATGAGCAGTATGCGGGTATTGTGCGCAAGGCATTTAACACCCCCGCCGCGGAGCAGTTTTTCCGCACAAAAGAGCTGAATGCCATGCTGGACCAGCATATTTCCGGCAAGCGGGATAACTGGCGGCAGATCTGGTGCATTTTTATGTTCTTAGTCTGGTACGATGAATACTTTGTAAAACGCTGAGGTGATAGCAACATGCTGTTAAAACAACTGCTGAAAAATCTGGACTATACACTTGTTCAGGGCTGCCTGAATACCGAAGTGACTGACATTTACTATGATTCCCGCAAGGTAACGCCGGGCGGTCTGTTTGTCTGCATCGTCGGCACCCAGCGGGACAGCCATGATTACGCCGCGGACGTTGCCGCCAAAGGCGCCGCCGTGCTGGCCATCCAGCACGACCTGCCCGCCGAGGTGCTGGCCGCTTTGCCGGATGTGACCGTGGTCAAGTTCGAGAGCACCCGTTACGCCATGGCGCTGCTTTCCACCGCCTATTTTGGCCGTCCCGCGCTGGAAATGACGATGGTTGGCGTGACCGGCACCAAGGGCAAAACCACCACCACCCACATGATCAAGGCTGTGCTGGAAGCCGCAGGTCACAAGGTCGGCATGGTCGGCACCAACGGCGTGTATTACCCCGGCCACCACTATGACCTGAACAACACCACCCCCGAGAGCTATGAGCTGCAAAAGATCCTGCGCCAGCTGGCGGATGCGGGGTGCGATGCCTGCGTGATGGAAGTTTCCAGCCAGGGCATTATGATGGACCGCGTGGCGGGCATCCATTATAAAGTGGGCGTGTTCACCAACCTGTACCCGGACCACATCGGCCCCGGCGAACATTCCAGCTTTGAGGAATACCGCAGCTGGAAAGGCAAGCTGTTCCAGCGCTGCGATGTCGGCGTGGTAAACGCCGATGACCCCAACACCGAAGCATTGCTGGAAGGCCACACCTGCAAGCTGGTTACCTATGGCATCCACGCCCCCAAGGTGGACTACCGCGCCAGCGAGCAGTACCGCCTGCTGCGCAACAAAGAGATGCTGGGCGTTGAGTTCACCCTGACCGAGCCGGACGGCCACACGCTGGACGTACAGGTGGGCATGCCGGGGCTGTTCAGTATTTACAACGCCCTGGCCACCATCGGCGTGGGCAAGGTGCTGGGCCTTGCGGATGCCCCCATCCATGAGGGGCTGAAAAAGGCGCTCGTCAAAGGCCGTGTGGAGCTGGTGCCCATCAGCCACAAGTTCACCATCCTGATCGACTATGCCCACAACGAAGCCGCCACCGAAAGCCTGATTGAAACCCTGCGGGAGTACAACCCCAACCGCCTGGTCGTGGTGTTCGGCTGCGGCGGCAACCGCAGCAAGCTGCGCCGTTACGGCATGGGCGAAGTGTGCGCCAAGTTGGCGGATTTCAGCATCCTGACCGAAGACAACAACCGCTTTGAAAAAGTGGAAGATATTATCGCGGACATCAAAACCGGCATGGCCAAGGGCAACCCGGACGCCAAGTATGTGGAAATTCCCGACCGGCTGGATGCCCTGCATTACGCCATTGACCACGCGCAGGAGGGCGACCTGATTGCCGTAATCGGCAAAGGCCACGAAGCCTACCGTGACCGCGAGGGTGTTAAAACGCCGTTTTTGGAGCGCGAGCTGATTGAAGAGTACGCCGCTGAAACTGGGGTAGAATAAGCAATTTTGCAGGGCTATGCTTTGCCTTTTGCTGCTTTGCGGCAAAAGCGGCACGGCCCTGCTTTTCTTTTGCACAAAACTATGGTATACTGTTTGTGTATGCTAAAAAATTCAAACCGAACCAATGCGGAAAGGAGGCCGGTTTGATGACCACACAACCACCTGACCGGCTTTTCCGCCCGGTCAGCCCAACAGCACAGGCCAAGGGCGAGCGCGTGTTCTGCGCTGCCGTGGCGCTGCTGCTGGTTTTATCGGAGGTATTCAGCTCCAACATTCAAAACACACTGCCCACATTCAGCCATGTGTGCCGCATTGCCTTAACCGTTACGGCGGCGGTGCTGCTGGTTGCCAAAAGCCTGCTGCTGACCCAGTGGCAGACCAAACAACAGACGCTGACAGCTGCCGCGTTGGCCGCTTTTGCGGTGTTTACCACCGCATACGGGCACGACCAATGGTTTTTGTTTGCCGTTTTGCTTGGCATTGGTGCCAAGGATGTTGATTTGCGCCGGGTGCTGCGGGTCTACCTTGCCGCAGCGGCTGGCGGGCTGCTGGCGGTGCAGCTGCTGCACGCCGCAACGCCGCTGGTGCCTTACCTGTACTACTGCCGCAACTGGGATTACGGCTATGGCCATTACAACGGGTACGGTGCCCGGCTGGCCGGTGTATTTTTTGCCTGGGGCTGGCTGCGTTGGCCGCGCCTGCGCTGGTGGGACTGGGGCGGCTTGGCTGCCCTGGCAGCCTACACGCTGCTGGTGCCCGGCTGCCGCGGGGCTGGCATTGCCATGGTGCTGCTGCTGGTTTTGTTTTTGCTGCAGCGTGCCCTGCCTGCCTTTTTTGAAAGCCGCATCTGGCACGGCATGGCTCTGGCTGCCGCACCGCTGGCGCTGGGGTTCAGCCTGTTGGCCGGGCGGCTGTTTGACCCGGATCATCCCACCGCCACCCCGTTGCTGGACAAACTGAACGGCCTGCTTTCCGGCCGGTTCGAGATCTGGCACCATGTGTTCTGGGGGTATCCCCTCTACCACCCGGAGCAGGACGGGGTGCCCGGCTGGTACCATGATGCCATGCCCAAGGCCGTTACCCTTTTGGGTGGCCTTGCCACTGATGGAGACGAGCACCACGCCATTGATAACTCTTTCCTTGCCATCCCGATGAACAAGGGTGTGCTGGGGGCCGTGGTGATTGGGGTCATCTTTTTGCTGTTGATGTGGCGGCTGTGCCAAAACCACTGCACGGGCGAAACTTTGTTTTTGACGGTGATCCTGGTTTACTTTTTGATGGAAAACAAATGCTTTTTGTTCTCCGCCGACCCCTTCATTCTGCTGCTGCCCGCAGCGCTGTTTCCCGCAAAGGGCAAGCCTCTGCCGGTCGTCTGCCCGCCGGTAACACGAGGGTGTATCTGAAAAGAATAGAAAAGCTGCCTGAACCTGTTTGCAGTGTGCAAACGATCCAGGCAGTTTTATTTTTATCCAATTTGTTTTTTGCCAAAAGCGGGCTTATCTCACAGCTCGTTGAGGATATTGCCGTCAATGGAGATGGTGATGACCTGCCACGGGATGAACTTGCCGCTGTTCTGCAAGGCCACCTTGGCGGCGCGTTCCAGCCCGCCGCAGCAGGGCACTTCCATCCGCACTACGGTCACGCTCTGGATGTTATTTTCGCGGATAATCTGGGTCAGCTTTTCGCTGTAATCCACATCGTCCAGCTTGGGGCAGCCCACCAGCGTGATATGGCCGCGGATGAATTTTTGATGGAAGTTGGCGTAAGCATAGGCCGTGCAGTCCGCTGCAATCAGCAGTTTGGCCCCATCAAAGTAGGGGGCGTTGACCGGAACCAGTTTGATCTGCACCGGCCATTGGGAAAGCTGAGACCGCAACACCGGCATGTCCTCCCCTGCCGGTTCCGGCTTATGCTGCATCTGGCGCATCTGGCTGCCGGGGCAGCCGTGGTGCATCTGCGGCGCAGGCTGGTGGAACACGCTGCGGGCCGCGCTGCCGGGGCAGCCGCCCAGCGGCTTTTGGGCGGCTGCGGCTTTCTGACGCTTGTTTTCCTCCACAGCCTTTTCATCATAAGCGGCGGCTTCGCGCTCCACAAAGGTGATAGCGCCGGTGGGGCAATGGGGCAGGCAGTCGCCGAAGCCATCGCAGTAGTCATCCCGCATCAGTTTGGCCTTGCCGTTGACCATGGCGATAGCACCTTCGTGGCAGGCATTGGCACAGGCACCGCAGCCGTTGCATTTATCGGTATCGATCTGGATAATTTTGCGAATCATAGAGGGTGTTCCTTTCTCCGCGCCGTTCAATGCCGTGCATTGCTGTGCGGCGCGCTGCTCTTTTCTTTTTACTGTGCTTGTATTATAATGCCATCAGGCCAATAAATCTGTGGTTATAACCACAAAAAGCGAGGAATCCCATGGAAAAAACAGCCAGCACCCCCATCCAGCTTTTCCGTGGCATGACGGCGGACGAACTTGCCGCCCTGCGCGCCGCCCACTGCATCCGTGTGCAGCGTTATGACAAAAACGCTCTGATCTACCATGCGGGCCGTGTGGTACATGAGATCGGCATTGTGCAAAGCGGCAGCGTAAACGTAGAATCCAACGACCTGTGGGGCAACAAAAGCATTTTGAGCCATGTGGAAGCCGGGCAGGCGTTTGCCGAAACTTATGCCCTGTGCGGCGAGCCGCTGATGGTGGATGTAGCCGCCGCGGAGCCGTGCGAAATTTTATGGCTGGATCTTGTACCCATGCTGCAGCAGCAAAGCACTGCCGCCAGCTGGTACCCCAAGTTTTTGCACAACCTGTTACTGCTTTCTATGCAGAAAAACCTGGCGCTCTCCCAACGCATCCGGTGCACCACACCAAAAAGTGCGCGTGGGCGGCTACTGACCTATCTTTCCGCGCAGGCAGTGCGGGCGGGCAGCACGCATTTTTCCATCCCGTTTGACCGCCAGCAGCTGGCGGACTACCTGAACCTGGACCGCAGCGCACTTTCCAAGGAGCTGGGCAAAATGCGGGACGATGGGCTGATCCGCTGCCGCAAAAACGAATTTGAGCTGTGCGGAACGGAATAACGCCCCCTGATCCCCTATCCTTAAGGCAACACCGCACAATTCCCGCCTTGCGGCTTAAGCACCGCTCCGGCAGCTGCGGCCTGCTTCGTCCAGCTTGTTGGCTTTCAACAGGCGGATCACTTCGGGGATATTGGTCTGGATGGGCCCCCTGCTGGCAGCGCGGCTTTTTGCAGCCCAGACACTGGTTGGCTTCGTCCATGACATGTAGTGCCATTGTTTTCCTCATTTCGCAACGATTTTGCGTGTTAAAAGCGCAACAAAGTTTCAACTCAACGCACTTTTTATCCATAATTATATTATAATAGCACTACATGCGCCGTGTACGCAAGCCCCATGGGCTGTATTTTGTACCGGCAAAGTAACGAAAAATCAACCGCTTTGCTGTGCATATCAGCAGCAATTTGCAGTTTTTGGTCCTGCCCCGCCAAACCCGCAAGGCTGGTACCCGCCGGAATTTTTGCGTGCTTTAACAGCGGCAGCGCGTTGCGCTTTGCCCCCAGCACCAACAGGTACGGCGGCAGCGCGGGCAGGCCCGCGGCGGGCACATCCAGCACAGCATCCAGTACCAGTCGCCGCAGGCGGGCCGTGGGGTAGCGCTTGGTTTTCAGGCGGTCATACAGATCATTTACCGTTTCTGCTTCGCGGGCTGCGGCATACAGGCGGTTTTCCAGCCCTTCGCCCGCGCCGCGTAAGGTACTCAGCTGCTCCGGCGTTTTGGTGCGCAGCAAAGTCAGCACTGCGGTGCTGAACTTTTCCGGGTCCGCCAGCTGACCTTGTTCCGCGGCCTGGCGGTACAGCTCCATGGCTGCCTGCGGCACAAAGGGGCTGGCAGCCTTGATTCCTTGCGTATGCACCAACTGCCGGATATGGGAAGCCGAAGCCAGTGCCTGCCCCTGTACCTGGCCGGTCTGGGCGGTGCCATGGGCTGCGCCCAGACGCGGCAGGGGCAGCCCCCTGCCGCAGAATGGCCTTGCAGTATTCGATCCCCAAAATGTTGTTGGGCGTTTGCAGCAAATCCGCAGCACCGGGGCACAATGTTTCGGCGGCTGCGGCACGGGCGGCGGCAAAGGGCAGGCCGCTTTCCAGCTGGCTGCGCAGCGCCGCCGGGAACGCCGCACTGCACAGCGCGGCAGCCGCTGCCTGCAAGGGGGCGGGCTCCGGGGTTTCGGCACCGAACGCAAGGGTATCGCACCCCAGCGCGGCCAGCAGATGTACCCCGCCAGCGGCAAACTGTTCTGCGCTGGCGTTGGCATAGGGCGCAGGCAGCGCCACCACCAGGTCCGCCCCGGCAGCCAGCGCTGCGCGCACCCGCACAGCTTCCGGCAGGATGGGTACCCCACCGCGTTGCACAACGCCGGTGCTCATGCACACCGCGATGGTACTGGCCCCCCGCTGCCGCAGCATGCGCAGCTGCAATGCGTGGCCGCTGTGGAACGGGTCATACTCTGCAATGATGCCGACAAAATTCATATCGTCTACCCCTGATTCTCTGCAAATTCTGTTCGCTTGTGTCGAAAAGAGCCTTGCAATGTTTTCTGCTTCATTATATAATAAATTTGTCTGATACAAAAGGGCCAATACAAAAACCGGGTCCCGCCCGGCATGGTTCTTAAATTTTGAAGGAGGACAAATCCAATGAAGATCCTTGTTATCAACTGTGGTTCTTCCAGCCTGAAATATCAGCTCATTGATATGCAAGGCGAGAAGGTGCTGTGCAAGGGCCTGTGCGAGCGCATTGGCATGGAAAGCAGCATGATTACCCATGAAGCCAACGGCAATAAAGCCACCACCCCGGCCATCTTCCCCACTCACACCGAAGCATTTGCTGAGGTTGTGAAGAAGATGACCACCGGCGATGGCAAGGTCATTGATGATGTCAGCGAGATCAACGCCATCGGCCACCGCGTGGTCCACGGCGGCGAAAAGTTCCAGGCCAGCTGCCTGATCACCCCCGAAGTGATCGAGACCCTGCGCGAGCTGAGCCCCCTGGCCCCGCTGCACAACCCTGCCGGCATCCTGGGTATCGAGGCCGCCAAAAAGGTCTTTGGCGATATCCCCAATGTTGCCGTGTTTGATACCGCTTTCCATTCCACCATGCCGCCGAAGGCTTTCATGTACGCCATCCCGTATGAATATTACGAGAAGTACGGCGTGCGCCGCTACGGCTTCCACGGCACCAGCCACAAGTACG
>OLNO01002531.1_pt1 | contig 12186 bp, 10 predicted proteins | sample 1672861 | NCBI WGS metagenome assembly OLNO01 (sample SAMEA3136731, study PRJEB25190) | human gut metagenome | reverse complement strand
AAAGTTACAGCCAGAATATGCAGCGGCTTGGCCGGGAGCTGATGACCACCAGCGATAGCATTCATCCACGCTTACCTGCTCAATTTCAGGAGTGAAGGTGCGCAGATATTCCATCAGCATCCGGCTCTTTTCCCGGTACATCTTATGATCCGGCGGTTCCATCACAAGACCCGGACATTTACGAAAGGCATTCGCAACAGGTTCCCCTGTGCGGATGCCATATCGTTTTGCGGCGGGGGATTTGGCCAGCACCACTCCATGGCGGGACTTCTGGTCGCCGCCTATAATGGCCGGTATCCGGCGCAGATCTACTGCCGCTCCTTTTTTCAGTTTTTCTACCGCTGTCCAGCTTAAGTAAGCTGAATTTACATCAATGTGAAAGATAATGGGCGTCATGCGGAATATCTTCCTTTCCTTTTCCCGGTTCTCCCGGCACAGTCTGTCCGCGAATCCCGTTACTTTTCCGTTTCCACATGGACAACCTGTCCTTTAATGTCTGCCTTCAGTTTACCGTCGACAGCATCGATCAGGATCGTATCGCCCCGGCCCACATTGCCGGCCAGGATCAGTCTCGCCGCAAGGGTTTCCACATTTTTCTGCAGATACCTCTTCAGAGGTCTTGCGCCGTACATAGGATCATAACCGCCTTCCACAATCAGGTCTTTGGCCTTCTCGGTCAGCTCGATCCGCAGTTCCTTCTCCACGAGACGTTTGTTCACATCCGCTGCCAACAGATCAATAATGGCACGAATATTCTCTTTCGTCAATGGCCGGAACATAATAATTTCATCCAGACGGTTCAGAAATTCCGGTCTGAAGTGAGCCTTCAGATCATTCATTGCCATCTCCTGGCATTTGCTGTCAATTGTGCCGTCGTCCTTGATTCCTTCCAGCAGGTAGCTGGCTCCGATATTGGAAGTCATAATAAGGATCGTATTCTTAAAGTCAACGGTACGGCCCTGAGAATCTGTAATTCTTCCGTCGTCCAGCACCTGAAGGAGAACATTGAATACATCCGGATGGGCTTTCTCGATCTCATCGAAGAGTACAACCGAATAGGGTTTTCTCCTTACTGCCTCCGTAAGCTGTCCGCCTTCGTCATATCCTACATATCCCGGAGGTGCTCCGATCAGTCTGGACACGGAGTATTTCTCCATGTACTCGCTCATATCGATACGCACCATATTATTTTCGTCATCAAACAGGCTGGCGGCAAGAGCCTTGGCAAGCTCGGTTTTTCCTACTCCGGTAGGTCCCAGGAACAGGAAGGATCCAATTGGTTTGGTCGGATCTTTAATTCCTGCCTTGGATCGGATAATTGCCTCCGTCACAAGCTCTACACCCTCGTCCTGGCCGATTACACGTTTGTGCAGTTCTTCCGCCAGATGAAGGGTTTTATTTCTCTCGCTTTCATTCAGTTTCGCCACCGGAATTCCGGTCCACCGGGAAATAATCCGGGCGATCTCCTCATCCGTTACGGCTTCATGAACAAGAGACAGGTCTTTTTCTTTTACCTTCTCTTCTTCCTCTTCCAGCTGTTTCTGAAGCTGAGGCAGGCGTCCGTACTGAAGTTCTGCCGCTTTATTCAGATCGTACTCCCTCTGCGCCTTCTGAATATCCCGGTTAACCTGCTCAATCTCTTCCCGGATCTTCTGAACGCGTTCTACGGAAGTCTTCTCATTCTCCCACTGAACTTTCTTGTTTGCGTATTCGTTCTTCAGTTCTGCAAGTTCCTGCTGCAGATGTTCCAGACGTTCCCGGCTGAGCCGGTCTTCCTCTTTCTTCAGCGCCTCTTCCTCAATCTCCAGCTGCATGACACGCCGACGCAGTTCATCCAGCTCGGTAGGCATGGAATCCAGTTCGGTCTTAATCAGAGCGCAGGCCTCATCCACCAGATCAATCGCTTTATCCGGAAGGAAACGGTCTGAAATGTACCGGTGGGACAACGTCGCCGCCGCTACAAGCGCACTGTCTGTAATCTTAACTCCATGGAAAACCTCGTACCGCTCTTTCAGGCCACGAAGAATGGAAATCGTATCCTCCACTGTCGGCTCATCTACCATAACCGGCTGGAACCGCCGTTCCAGAGCCGCGTCCTTCTCAATATACTGCCGGTACTCGTCCAGCGTGGTGGCACCGATGCAGTGCAGCTCGCCTCTGGCAAGCATAGGCTTGAGCATATTTCCGGCGTCCATTGCGCCGTCCGTTTTTCCGGCGCCTACGATTGTGTGCAGCTCATCAATAAACAGGATAATCTTGCCGTCGCTGTTCTTCACTTCTTCAAGGACCGCCTTCAGACGTTCCTCAAACTCTCCGCGGTATTTTGCTCCTGCTACAAGCGCGCCCATATCAAGGGAGAAAATCGTCTTTTCCTTCAGGCCTTCCGGCACATCCCCGCTGACAATTCTCTGGGCAAGCCCTTCTACAACTGCCGTTTTACCAACGCCCGGTTCTCCGATCAGCACCGGGTTATTCTTTGTTTTACGGGAAAGAATCCGGATCACATTGCGGATCTCTTCATCTCTTCCGATTACCGGATCCAGCTTCTGCTCTCTTGCTCTTTCTACAAGATCCTGGCCATATTTGTTCAATGTATCATAAGTCGCTTCCGGATTGTCGCTTGTCACCCGCTGGTTTCCTCTCACCGTGGAAAGAGCGTGTAAAAATCCCTCCCGGCTGATACCGAACTCCCGGAAAAGCTGTTTCATATCTTTACTTGCATATTTTAACAGGGCAAGAAACAGATGCTCGACAGACACATATTCGTCTCCCATCTGTTTCGCCTCATCCTCTGCATGAATGAGGACATTATTGAGATCCTGTCCTACGTAAGCCTGACCGCCCTGGACTTTCGGCCGCTTACCGATGGCCTGCTCAACTCTGTCAATAAAGAGCCGGCCCTGGATACTCATTTTTTCAAGTAATTTTAAAATCAGGCTGTCGTCCTGTGTCAGCAGTGCATAGAGCAGATGCTCCTGCGCCAGTTCCTGGTTCCCGTTATCTGCAGCAACCTTTTCACAGTCCTGAACCGCCTGCAGTGATTTCTGTGTAAATTTATTTATATTCATGGCTCTCCCTCCTTTTCGCCACGTGTAATTCCGTGTTCTACCAGTAATATAGCAAGAATTGTTAGCCAAGTCAAGGCTCGAGTGCTAATTTCGGAAAATAAATTTTCAAATCCGGTTTCCGGGCCGTTATTCCGGATTTTTTCCTGCTTCTGAGATACCGTCCTCAGACCTATCTGCTATTTATTTTTCCTGAAAATGAAGATTCCGTGATATAATGATCAGAATGGACGCCTGCATCGGCCAGGCGCCCAAAATCGAGTTATTTAATTCAGGAGGCTGTTTTATGAATCCAACTGTCAGCATTATCGTACCTGTTTATAATGCAGAATCCTGCCTGTCCCGCTGTGTGGACAGTATTCTCGGACAGGAGTATCCGGACTTTGAAGTTCTGCTCGCAGATGACGGAAGCACAGACCGCTCCGGCAGCATCTGCGACGCCTATGCAGCTTCTGATTCCCGGGTCCGGGTTATACATAAACCTAATACCGGAGTATCCGACACAAGAAATGCTGCAATCAGCCAGGCCCGTGGAACTTATCTTCAGTTTCTGGACAGCGACGACTGGATCACTCCGGACGCGACAAAGCTTTTCGTCCGGGCAATGGAAGATACACAGTGCGACATGGTAATTGCAGATTTTTACCGGGTTGTCGGCGGACGTGTTTCCCATAAAGGGGATATTGATGACAGCTCTGTTCTGTCCCGGGAAGAATTTGCAGGTCATATGATGAAAAATCCGGCTGATTTTTATTATGGCGTTATCTGGAATAAATTATACCGAAGGGATATTATAGAAAAACATCATCTGAGAATGAATACCGAACTGGACTGGTGCGAAGATTTTCTTTTCAATCTGGAATATATCCTGCATGCGGAAACCTTCTATGCACTGAAAGCGCCTGTCTATTACTATGTAAAAACAAAAGGATCCCTCGTATCGCAGAGCGCCACAATCGTAAACTCCGTCCGCATGAAGCTTACGGTTTTCGAATACTATAACCGCTTCTACAAACACGTGCTGGATGAAAAAGACTATGAAAAGAACCGTTTTCAGGTTTACCGTTTCCTGATCGACGCCGCGAAAGACGGCACAGTTCCTCCCGCCATACTTCCCGGAGCCACAAAACTCGGAAGAGAACGGACGAGTATCTGTCCGGAGGCCGTAACAGGGGAAGGGATTCTGGCTTCCTTTTACCGCAGCCGCAAACTGCTGGACCGGTATCTGGAAATTGCCGCCCTGAAACACGGCCTTTCTCTGGATGAAATCCGGATGCTGATGTTTCTGGATCATGCCCGCCAGATCCGTACAAAGAAAGATCTGGCAGACTTCACCGGCATGACCCCGCGCGCCCTGACGCTTATGCTCCAGAAACTGGAAGCAAAGAAACTGATCAAGGCTACCGAACGGCCGGCAGAAAAAAAGGCAAAATCAGGATCGTCTTCCCGCTCTTCCGGAAAGATTCTGGATATTGTTTTCCTGCCCGATTCAGGACCCGTTCTCCAGGATCTCCAGACCGTACAGAATGATTTCGACCAGGTACGCTTTTCAGGCATGGATGACGAAGAGCTGATACAGTATGCGGTTCTTACTGAAAAAATCCGCCAGAATATTCAGGAAACGCTTCTTTAGGGCTCCCCGATATCCACAAAATCCGTTGCCACTTTTTCCCGAAACCGGATGTCATGATCAACTGCCAGCATAGTCGGCCGGCAGCTCAGCAGGAGCTGCTCGATCTGCATCCGGGAGAAAATATCAATATAATTCAGCGGCTCATCCCAGATATACAGGTGGGCAGGCCTCAGCAGTCCTGCCGCGATCAGGACCTTCTTTTTCTGCCCTTCCGAATATTCCTCCATGTTTTTGCCGAACTGGTTTCTGTCCACGTCAAGTTTCCGAAGGACAGCGCAGAACAGACTTTCATCCAGATCCTTTTCCCGGCAGAAATCAAAAATACTCCCTCTCAGAAAAGACGTATCCTGGCTTACATAGGAAATCACCAGCCCCGGCGCGGTATACAGACTGCCGCTTTCCACGCAGAGACCGCTTCCCGTCCCATTTTCCCCGTTCTCACATCCGGCCCGACGAAGGATCATTTTCAGAAGACTGGACTTGCCGCATCCGTTGTGGCCTCTCAGAAAGAGCCGTTTTCCCTGGCAGAGTTCAAAACTCAGATTTTCAAACATACATTCTTCTGACCCCTCATATCTGAGCGACAGCTGCTCTGCCCGTACCAGCGTCTTTTTATGATGTTCCAGAGGCATAATCTTCAGATCTTCCACCGACTCGATATCCTGCAGCAGGCCTTCCTTTTCCCGGATCTCCCACTGTATACGCCCCTGCATCTGGCGGACCCTGCTGTTCATCTTTTTTGTCTTTGCTCCAATATAAGACCGGGTTGCAATGGACCGGTCATGCTCTTTAACCGGATCAAATCCGATCTTCGCCCCCTCGTTTTTCTCCGCCCATCTCGTTGTCTTCTCCGCCGCTTTTTTCAATTTCCCGATTTCTTTCAGATGTTTTTCATTTTCCTTTCTGGCAAAGTCGTCCTTTCTTCTTTTATTTTCCTCCCAGCTGGAGAAATTGCCGCTCTGCAATTCAATACTCCGGCGGTTCAGAACCAGCATATGATCCACACAGGCATCCAGCAGGTCCCGCTCATGAGAAACCAGAATGAACCCTTTCTTTCCCGCCAGGTAAGCCTTCACACTTTCTCTACCGCCCTCTGTCTCGCCTCCTGATCCAGATGATTGGTCGGCTCATCAATCAGCAGGAAATCATTTTCTCCGGAAAAAAGTACTGCCAGCATAATCTTCGTCCGCTCTCCAAAGCTCAGCGTTTCAAAAGGCCGGTAGAGCGCCTCCGCATCCAGGCCCAGCCGATCCAGTTCACACAGAATGCGCCACTGCTCGCATCCCGGTTTCCACCGTTCTGCCAGTTCCGCCCCGGAACATTCCATCTCTTCCGCCCCCATCCGGTAAGGGAAATAGTCGAATCTCGTACTGCAGTCAATGGTGCCGCTGTACGGAAGCTCTCCCATCAGCAGCCGCAGAAATGTCGTCTTCCCCTTTCCGTTTCTGCCTGCAAATCCCAGTTTCCAGCTGGTATCTACTGAAAATGATACGTTTTCAAAAACTGTGTCCGGACTTCCCTCATAAGAAAAAGTGAGGTTGTTTACACAGATCTGTGACATACACATTCCTCCTCTCATGTGCTGTCAGAGACAGGATACAGCTGTAAACTTCCTCACTTTACGTATTCTCTGTATGATTCTTATAAGTATCCGCTCTGCCGCTGCAGACAGAAAACAATACTTTCCGGTTTTTCCATAAAAAAAGAGAGGCTGTGAAGACTTCACCTGTTTCCGGCAGCATAAAACAAATATCCCCTGACGGGTGATATACTTACTGTTTCATACGTTCAAAAAACAGATTATTTCTTCATCTTTTCACCTCTTCCTTCAAATCTGCATCCATTATATGCCCGGATTATCCGTCTGTCAAACACTTTTCCGACAGTTTTTCATTTTCCTTCGGCAGCACCTTCTTGTGAATAAAAAGAATATTTTATATAATAGATTCGATTTTCATATAGGAAAGATTCACTCAGAAGACCCCTCTGCAGAACAGCTGAAATCAGACAGAATGTCCGTTTTCCCCTGTTTTCACGCATCTGCAACCTCGGGTTGCGCATTTGCAACCGCATTTTGGTGGCCTGCAACCGCAGAAAAATGTATTCTGACAGTGAAGGGAGGACACAAATATGACCTTTGGAGAAAAAATACAGAAACTAAGAAAAGAAGCCGACCTGTCTCAGGAAGAACTGGCCTGCCAGCTGGGAGTATCCAGGCAGGCAGTCAGTAAATGGGAACGGGACAGCGGATACCCTGAAACAGAAAAAATCATACACATGAGCAGGCTTTTTAATGTAACCCTGGATTATCTTCTTAATGAAGAAAATTCCGGCAGAAATCAGAACAGCGCGCCACCCCGTACAGAGGAAGAAAAAGGGTTCTATGTAAGTCTGGAAACCGCCCGGGGATTCCTCTCCTGCCAGAAAGTACGGTACCGGAAAATAAGCCTGGCAGTATTCCTCTTCATCGCAAGTCTGGCGTTCAGTTTTATTGAAGCTGAAATCGGCATTCTGTTCTTCATCCTTCTTGTAATTGCCGGAGCGGTTCTTCTGTTCTCAGTGAAGATCAGTGATATGCCGTATCGGAGACTGTGGAAGGAACCGCTTCTATTTGATAAAAATATTCTGTCAGAACTGACTGCCGAATACATCGATTACAGGAAAAAGGCACACGCCGGAACTCTTACCGGAATCGCCCTGATCGGAATCGGTATTCTGTTCCTTCCTCTCCTGCTTCCTGCAGAGCAGGAGCTCTGGGACAGTATTCTTCTGGGGACCGGGATGATCCTTGCCGGGGCAGGCGCGTTTCTGTGCATCTATCTGACAGGTATGGTAAAATCCTACCGGCTGCTGGTCAGAAACACAGACCCGTTATAATAATATACATTATCCTCCCCTTCAGAAAGGAGTGAATTTTCCATGAAAATAAAGAAAACCGTCACAGCACTCTGCACCTTGACCGCCGCCCTCCTCTGCGGCTGCGGATCCGGCCCTGCCAGCCTGCCTTTGGACTTGCCGGATATTTCCGGAAATTCCGGAACATTCTCAAAAGCACAGGAAATCACTGTTATCCCGGCAGGTACAGAACAGACAGACCGGATTATTACCGGGAGCGGAGAAATCGAGGCCTTCATAGCAGAAACAGATCCGGAAAGCTGGGAAATGGACACAATCCCTGAAAGCGCAGAAGAAACCGGTACTTTTCAGTTTGCCCAGGAAGAAACCAGAAAGCCGGGGCAGTCGGAAAACGACGTCCGCATGCAGACTATATGTGAAATAACAGTCTATGACAGTCCTTATCTTTCACTGCAGCTTTCCGGCCCCTTTCCTCTGTCCTTTTCTTTTAAACTTCCTCCGGAAGCAGCCGATTATCTGAACGGATATTTCTGATCTTTCAGCGTCGGTATACAGGACCACATCTGTGTTCTGTGTACTGACGCTGTTGTTTTTTTATGCTATAATTTCTCTATACACAGAAACCCGACTATCAAACAACTTATTCAGGAGATCAGATTATGAATATAGAAGTAATGAGAGCAACTCAAACATGGCAGCAGGCCGGAGCCTATTATGTCCGCATTCAGGCAATGGCAAAGCAATACAATATCACACTCCGGGAAGAGTTTGATGAACACGATACACCGGATACCAGATATATCGTACTTCTGGACGGGGATTTTCCCGTTGCGACATGCCGCCTGTACGAACTGCCGGAAGATGAGGCTGAACTTCCCACTATGATGCTCGGGCGTATTGTCGTACTTCCGGAATACCGGAAGCACAGCCTCGGCCGTCTTGTTGTCAGCGAAGCGGAAAAATGGGCCAGGGAACTGGGCTGCAGAAAAGCCGTACTGGACAGCCGCGATGTGGCTGTCGGCTTCTATGAAAAGCTTGGTTACACCGCCTATCCCGACAGAGTGGTAAAAGGCTGGACCTTCACCTGCATTCATATGGAAAAGATGCTGGAATAATCTGCATTACAGGCAAAAATTTCTCTGCATAAGCAGACATTTCCTGTTCTTTCAGACGGGAACCGATTCGGCCGCCCCTGAAATATACGTCCTTGATTTCTGTTACATTTGTGATATTATTGTACCTGTGACACGAAAACTTTCCTTTATTTACGGTAGTTTCAATAAATGCTGTACCGGCTGGTGCAAAGATGAGGTGATGGGATGTTCCACGATACAATGTTTATATGGCTGGGCTACTTGTCCGGCAGTGTCTTATATGCCAGGATATTTGCCAGACTGTTCCGGAAAGAAGATATGCTGGAAGAAAGCCGGGATCACAATCCCGGAACGGCAAACGCATTTATGTACGGAGGGTTCTGGTGCGGATTTCTGACGCTGATCTGTGATCTGGGCAAAGGTTTTCTCCCCGTATATCTTTTTATACTCCACAGCACAGCACCCGCTCCCGCACCTTTTTTGTCAGCACTTGTCATAGCAGCTCCGGTAATCGGTCATATTTTCCCGCTGTTCTACCGGTTCAGAGGCGGAAAAGGAATCGCCGTTACATTCGGATGTCTTCTGGGACTGTACCCGGTACTGCATCCTTTCTTTATCCTGGCGTTCTGTTTTATATTCTTTTCCGTTGTACTGAAAATTACACCGCATTTTTACCGGACTATTTTTTCTTACGCATTCTCACTTGTGATTATGTACCGGGAACTTGACAGCGACGCTGTTGTTCTTGGTTTCCTGCTGATTACAGCAGCGGTACTTCTAAAAATGTTTACCAGCAAAGAAGAGCGGAATAAACTGGAGGTGAAATTACTTGGACGCACTAATCCTTTCCTGCGGGACAGGCGGCGGACATGATGCGGCCGGAAACGCCATCGCAGAAGAACTGACACGCCGGGGGCATCACGCGGTAATGTTTAATCCTTATACCCTCCAAAGCGAACAGCTGGCTGAGAGGATTAACCGCGTATATATAACAGCCGCCCGGAAAGCGCCTCTGATGTTCGGAGCCGCTTACAACATAGCGCAGCTGTACAGGCAGCTGCCCTTCCGTTCCCCGGTTTATTTTGCCAACCGCGCTATGACTTCAGTACTGCAGGAATATCTGTCCGGACATCATTTCGATATTATCATTACTCCCCATCTGTTTCCCGCTGAAATCATAACAGCCATGAGACAGAAAGGGCTGTACACTCCGAAAACGATTTTTATCGCGACAGATTATACCTGTATTCCGTTTACCGAGGAAACAGAATGCGACGCCTATGTCATCCCGGCTGCAGGTCTTGCGGAATCATTTACAGACCGCGGACTTCCGGCCGAAAAACTATATCCTCTCGGCATCCCGGTACGCAGATGCTTTTCTCAGGGAGAATCCCGCAGCAGAGCCCGCGCACAGCTGGGCCTCGACCCGGACAGAAAATATATCCTGGCCGCCGGCGGCAGTATGGGCGGAGGAGATATCAGAAAAGCGATCTATACACTCATAGATCTGGCAGCCAGCCGTTCAGATACCGAACTTATCATTGTATGCGGCTCCAACAGAAAACTGTATGATGAATTAAGCGCTCTCAGCCTTCCAAAGGTGACAGTTATCGGATTTACCGATGATATGGCCGGATATATGAAGGCCGCCGATCTGTTTGTCACCAAACCCGGCGGCCTGTCCTCAACAGAAGCAGCTGTATGCGGCGTTCCGCTGGTACATGTTGCGGAAATACCGGGATGCGAAACCTACAACGCCCGGTATTTCAGTTCTCACGGCATGAGTATCTCCTGCAGCACATCCAGAGAAGGACTGCAGGCTGCTTTTACGCTTCTGGATGACAGAACTGCCCGTGATACAATGCTTTCGAATCAGAAAAAACGGATTCCCGCAGACGCCGCCGCTCAGATCTGTACCCTTGCAGAGGATATGTCCCCTCTGCATGAAAGCCGGAATATTCCCGTAACCGAAATAATACGGCCTGCGATCTCGTAAAATATCATCATCAAAAAACCTCAGACCGGTCATAAAACAACGGACCAGTCTGAGGTTTTTCATTTATAGAAAATCAGTTTATTTTCTGTTCTGCTTTTTCGTATATGCGGTAATACCTGTCAGGCATCCAAAGGAAAGCAGGAGTAATTCGAACCAGAAAGCAGAGAAACTGCTGTCTCCTGTTTGAGGAGCGCTATTCTGACTCTGGCCTGAAAGCTGTGTACCGGTTTCATTTCCGGACATACCTTCATCTCCGGATCCTCCCTCATTTCCAGACGCACCTTCATTTCCGGATCCTCCTTCGTTTCCAGACGCACCTTCATTGCCCGGGTCAGGATTTTCTCCTTTCTCGTCAGAAGAGGCTTCCTTGTTCCAGATTTCTATTGTACCGGAAAGTTCATTGCCGTTTACATCATAGTCTTCATATGCGGAAACCGGAACCGTCCAGCGGAAAGTATTCTGCGCGCCCGCAGCGGCGTCATATGTTCCTTCAATTGTCCAGTTTACCGGCATATTTACGGGTTCTGTATTCCCTTCCAGTATAATCTGCGCCTGTGATCCCAGTTCTTTATTTGTTCCGTCGGACAGAATGGTTTCTGCAGTATAGTAATCGGAAAACCTGTTGTCGGCCGGACCGGACGGTGCAGTCACACTTTCAATTTTCTGTTTGCTGGTTGCGAAAGAAACAGAAATCGTTATACTGCCGTCGTCATTCCGAGTAACCGTCGCCGGATTTCCGTCCACCGTTGCGCTGACAGAAGAAGCAAATACATAGGCTGCATTTTCGGTAAATACTTCAGTTAAAGTCACGCTCGCCGTATATTCCGTATTCCAGTTCGCGGAATTTTCAGTTACAGCACTGCCGTCTGATGTATGATAGGTTACAGGAAGGGCAGATGCAAAACCTTCTGTGCTGCATTGTGCCTCCATATCAAATGCATCTCCGCCGGCCGGCAGATCAATACCGGTAATATCGACAGAATCAACGGTATGTATAGTTCCGGCCGCTGCCTGGACGGCATAGGTCAGGCCATCTTCCAGAGTAGTTTCCAGCCATATTTTACAGTCAGGAAGCAGGGGATCTGAAGAAAGGGCAAGCTGATCCCGGATATCTTCCGCAGTAAGGAAACTGACTCCGCCCACCTGCTTACTGTAATACCAGTCAGTTCCATCCGTATTTCCCTGAATTACCAGTTGTACCGATCCGGCTGCCTGCGGATCGGTATTTACACCTATTGTTCCGGCAGAGCTGTCATAAAATACATTTCCAACAGGGATCTCACTGCCGTCCATCCGCAGTGTCATCGCTGAATCTTTTTCCAGATTGCCCGATACGATTGAAGAAGTCGAAACCGGAACTGAGGATGCAAAAAGTACGGAGGAGAGATCCAAGTTAAATGCAGGCTGGATGGAATTCCCCCTGTAATCACTTGGAACGCCGTCAACCTGAACATACCCCGGATTATAATTCATTGAATCGGCAACAAGCGCGCGGTCCCGTCCTATCTTCTCCGGATCGTCGTTCTGCACCACCAAGGCAAG
>OLNO01002529.1_pt1 | contig 12191 bp, 13 predicted proteins | sample 1672861 | NCBI WGS metagenome assembly OLNO01 (sample SAMEA3136731, study PRJEB25190) | human gut metagenome | reverse complement strand
GCGCCTGCGGGCGCGAACTCTGCGAGGCTTTTTGACAAACAGAGAGGCACCCGCTGAAGCGGGTGCCTCTCTGCGTTGCCGATCACGGACGGATGATATTCTCTGAGATCTCACTCAGAGCCTTGGCCGCCTCCATATCAAAAGCCTGACACTTCGCCAGGTCGCCCAGGGACACGATCCCCACAATCTTCCCGCCCTCTGTGACTGGCAGACGCCGGACCTGCTGGGCCGCCATCAGACGGGTGGCTTCTCTGCAGTCATCCCCCGGGGAGACCGTGGCGCAGTTGCGGGTCATGATATCCCGCACCGGCACCTGGGCCGGGTCCTCCTCCGCCGCTACACACCGCAGCACGATATCCCGGTCCGTCACGATTCCCCGCAGACGTCCGTCCCCGCCGCACACAGGAAGAGCTCCCACATTGTGCCGGCTGATCAGCCGGGCCGCCAGGGCCGCCGAGGAGCTGGGCTCCACTGTCACCACAGCGGGGTTCATCAATTCACGCACTTGCACACCAAAAACCGCCTTTCTGTCAAAGCTCTTGTATGCTCCAGTTTTCCCCAAAACAGGCGGTTTTATTCGAAAGCCCGGAGCGCAGAGCACACTCCGGGGCTTTTTTACGGGTTTTCTTCATTTTCCAGGAAATAAGACGCCTCCATGTCCGCTGTGGCCAAGGCGAAGGCGAGCGGATATTTTTGAAACGCCTGCCCCACAGTACGGGCGTCCTCCGGGCCGGAGAAGCCCATGTGCCAGCGGATCGCCATGGCCTCCTCCCGGGTCAGCCGGATAAAGCCGTTGGCGATGTACACGCTCTTTTCCCCGTGTCCATAGGGCAGAGGGTCATCAAAAGTAAAGGTGGGTACCCGCTCCCACTGTCCAGTGGCATCGTTCTTCACGTTCCGAAAGCTCTTTTTATAGCAGCCCACCTTGCACAGATCATGGAGCAGGGCCACCACTGCCACACTCTCCTCACTGTACTCCAGGCCATACAGCTCCTGGACCCGTTCCCGGGCCAGATAGTCCACCAGACAGTGGTAGACATTCAGGCTGTGGTCACACAGCCCGCCCGCATAGGCCCCGTGGTATCGGGCGGAGGCGGGGGCGGTAAAAAAGTCGCTCTTGTTCTCCAGATAGTCCAGCAGGGCGTCTGCCCCTGGGCGAGTGATCTTCTCTCGAAAGATCTCGATAAATTCCTCTTTGCCTGACATCATATCCCTCCATCTGCCTAACTGAACTGCCCGGCAGCCCAGCACATTTTTAACAGTAAAGCACATTGTAGCATAGAGGTGAAAAAAAAGCCATAGTAGATAGATCTCTATCTCTACTTACAAAAATTTTTATCATCCAATAAATGTAATTAAATCCAAAAAATCCACAAAAAATCTGCCGTCTATTTGTGAATTCTGAGGAATTTTTGAAAATATGTTGCATTGAACGGATTGATCGCACATAATAGGCCCATAGGAACTCAACCAGTTCCCCCGGGCACCTGTATGAGGGTTCTTAGCGAGGCATAGGAAAAGAAGGACATTATGGAGAATGGAAATGCAAAAGAGCGCCGTATCGCTCAAGAACTGGAACTTCTAAAGCAATATCAACGGGTCTCTGTAAAAGATTTGGCCGCTACACTCGAAGTCTCTGAGATGACCATCCGACGGGATCTGGATCTCCTGCGGAAAAACCATGTATTGGAACGGAGCTATGGCTATGCGACTCTCGCCAAAGGCGGCGATGGCTATGCCTATGATGGAGAAGTTTATGACCTTCGTCTGGCCCGAATTCAAAACCTCAGCGAAAAAGACCGTATTGCCAAATACGCCGCCACGCTGATTGAGCCAGGAGACTGGATTTTTTTGGATAATGGCACCACTGTGGGGCGCATTACCTCATATCTCCCCACAGATTTTGAATTTACAGTCTTATGTTATAATTTTACGATCCTCGCGGAACTGCTTAAGCGTCCAAATATTAAAATCATTTTTCCCGGCGGCTATTACCATCCGGAGGATTACAATTTTACCTCTCCGGAAGCTGTGGATTTTATTCGCCGGCACCGTGCCAACAAATCCTTTATTTCTGTCTCAGGGATCCATCGCAGTCTGGGCATTACCTGTATCAATGCTCATATTGTGGATAGTAAAAGAGCATTGATCGATTCTTCCGCACAAAATATCATGCTGGCAGATTCCAGTAAATTTGATTTGGTAAAAGCCAATCATTTTGCTGAACTTCATGATATGGATATGCTGATTACAGATAATAAACTCTCTCTGGATTGGCGGGATTTCTTAAACAACGCCCAAATAAACTTAAAATTGGTGTAGTTACATATTGTGAAAGAAGATCTCCGGCAAAGTACCACATGAGTTGGTATTTTGCTCGGAGATTTTTTGTTTGATCAAACATATATTTTGTGAAATTATTTTGCTAAATGAACAAAAATAGCTAAATTGAACTAGATAATACGCCAAAAAAGTGTTTAATATATTGACTTCGCACATTTTAGGTAGTATTATCAAACAAAAACAAAGATTATTTCTTCTTATTTATGTTCAAATAAACGTTTTAAAGGGAGAAGGAACACCATGCGCTTTACAGAAATCACAGATGATCTGACAGGTGCGGCCGACTCCGGCAGCTACTTCACTGCCCGGAGGCAGCAGCTGAAAATCTGTACCTCAGGAGAAAGCAGTTTAAACAGATCAGATAATGAACTTCTATCTGTCAATCTGTGTTCTCGAAACGTGGAAGGCGAAGTGGCCCGCAGAGTCCACAGTGCGCTGTTGAAAAGACTTTCAAAAGAGACTGGCCATATTTATATGAAAAAAATCGGCACTGGTTTTCGAGGCAACGATTCCTATGAACTGGAAGGACTTCTGCAGGCCTGGCCCGACTACCTCGTCTTTCTCATTGACAACGCGCCGGATCTGGGTACCTTTACCCTCTATGGGCATCAGTACTGCGAGGGAGAGATCCTCCCCAAATCCCTGTATGCTAAGGATCCCATTTTCCCTCCCAAGGAATCCTATATTCCAGATATTCTTTCCCACGGGACAAAGCTCCCCATTGGGCTTGTGGACATTGATACTGTGAAAGGCGGCGATCTTGCGGGCGCTGTTCAGCAGCAGATAAGTAGGGGCTGCCGGATTCTGGTCTTTGACGCCATTACCAAACGGGACACGCTGCATATTATTCGTACGCTACAGCCTCTCTATCCAAAGGTCTTTTGGACCGGTTCTCTCGGGCTTGCGGATGGTCTGGCCGAATATCTCTATGGGCCGGAACAGCCCCTCCCTCCGGCCGCAGTCCGCCAAGTGCGCTGCCTCGGCTTCTGTGCCTCCGCATATGAAATTGCGAAAAAACAGCTTGCGTATTCTCAGTCCCGGGGGCTTACAGTGGTTCCTGTGGAAATAGACGCCTATATAGAGGGAGATCAAACTGTCCCCCATCGGGCGGCGGCAGCGGCTCTGGATGCTTTGGCGCACGGCAACGTGATCCTTGCCCCTGCGGTTGAGCGGTACTCCTATCAGCCTGGTACCAGTGTCAGGATCATGGAGTGTTTCGGAACTCTCGCCCCCCTTGTCTGCGAATCGGCTGTATTTGACCGGCTCATCATTGTAGGCGGTGAGACCTCCCAGGCCATCTTTCGCCACCTGCATGTAAATCATCTGGAACTAGGTCGGGCCTTGGAGCCCGGCGTTGCTCAAGGCAGGATTCTGGACGGCGCTCTCACTGGCAGAGAATTTGCCCTGAAGGGCGGCAGCATGGGCAGTGTTCCGGTTCTTGAAAAAATGATGTGCCGCTGGGAGGACGTCCAATGAGCTGGAAGGAATCTTACTCCGATCAAATAGAAAATCTGATCTCCTACTCCAAACTGATCTATCAGCGCGGACTGGTCAGCGCTGCCGGCGGAAACATCAGCGCCCGGTGCGGCCGACATGTGCTGATCACGGGAAGCAATATCCCTCTGCGTACTGTTACGCCGGAGGGGCTGGTGCTCTGTGATGAAAACGGCACTGTTCTGGATGCCCCCCCTCATCTGCGTCCCTCCAAGGAGTCTGCTTTTCATCTTGGCATCTACCGAATCCGCCCCTCTGCACAATATGTTCTGCATGCTCACCCTGTGTTTTCCACGATTTGGTCCATGCAAAATCAGGAGCTTCCCCTCTACACAGAATCCGCCAAATTAAAACTTGTCCATGTCCCCCTAATCCCAGATGGACAACCGGGGTCTGCTGATCTGGCGGAGAAGGTGCTCACAGCGGTCTCTCACACCTCGGAAGATACCACAGCTTTTCTGATGGAAGCTCATGGCGTTCTGATCCTTGGAGAAACTATGGAAAACTGCTTTCATCAGGCTGAACTGCTGGAGGACAGCGCCAAAATTGCCGTCTTTCAGAAACTACTCCACCCCTAAGCGCTGTTCACCGCTCACAGGCAGAGCGGGTCAGATAAGAAGAGTAAAATGAACACACTGAAAGGAGAACCAGAAATGAAACAATTCAAAAAACTTGCCGCTCCTCTGCTTGCCGCCGCCCTTCTGATGGGTACCGCCGCCTGCGGCGGTGGAGGCGCCACATCTTCCGCAGGCACATCTTCGCCTGACTCCTCCTCCCCTTCTGCAGACGCTGTAACCTTTACTGTTACGGCAGATGTCACCGGGGACCGGGCTCCCTATGTGGAGCGCTTTGCTCAGTTGGTTGAAGAAAAAACGGAAGGCCGTTACACTGCTTCCATTATTGCAGCTGGTTCTCTGGGCACTGGCTCTGATATGGCCCAGATGCTTCAGATGGGCACGCTGGATGTGCTGATGAGCGATGACATGACCATGGACGGTGTACTGGACGGTGCGCTGGGCTTTGCTTGGCTCCCCGGACTGGTGGCGGATTATGAGGAAGCTGACGCCTACTATAATAATGGCTGGATTGCGGACAAGGTAGCGGAGATTATGGCGGAGAACGGCCTGATTCGAATCTCCTCCTTCTGCAACGGCTTCCGCCAGGTAGGCAACATTGTCCGCCCGGTCACTGAAATGTCCGATCTGGCGGGACTGAAAATCCGCACCCCCTCCGTAGAATCTGTGGTGGAATTTTACGAGAAGTGCGGTGCCCTGCCTGTGATGATCTCCGGCTCTGAGGTGCTGAATGCCCTGCAGACCGGTACAGTGGACGGGCTGGATAACGCCGTGTTTAACTACACCAACCAAGGCATCACTGATGTGATCACCCACATCACTGAGCTGAATTACTGCTATTCCGGCGGCTGCTTTATCGCCGGTTCCCCCTTCTGGGACAAGCTCAGCGATGAGGACAAGGCCATTTTTGCGGAATGTGCTCAACTCGCTTCTGATGAGTTTACCACCTTCTTCCGGGAAAAGACGGAGTCCATGACTCAGGAGGGCCTGGAAAGCGGTCAATGGACCGTGGATCAGCCTTCTGACGATATGAAGGCTGCCATGCAGGAGATTTCCGAGGAAATCTGGGAGGAGAGCCGGGAGAAATATGGTGATGAAATCATGGATGTCATCATCAGCGGCGAGTATAGAACACTGTCTGAAAGTTGATTTTCTATAATCCTGGATTGATACACTAAAACGGAGCCTGAGGTTTTCTGCGGGAGAGCTTCAGGCTCCCTCTTCCAATAACTTTTCAACTGCAAAGGAGGGAGTTTCCCCATGAAATCACAAAGCACCCTGTTTCAGGGAGCCAAGCGGCTCAACAATGTTCTGCTGGGGATTGAGACCTTTTTTATGGCCCTCATCACCATCGCATTGGTGGCGGCAATTTTTATTGAGGTAATCTGCCGTTACTTTCTGTTTATCTCCGCTGCTTGGGCTGAGGAACTCACCCGGTATCTGTTTATCTGGCTCACCTATATTGGCTCTGCCTATGCGGTCTATGAGGGCAGCCATACAGAAATTGATGTCCTCAAGCAGGTAGTTGCAAATTTCAAAGAACCCGCCCGAAGGCAGGGGCTCAGGCTGCTGGAGTTGTTTTCCATTTTGTCCACCTTTCTTTTCCTTTTGGTGTTTGGCAAGCTGTTTTTTGATTACATGATGACCATTTGGGCCACGACCCAGACCTCCCCCACCATGAGGATCCCCATGGGCCTGGTCTATCTGCCTGTATTTATCGGCGTAGTGCTTTGTGCTCTTCATGAGGTCTATCTGTTTATGGAGTGGATGGTCCGGGGCCGTGAGGGCGGTGAGCCCCAGGCCACCGCACAATGACTTGAAAGAGGTGAAATTATGTCTGCCCTTACCGCACTTCTCGTCTTTCTGATTTCTTTCGCACTGGTCGCGGTGTTGTTCCGAATGCCGGTATCCTTTGCTCTGGGCACCTCTTCCCTGCTGGTTCTGGCCTATGCCGGCTTCCAGCTGGTCACGGTCCCCCAGTTTGCTTTCTCCGGTCTCGACAGCTTCGCGCTTCTGGCGATTCCCTTCTACATTTTTGCCGGTGTTATCATGGAATACAGTGGCATCTCCAAAATGCTGATCGACTGGGTAAAGTCCTTTGTAGGCCGGGTCCGGGGTGCCACTGGCATTATTACGACCTGTGCCTGCATGGCCTTTGGCGTTCTTACTGGCTCAGCTATGGCCACCATCAGCGCCATTGGAAAAATGATGGTGCCTGAACTGGAGAAAGAGGGGTATCCCCACGGCTATTCCTCTGCTCTGCTGGCCGCTACCTGTTTTCTTGGGATCCTGATTCCCCCCAGTGTCCCCGGAATCATGTATGCGCTGGCCTCCGGAGCCAAGATCACCCCCGTATGGATGTCCACCATCGGCCCTGCTTTTATTTTTGCCATTGGCTATTTTATCATCAACTATTTCCGAATCGGCCGCCACCAAGCCAGGCCGGAAAAAGTTGAATTTCATCCCACAGCCAAACTGCTGGAGATTGGAAAGTCCACTATTTACGCCATCCCCGCTCTGCTGATGCCCATTATCATCTACGGCTGTATTTACGGCGGGCTGTGCACGGTTACCGAAGCTGGTGCTGTCAGCTGCGTCTATGGAATCTTATATTTCTTTGTTCTGAAGATTATCGATAAAAAGAAAATCCAAATTACCTTCTGGCGCTGCTGTGCCATTGCCGGCGCCTCCACTGCCGTGATCGGTCTGCTGAACGCCTTCTCTGCTGTCGCAGGCAAAGTAATGACTTTGGCGGGCATTTCCAACTTTCTCTCCAACCTGATTACCGAAAATATCAGCAGCCGCGTTGGTTTTCTTTTGATGATCAATGTCATCTTCCTGTTCATGGGAACCTTTATGGATATCAATGCCACCATCCTGATTATGACCCCTCTTCTGCTGCCAGTGGCACAGACCTATGGAATTGACCACAAAATGGTTGTGGTAGGTGCCGGTATTGAAGTGGGGGTCCTCCCTTTGCTGTTGGAATCTTTGTCAGCACTAAAATTGCTCATTCTACATTTGGAGATACTGTGCGGGAGGCAGTTCCTTTCATCGGTGTCGGCTTAATTGCCATTGTTATTACCACCTTCTGTCCTGAATATATAAATTTCTTTGTCAACCTATTTTCATAACTGTTCGTTAAGCTCTGTAGTCAAAAGAAAAGAGGAAATTCTTTATGATTGGAAAGGAAATACGCCTGAAGCGCCTGATTCCAGGCACGGATGGAAAATATTTTGGTTTAACTGTGGACCACGCCATTGCCCGCGGTGTCATGCCTGGCCTTGATACGATAGATGACACCCTGAGCAAGATGGTCGCCGGAGGTCCCAATGCCATCACTATGCATAAGGGCATTGCAGAAAAATGCTTTGCGCCCTATGCGGGCAAGGTCGCCCTCGTGCTGAAGCTCACCACCTTCGGCGTGTATCACTTTGACGAAGATGTCCAAGTAGCCGATGTGGAGGAGGGACTTCTCATGGGGGCCGATGCGGTCTCTGCCGGCTGCATTGTGGGCGGTGACAATCAGGACCAGCAGCTCAGAATGCTCGGCCGTATCAGCAAAGAGGCCCTGAGAGCGGAAATGCCTCTGATCTGTCATATCTATCCCAGAGGAAATCATATCACTGGGGCTGACCAGTACAGTGTGGAAAATGTCACCTATGCGGCCCGGGCTGCCGCGGAACTCGGAGTAGATCTGATCAAGACCAACTATACCGGTGACTTGGACAGTTTTGCCAAAGTGGTCCAGGCGGTTCCGGCCCGCGTCGCCATTGCAGGCGGATTGAAGTGTGAAACCGTAAAGGAATATTTGCAGATGACCCGAAATGTTATGGACGCAGGGGCTGCAGGGGTTACATATGGCCGGTTTGTCTTCCGCTACCGGGACATAACCGCGTTGGTCAAGACCTTGAGCCAGGTAATTCATAACGGCATCTCTGTTCAAGAGGGGCTGGAGCTGCTGGAATATTTGGAGCGGGAACATCAGAAGGGTGGGGAACCATGTACCTGAACATTGATTCCGGAAAGTTGCGGGATGTGGTCGCATTTGGGCGTGCCACCATCGACCTCTACGCCAATGAGATTGGGCCCATGGAGGACGCGGTCACTTTCCATAAATATGTGGGCGGCTCTCCGGCCAATACCGCTGTGGCCATGTCCAGGCTCGGCCTTTCTGTCGGATACATCGGTAAAGTTTCTGACGACCAGTTTGGACGATTTATTACACGCTATCTGGCAAAACAGGGGGTGGATGTCTCCCATATCGCGCTGGCTGGCCCCGGCATTCGTTCCGGGGTGACCATGGGTGAAATTCTGCCTGACCGGTGCAGCTACCTGATGTACCGAACAAACTGCGCGGATCTGCACATCGACTGCGCCCAACTGGACGAGTCCTATCTCGCCAGCCACAAGCTGCTTCTGATCTCTGGCACATCTCTCTCCCATTCCCCGGCACGGGAGGCAGTGTTTCACGCCATCTCTTTGGCACGGCGCAATCATGTGGCAGTAGCCTTTGATCTGGATTACCGGGAGGATACCTGGGACACCGTTGAGGAAGCCAGCCTCTATCTCTCCCTTGCCGCAGAAAAAGCCGATCTGGTCCTGGGAACCCGGGATGAATTTGATGTAATGGAGCATCTTCTCCACACCGGAAATCAGGACGACGCCAAAAGCGCTGCTTGGCTTCTGGAAAAAGGCGTGTCTGTGGTCTCCATTAAAAAAGGAAAAAAAGGTTCCCATGTTTTTACGAAGGAAGGAAAAACCGTGGGTGGCATCTATCCAGCACAGGTGTTGAAAACCTTTGGCGCCGGTGACTCCTATTCCTCCGCCTTCTTATTTGGTCTGCTTCACAATATGGAGTTGAAGGATTCTCTGCGCTACGCCGCCGCCGCTTCCTCCATCACCATCTCAGGCCACAGCTGTTCTGACTCCATGCCTACTTTGGAACAGGTAGAGGACTATATTGCCCACCACGAATATGTCCTGCCGGATACACCTTAAAGTCCGGCTATAAACCAGAGCCACAGTGCCCTGCCGGACGGCTTTTCAGAAAAAAGGAGCCTGATATTATGACAGTTCAGGAGAAACGAGCCAATTTTAAGTCCCAGATGATGGATTCCTCCCGGATGAAGGTGCTCTGCGGAGCCTTCGACGGCATTACAGCCCGGGCCGCCCAGGCGGCTGACTTTTTTGACGGCTGTTACATGGGCGGTCAGGCAGCAGCAGCCAGCCTGCTGGGTGTGCCGGATCTGGGTCTTGTCTGCGGATGTGAACAGACAAAGCACGCCCAGGACCTTGCCTCCTGTGTGGATCTGCCCTTTCTTATCGACGCGGACACAGGCTATGGGAATGAGCTGAATGTCCGCCGCACTATGCGGGACCTGGAGGCCGCCGGAATCTGCGGCGCGCATTTCGAGGACCAGGTCACGCCAAAGCGATGCGGCGGCATGAAGGGCGTCCAAATTGAAACTGCCCAAGTCTTTATTCGAAAAATAGAGACCGCTCTGACCTTTCGGAGAGACCCCAACTTTTTAGTTATTGCCCGCTCTGATGCCGCCGAGGTGGAAGGAGAGGATGAGGCTATCCGGCGTCTCAATCTGGCAGCAGAGGCCGGAGCAGACATGGGTTTTCTCTTCTCCTCAAAGGGGGTCTTTGAGACTCTGGATTCTGTCAAACGGGCCTGCGATCAAATAAAGGTTCCCATTCTGTACTGCCTGATGGAATTTTGCCCTGAGGTCTGTTTTACTCTGGAAGAGCTGCGTCAGGCAGGGGTTCGGGCCGTCATATGGCCAAATGGTCTTCTGATGCGCTGGTGCAAAGCCGCCTCCGACCTGATTCAGCAGTTTAAGGAGACAGGGGACTGCAAAACCTTTTTTGATCAGCTCATGCCTATTGACCAGTGCAATCAGCTGCTGGGGATTCGGGACTGGAACCCGTCCGGTATGTTTTGATTTCTCCTCAGACACCAGGCCAGCGCCGTATTTGGCGCTGACCTGGTGTTTTTTTCTTGTTCCTGCCATTCGAACCAGGTATGATAGTTCCAGCCGCCTGGGCCATGACAGAGGGATTCCCGGATTGAAGCTGTCCCAAATTTCATATAATCTTAAGGAAATTTTTTATTTCCTTTAAAACGCCCCTGATAGGATAGTACCATCAAGAATTGGGAGGAATCACCATGCGCTTTGCCAAGACCGTTACCGCTCTCGCTCTGGCCTGTTCTCTGGCCCTGGCCATTCCCACTTTTGCCGCCCCTGCGGCGGAGGAGCAGGCTGGCAGGCAGGAAGACCTGGAGCTGCTCTATCAGACCATCCGGGATCGCCACCCCGGCCCCTTCACCAATACGCCGGAGCAGGAGTTCCTTGCCCGCATCGCTCAGATCGAGGCCCGGATAGACACAGAGGACAGCATGAGTTTTGGGCTGGATCTCCAGTCCCTGGCAGCCCTCATTGGGGATTCCCACACCACCACAAATCTTAACTCTATTCTCAGCAGCGGACATATGTTTCCCGTGTCTGTGAAGTGGATGGACGGGGACTGGGTGCTCTACCAGGTGGACGCCTCCCACCAGGGTGCTCTTGGCCAGCAGGTGACCTCCGTCAACGGCTTCTCCATGGATCAGGTACAGGAGAAGATGGCCCCTCTGATCTCCGCGGACAACGAGATCAAGCTGCGCCGGCAGCTCTCCCAGGTGTTCGGCCATCAGGAAATCATGGTCTACTGCGGACTGCTCAAGCCCGAGGAGGATCTGACCCTCACCTTGGAAAACGGCACGTCTATCACCCTCTCCCCTCTCTCCATGCAGGACCAGTCCGGCTGGCCGGAGATCAATGGCCTGTCCCAGCAGCGCCCCCACTGATTACCAGAAGGGGACCTACTATTTCTCTCTGCCCCTGGACAGCCGCACCTACTATATCCAATACAACCAGTGCAAGGAGGACCCAGAGCTGCCCATGGAGACCTTCACTGCTCAGGTCATGGCCGACCTGGAGCAGGGGAGCTATTCCGTCCTTCTTTTGGATCTGCGGAACAACGGCGGCGGCTCCGACGGCGTGCTGGTGGACTCCCTGCTGGGGCGGCATCCGCGCATACGCAAAGTCTATGAGGAGAACAAGCGGCACCTGTTCCTTGTCTCGCTGGTGCTGCGCGTCACCAACCTCTCCAACGACCTGCTGGGGCTTTTCTTCGGCTCGCTGAGGATGAAGTACGGCGAGTACCTGCTCAGCAGCTTCATAGGCATACTGCCGGCGATGGTGCTCTACACCGTGCTGGGCAGAGACCTCGACCCGCTGAGCGCACCCGTGCTGATATGCCTGGGCGTGGACGTGCTGAGCATAGCGCTCTCCTGGCTGCTCCTGCGCCGCAGGCACCGGGAGGACGCCGCAGAGACAGATAAAACAAACCGCCCGGGCGTTGACCGGGGCGGAGTACAGGGGGACACATGAGCAAAAAAGAGAGCAGAAAACTAAGGAGCCAGCAGCGCAAGGCCGAGTCTCGCGCCGCGTGGGCGCGCAAGGCCAAGGAGGAACCGGGCGCGTTTTGGACGTACGTGATCCTGCGCACCATCGTCATACTCATCCTGATACGCAGCATCTGGATAGGCCAGTACGACAACGCGATAATATGCGTGTATGTGCTGGTGCTGTACGTCCTGCCGCAGCTTGTGGAGAACAGGATGAACATAGAGATACCGAGCATACTCGAAATAATCATCTTCGTGTTCGTCTTCCTGGCCGAGATACTCGGCGAGCTGGAGAGCTTCTTCCTCAAGGTCAGCTTCTG
>OLNO01002526.1_pt1 | contig 12225 bp, 9 predicted proteins | sample 1672861 | NCBI WGS metagenome assembly OLNO01 (sample SAMEA3136731, study PRJEB25190) | human gut metagenome | reverse complement strand
GGGTGCTCCGTGGCGAGGAAGCCGTCGACCGTCAGAGCCTCTTCCGCACGGGGCGTGCATCCGGCGGCCGCGAGCGCCGCAACGGCGAGAATCAATCGCAGCAGCAGTTTCATGGCTTGAGCGCTTGCCAGACGGCCTTCAGGTCGATGGCGTCGGCGTTGTGGAAAAATCCGCCCACGAGGGTCAGGTACTCGGGCAGCCGCCCGTCGGTGCTCCATCGCAGTGGAATGCCCATCAGCGACTCGGTCGTGCGGCACAGATCGAAGCCGCACGCCTCGAGCGAGGGCCGCACCCGCTCGGGATGGCGGCACGGCAGCCCCTCGGGACGCGTACAGCTCCCCTTCGGGCAGTAGAGGCAGGTGCCGGTGTAGGCGAAGGCCCGGCCGCCGTAGCGGGCTTCGAGGTCGAGCAGCAGCCGCTCGTGCCACTGCCGTTCGGGCCGCAGCAGCCGCTCGGCCTCCGAAAGGGGCAGGTCGCGGCTCACCGGGGTGATCTTCGTGGCGATAATCAGGGCCGTGCGGTAGCCCGATAGGTAGTCGTCCATATCGAAATCAAAGGGCGGGCAGGCCCAGCTGCGGCCGTAGTTGGGGCAGGCGCGACAGCAGGCGCCGAAGCGCCGCGCATCGCGGTAGACGGCGATGTATTCGGCCGCGGGGAGCGAGACAGTGTAGTCCTGCGCCGTATGTCTCAACGCTTCGTTCACAAGGCAAAGATACGAAAAGGCGCGCGGCGCGGCAAATAAAAAAAGCGCGGTTTTCGGCCCGCCCGCCGGAAAGACACCGCAGGAAGAGACCAGAAAAGGGAGCCGGCCGGAAGCGCACCGCGGCATCGGAACAGCAGGGGCACGCCGCAGGAAGGCGGCTGGGGCACACCGCATCGCGAAAAGTGGACGGCAGGAACCGACCGCAGGGCGGAGACGGACGGGAGCGAAACGGGAGAACAGGCAACGAAGAGCCGGCCGGGAGCGAGCAGCCCGACGGACAAAACGGGGGCAGGCGCCATCCGCATACCGGATGACGCCCGCCCCCAAACGATTCGGAAAGATACGTTACTCCTCGAGTTTCAGGATCACGATCGGTTCCGTATCGGTATTGCTGCTCCTGCAGGGTGCAAACTGCATGCCCCACAACTCGTAAACGATTCGATAGTCGTCGACCTGCACGCTGCCGATAACGGGAAGGCCGTCCTCGAAGTTGATCTTCCAGTAATAGCGCTGCGGCGCTGCGGGATTGTCGAAATCCTCTTCCGAGCCCCGGACGAAGTGACCCGGATCGACGTAGGACGTAGCCGGAGAGCCCACATAGCCCTTGCCGTGCATGGCCGAGGGGGCCGAATTGCTCACCGCCTCGCTGTAGAGCGTCACATACTCCGTACCCTCGACAGGTGCGATCGTAAAGGCGTACTGCGACACGTCGCTCGTCGCCTCGATGCCGTTCTCGTCCGCCTCGAACGCCACGGCATCAAGATAATAGGTCGAAAAGGTTGCGGCCACGTGATACTCCGTATCGGAGCGCTTGCGGGCAATCAGGTACTTGGCATCCGCCGTGAAGACTTCGCCTTCGGAAATCTCCTTGTAGTAGAGCGTCTTGGGCTCAACCTTGCCGGCGTCGAGCGACAGGTTCACCTTGAAGAGCGACGCATCGGGATCGGTCAGATCGAACGTACCGTTCTCGAACAGATAGGTGTTCTGGTCCGTCGTGACCGCAACCGTGACGTTGCTGTACGTGCCGCGCATCACCTTCATGTAGAGGTAGCCGCCCTTCTCGATCGTGGCAGGCTTGTCGACGACCACCTTCACCTCGCTTACCGGCTTGATGAGCTTGATGACGTTCGACGGACGCGAGAAGATCATCGAACCGCCGATCGGGTCCTGGGCCGTCATCGTCACCGAGAGCACCTTCTCGAGCTTGTGCTCCTGCGACTCGATGCGGAAGCGGAGCGTTGCGGCCGGGAATTCATAACGCACCTTCATTGTGTTCACCCCCTCTCCCGGAATATCCGCAACCGCATACATGGGCACCACCACGCCACGGGCCGAGCCGAGCGTGTCCTGATGCTGCTCCGCCGGAAGCTCCATCTTCATCTTGTCCACGTTGAGCCCCTCGAGGCCGTCCGACGGATAGAGTATGAAGAGTTTGTTCCGCTCGCCGTATTCTGCCGGCACCTTCGCCTCGAAACTTCCCTCCTTGACCTCGGCGACGGAAGCCACGTCGTAGTCCACGTCGGTGACGTAGGCCACCTGATCGCCGGCATTCCACACCAGATGCGAATAGTCCGAAAGTTCGTAGTCGATCGTCGTCCGGGTATCCACATTCTCGGATGATACCAGGAGCACCCGCTCCTGCCGCCCGCCGCCGACACGGTCGGTCTCCGTTTCGCACGAGGCCATCAGAAGCAGCGCCGGAGCCAGGGCCAGCAGATGATTTATTGCACGTTTCATTTTCAATGGATTCTTTTTAATTCGACTTTTTTCATGATTTCACACGCTCTGCCCGCCGCATCAGTTGTTCCACGGGTCAAGCTCGGTATCGCTCCAGCCCGATTCCACATCCTCGAAATCGCGGCCTGCGGAGCGATACTCTATCTTCGTCTCCTCATCCACGGACACCTCGCCGTAGTTGATGTCGTCACGCAGGTAGAGCTCCTCCATGCCGGTGTTGTCGCAGTGGACAAAGTTCATGCTCGGCAGGTTGGTCAGGTCCAGACTCCGCAGCGAATTGTAGGTGCAGTCGATGAACGTCAGGTCCTTGAGGTAGTTGACACTCAACGAGGTGAGCTTGTTCATGGCCAGCGTCAGCGAGGCCAGGTGCGGGCAGTTGCGCAGGTCGATGGTGGTGAGCTGGTTGCCGCCGCACTCGAAGGTGCCCATCATGGAGTTCTCGGGGAAGAGCACCGACGTGAGCTTGTTGTTGCTGCAATAGACCTCGCCGATCAGGGGAGTCTGGCGGAAGTCGAGCGTCGTGAGCTGGTTGCTGGCGCAGTCAACCGACGTGAGGGTCGTGCAGCCGTCGACGAGCAGCTCCGTAAGCTGGTTGTCGTCGCAGTTCAGGTGGAAGAGCTTGTCGAAGTTCGTCAGGTCGAGCCGCGCGAGCTTGTTCTCGTTGCACGTGATCGTGGTCAGCGTATTGCGGCAGTCGGCCAGGTTCAGCTCGCCGATCGCATTGGAGTTGCACTCGATGCTGCTGAGCGAGGTGCAGCCCGAGACGTTGAGGTCCGTGATGAGGTTGTGGTCGCAGAGCAGCTCCGTCAGCGAGGTCATGCCGCTCACGTCGAGCGTCTCGATGGCGTTGTAGCTGCAATGGAGCGTCTGCAGGTTCGTCAGGTTGCGCACGCCTTCGAGCGAGGTGAGGCCCAGGTCCTCGCACTCGATCGCCGTGATGAGCTCCGCTTCGTCGCGGCTGATCTCACCGTCGCCGTCGGTATCGAAATTCTCCACGAGATATGCCTTGAAATCCTCGGCGAAGGTGAGCAGGTGTGCCCCTTCGTCATCCGCCTGGTTCACCGTGATCTCGACCTGCTCGGCCATGCTCCGGATAAAAAAGGAGGCCGAACGCGGCGTGGCGGAGGGATTCGCCGCAACAGCCACCGATACGGTGACCGTACCGCCTTTGCCCTCGAGCGGGGAGACGGTCAGCCAGTCGGCGGCGCCGCACTCGATCGTCCACTTCAGGGTCGACTCGAAGGTGAAGTCCTGCGCGGACTCCTCGCAGTCGAAGGCAAGTACCTGCTCGTTGACGGTGATCTTCGCCGCCGGAGTTTCATCCTTGTCATCCTTACACGAGGCAAGCGCCAACGCGAGCAAGGAGAACACGCCAGATAGTAGAATTTTTTCATGTTTTGATAATTTAAGGGGTTTCAGCATTCGCATTGCTTCAGAACAAAATTACGAATTAAAAGCCCCCGGAGGCTGTTCCGGGGGCTTCTTTTTTTATAAAATCCGTACATTTTCCCGATTTTGAAACCTCGGGCGCGCACATTCAGGCCAGGTCCGCCGCATCGGGGCCGAGCCGGCGGATCTCCTGCCGGAATTTCGAGGGCGGCACGCCGGTCTCCTTGAAGAAATTGTTGTAGAACGACGTGAGGTTGTTGTAGCCCAGCCTGTCGGCCAGCACCTTGATCGGCGTCGTGTCGGCGCGGTCGGAGAGGGCGCTGACGGCCGCCTTGATGCGGAACGAGTTCACGTAGGCGTTGAACGAGACCCCGGCGAACGAGTTGACCGCCCGCGAGAGGTAGCCCCGGTTGGTGCCGAGCAGCCGCGCCGCCTCCTCGATGGTGAGGTTCTTGCGCTCGTAGAGCCGCTCCTGGGTCATCATCCGGTCCAGCTCGCCGAACAGTTCCCGCAGCTTCCCGTCCTCGGCGTCGGCCTCCTTGCGTCCGGCCTCCTGCAGCGCCTGTTCGCGGCGCAGCATGTCGTTGTACTTGATGACCAGCCGGCGGTACATCCTGTCGCGCAGCCGGTAGTTCGTGTAGATGGCCGCGGCGAGCACCAGCACGACGAGCAGCGCCCCGGCAATCAGGCCGATGCCCTGCTTCTGCCGCATGATCTGCATGTCCTTCTGCTGGAGCTTCACCCGGGCGGTCTGCCTGTCGAAGTTGCGCAGCAGGGTGTTGAACGAACGCTCGCGCTCGACATTGAACACGTCGTCGGTAATCCGCTGGTATTCGTTCAGGTAGTTCACGGCCCGATCGTAACGGCCCAGACGGGAGTAGACGTCGGCCAGATCGCGATAGATCGCATGGCCGTAGAAATAGAGGTGATACTCCTCCGTGATATCCAGTCCGCGCAGGAAGCAGCGCACGGCCTCCTGCAGCCGGCCGCGGGCCGCCAGGAAGCGCCCGTATTCGGAGAGGGCCTCCAGCAGGATCGTGTTCTCGGTCGCGGGGTCGCCGATGCAGCGGCGGAAAATCTCCTCGGCCTCGCCGTCGCGGCCGAGCGACGCCAACACGCAGGCATGCAGCGGCTCGGGACTTCCCGTACCGGTCGCGTATTCGGGATGCTCCAGGGCAATATCGACGTACTTGAGCGCCTCGCCGTCGTTGCCGTGCGTGTGATACATGTAGGCCAGCATCAGCGCTCCGGTGTACTCGCGCGCCACATCACCGTTCTCGCGTCCGTAGTCGTAGATGGCGCGGGCCGTCTCCAGCCCTTCGGGATCGCGGCGGTAGTAGTGGATGATGGTGACGTTGGTCAGCGAACGGTAGTAGTCGCCTCGGTCGCCGCTCTCGGAGGCGAGGTTCATCGCTTGGTAGAAGTAGTCGAGCGCCTGGCTGTAGTTGATGGCGTTCACCATGTTGAAGACCCCCATCGTGTTGAGCATCATGATGCGCTCGTGGCTCATGCCCGAGGAGTCCGCCCCGGCGGTCGCGTCGTCGAAGTAGCGGTACATCGAGTCCGGATCGAACAGATAGTAATAGGCCCGGCCGATGCGGCAGCCGATGCGCAGGCGCGCGGCGGCGTCGCCCGACTCCCGCACGGCGGCATAGGCGGGCACGGCCTCGGCAACCAGTTCCGAATGGCGTCCTTCGGCCGAGAGCGAGTCGAGCCGGCGGCAAAAGTCGTCGGTCGCCGTTCCGGCATCCGCCTCCGACCCGGCGCAGCAGACCAGCACAAGGCCGAACGCCAGCGCAAGGACGAGCGTAAGCACCGGCGCAATCCGGCGGACTGCACGGCGGTATGGATTCTTCGTTGTTGTCGGTTTAATCTTGCTTGGGTCCCAATCCTGTGCTCCGCATGCGGCTGCGGCCGCGGAGCCGCTATCCGAGTTTCATCACGTCCCGGATGCCCAGGTCCTTGTAGGTCGATTCGAGCTCCTCGCTGCGGTCGGTGATGACCAGCAGCTTGTCGCCGACCTGAAGTTCCGTCTTGCCCTGCGGCACGAAATACTCGCCGTTGCGGCAGACCATCATCACGAGAGTGTTCTCCGGCAGGGTGATATCCTTGAGCGTATGGCCGCCTTCGAGCATCGTCTCGTTGACCTCAACCTCCGTCAGTGCGGACTTCATGTCCTCGTGCATGTTCACGTCGAAGGCCGACTCCTTCTCCTCGTAGGCCAGCCCGAGCAGGTTGGCCATGCCGCTGACGGTCGTGCCCTGCACCACGAGCGAGATGATCGTCGAGAGGAAAACCACGTTGAAGAGCAGTTCGGCATGTTCGATATGGTCCATGAGCGGATAGATGGCAAAGAGAATCGGCACGGCGCCGCGCAGCCCGACCCACGAGATGTAGAGGCGCGCCCGGGTCGTGAAGCGGCGGAAGGGTGCCAGACAGGCGAAGACCGTCACGGGCCGCGCCACGAAGATCATGAACACCCCGACGGCGCCGCCGAGGAGCAGCACTTCGGGCTGGAACAGTTCGTTGCTGTTGACGAAAAGACCCAGCGTGAGGAACATGATGATCTGCATGAGCCACGTGAAGCCGTCGAAAAAGACCGTCAGCGTGCGTTTCTGGGCGATCTTATGGTTGCCGACGACCAGTCCCGAGAGGTAGACGGCCAGGTAGCCGTTGCCGCGGATCAGGTCCGTGAAGGCGAACGAGAAGAAGATGAAGGCCAGCAGCAGCACCGAATAGAGCGAATGGTTGACCAGCCCGATGCGGTTGATCGTCCACACCGCGAGGCGGCCGATCAGGTAGCCCGACAGGGCGCCGACGACCATCTGCACGAGGAAAAAGAGGAGACTCGCCCCGAAGCCCGTATGGCTCGATCCGCTCGAAAGCGCCCCGATGAGCAGCACGGTGAGCATGTAGGCCATCGGGTCGTTCGAACCGCTCTCGAGCTCCAGCAGGGGCCGCAGATGCTGCTTGAGTCCCGTCTTCTTGCTGCGCAGGATCGAGAAGACCGACGCCGAGTCGGTCGACGACATGGTCGAGGCGAGCAGCAGCGCCAGCGCAAAGGGCATCTCCACGCCGATCCACGGCGCAATGAGCCACACGAAGCCGGCCAGGATGAAGGCCGTCACGATCACACCGGCGGTCGCCAGCACGACGCCCGGCCCGATGACGGGCCTGATCTCCTCGAAACTGGTGTCCATGCCGCCCGTGAAGAGGATGACGCACAGGGCGATCATGCCCAGGAACTGCGTCATGTCGGCCGACCGGTAGGAGATAAAGTCCCAGCCGAAGAGCATGCCGACGCCGAGGAACAGCAGCAGGGCCGGTGCGCCGAAACGATAGGCCACCTTGCCGGCCAGAACGGCCACAAAGAGCAGCAGAGCCCCTACCAGAACGAAATTTTCACCACTGATATCGATCATCTTCCCGTTTTCCGTTGTTTTACAAAATCCGCCTCCGCGGCGGCCCCGACTCCCCTTCCGGAGAGCTTCAGCCCGTTTCAGAGGCACTTTCCGCCGGCTGCTTCCGGAGCGGGCGCGGGCCGTTTCCGGACCGCCGGCAGGCCGCCCCCGCCGTGGCTCCTGCCGCCCCGCCGCCGCACGCTTTCTGCGACGATTCGTCACGGCAGCCCGGCGGCCGGATGCGCGGGCCTGCGGACGCGCCCGTTGCCATGCGCCCCGTGTCGTCCTCTGCAGGACGGCACGATTGGATGCAAAGTTAAAAAAAATCCTGCAAAATCCGCGCTACATCCGGATGAAATCGCCCGGAAAACCGACATCCGCAGACCGCACCCCGGTCCGGGATCGACACGGAACAGGACCGGACGCCGACGGGAAAGGCCCCGACTACTGCGGGATGAAAATGTAGGTGATGGTGCCCTGCTGACGGGCAGGGGCCGTCTGATCGATGTTGAAGAGCGAGTTGCGGGCGGCCCGCAGCGCCGTTTCGCGCATGCAGTCGTCGCCCCCCTCGACGACTTTCGCCCCGGTGACCCGGCCTCCGCGGTCCACCGTGATCGACACGGTCACCTCGCCGCCCCCTTCGCACAGGTAGACCGGCATGTCGAGCCGCCGCGACGTGCGCACGGGGTTGACCAGCGAGAACGAGACCGTCACGCGCCCCTTGGCCTTCGTGTCCTGCACCTGGTCCCCCTCCTTGCGGCCCCGGCGGGCCAGGATGGCCTGCTCCTCGGCCAGCCCCAGCTCGTAGGCCTCGCGGTTGGCCTGCATGCGTTCGGCCGCCTCGGCCGCCGCCTCGTTGATCTCCGCGACGTTCGTCCCGCGGTCGTCGCGCAGCCGCTCGTCGAGCAGGGCGTTCTCGTTCGAGACGCGGTTGCGGATGCTCCGCCAGTCGACGCTCTGCTGCTGCTCCTGCCGCCGGCGCACCTCCTCCTCGAGGCGGTCGCGCTCCTGCTCGAGCTCGGTGAGCGTCTCCACGTCGATGTACATCCCCTGCGTCGAGGCGCGGCGCCCGACGACGATCTTCGACGAGACGAAGACGATCATCAGCACGAGGTACGCGATCAGCGTCACGCACAGCCCCACACGGTGCTCGTAGGCCCACGTGCCGGCATCCTGCCGCCGGTTGTCGAACGGCAGGTTGAGGCGCGGGCGCCGGGCGGGAGTCCGCCGTTCCTGCGGGGAGGGCTGTGTCATTGCGGTGCGTCTGAATTTTGGGCAAAAGTAGCGTTTTTTGCCGAATTATTGCTATCTTTGCGCGCAAATAAAATACTCAACCTGCTTATGTCAACCAAACAACAAACGCTGAAGGCCCCCATCTCGTTTTCGGGCAAAGGCCTTCACACGGGGGTTAAGGTGACCATGACCGTCAATCCCGCCGAAGCCGGGTACGGCATCGCATTCCGCCGCACCGACCTCGAGGGACAACCCATAATTCCCGCCAGCTGCGACAACGTGGTGGACACCTCGCGCGGCACGACCATCGAGGCCGGCGGCCACCGTGTCTGCACCATCGAACACATCATGTCGGCACTCTGGACCTCGGGCGTGGACAACGCGCTGATCGACATCGACGCACAGGAGACCCCCATCATGGACGGCTCGGCCCGCGAATACGCCGAGGCCATCGCCCGCGTCGGCACCGTCGAGCAGGAGGCCGAACGCAACTACTACCACGTCACCGAAAAGATGGTCTACACGATCCCCGAAAAGGGCGTGGCGATCATCCTCTATCCCGACGACGAGTTCTCCGTCTCGGTGCACGTTGACTACAACTCGAAGGTCATCGGCAACCAGTATGCCACGTTCAACCCCGGCGACAACTACGCCGAAAAGATCGCCCCCTGCCGCACGTTCGTCTTCCTGCACGAGCTCGAACCGCTCATCAAGATGAACCTTATCAAGGGCGGCGACCTGGACAACGCCATCGTCGTCGTGGAGAACCCCATTCCCGAAGAGCAGCTCGACCACCTCAAGCAGATCTTCCACAAGCCCGACATCGAGATCAAGGCGGGCTACCTGAACAACCTCGAGCTGCGCTGCAACAACGAGCTGGCCCGCCACAAGCTGCTCGACCTGCTCGGCGACTTCGCCCTGCTGGGCGTGCGCATCAAGGGCCGCGTGTGGGCCACCCGCCCGGGGCACTTCGCCAACACGGAGTTCATGAAGCAGCTCAAGCACGCCATCCGCAAGGCCGGCGAGAAGCCCCGCTTCACCTACGACTGCCGCAAGCCGGCGCTCTACGACATCAACGCCATCCGGCGCATGCTGCCCCACCGTCCGCCGTTCCTGCTCGTCGACCGCATCTTCCACTGCGACGAGACCTCGGTGGCCGGCATCAAGAACGTCACGATGAACGAGCCCTTCTTCGTGGGACACTTCCCCGAGGAGCCCGTCATGCCGGGCGTGCTGATCGTCGAGGCCATGGCCCAGTGCAGCGGCATCATGGTCCTGCGCAGCGTCCCCGATCCGGAAAACTACTCGACCTACTTCATGAAGATCGACAACGCGAAATTCAAGCACAAGGTCGTGCCGGGCGATACGCTCCAATTTGAAATCCGCCTGCTGGAACCCATCCGCCGCGGCGTCGCCCTGGTCGAGGCCAAGGCCTTCGTCGGAGAGACGCTCGCCTGCGAGGCCGAGCTGATGGCCCAGATCGTCAAGAACAAAAAATAGATTGCCCATGATAAGCAAACTGGCCTATGTCCACCCCGACGCCAAGCTCGGGAACAACGTGACGGTCGAACCCTTCGCTTGCATCGCCGGCGACGTCGTGCTGGGTGACGACTGCTGGGTCGGCCCCGGCGCCGTGATCCACGACGGCGCACGCATCGGCAAGGGGTGCCGCATCCACACCGCCGCCTCGGTCTCGTGCCTGCCCCAGGACCTGAAGTTCGCGGGCGAGCAGACCACCTGCGAGATCGGCGACTACAACGACATCCGCGAATACGTCACCATCAGCCGCGGCACCAAGTCGACGGGCACGACGCGCATCGGCTCGCACAACCTGCTGATGGCTTACGTGCACGTGGGCCACGACTGCGTGATCGGCAGCCACTGCGTCATCGCCAACCGCGTATCGCTCGCGGGCGAGGTGCACGTCGGCGACTGGGTGGTCATCGGCGGGCACGCCGCCGTGCACCAGTGGACGCACATCGGCGACCACTCGATGGTCCAGGGCGGGGCGCTGCTCTCGCAGGACCTCCCGCCCTACGTCATCGTGCGCAACGACACGCTGCGCTTCGCCGGCATCAACCGCGTGGGGCTGTCGCGCCGCGGTTTCACGCCGGAGCGCATCGCCGAGATCCACGAGGCGTGCCGCATTCTCTTCCAGAGCGGACTGAACTACCTGAACGGCTGCAACGAGGTCGAGCAGACGGTGCCGCAGAGCCCCGAGCGCGACAACCTGCTGCTATTCATCCGCGAATCGAAGCGGGGCATCATCAAACCCTACGAATCCCGCACGAAAGAGGAATAAATTTCACGTCCGGATTTGGCATGTCGGATTTTTTTTCTATCTTTGCCGTGTCGAAAGACGGACGCAACGAGGTAAGGGGACGCAATGTCCCCTTATTTCGTACTGATACACGACTGAAACACAAACCATGATAGAGACTGAAAAGATCATCGAAGCGGCCCGGCGGCACCTCGAAGGCACGGACATGTTCGTGGTGGGATGCACCGCAACGCCCGGCAACGACATCGAGCTGACGATCGACAGCGACACGTCGGTCGACATCGACGCCTGCGCGGCATTGAGCCGCGCCGTCGAGGAGCAGTTCGACCGCGACGTGGAGGACTTCTCGCTGACGGTCACCTCGGCGGGCATCGGCTCCGAGCTGCGGTGCCTGCGCCAATACCTCAAGACGGTGGGCCGCCCGGTCGAGGTGCTGCTCACCAGCGGCACAAAGATCCTGGCCCTGCTCGAGGCTGCCGACGGGGAGGGCATCACCCTCTCCTACGAGGAGAAGCAGGCCGTCGAGGGCAAAAAGCGCAAGCAGCTGGTGAAGGTCACGCGCCGCTACCCCTACGACGAGGTCCGCTACACGAAGGAGTACCTCGACTTCAAATAATGCGTAAAACCGAAAAAAGATAAACGACAAGCAATGGAAAATCTCAATCTCATCAGCAACTTTGCCGAGTTCAAGGAGCTGAAGAACATCGACAAATCGACGATGATCGGCGTGCTGGAGGATGTCTTCCGCCACGCGCTGCAGAAGCAGTACGAAACCGACGAGAATTTCGACGTCATCATCAACCCCGAGAAGGGCGACCTCGAAATCTGGCGCAACCGCACCGTCGTCGAGGACGGCGCCGTCGAGAACCCCAACATGCAGATTGCCGTGTCGGAGGTCAAGGCCATCGACCCGACCTACGAAATCGGCGACGAATATGCCGATGAGATCAAGCTCGCGTCGTTCGGACGTCGCACCGTGCTGTCGCTGCGGCAGAACCTCGCCTCGCGCATCCTCGATCTGGAGAAGGCCAACCTCTACGAGAAGTATTCGCAGAAGGTCGGCGAGATCGTCACCGGCGAGGTCTACCAGGTGTGGAAGAAGGAGGTGCTGATCCTCGACGACGAGGAGAACGAACTGATCCTCCCGAAGGCCGAGCAGATACCCAACGACTTCTACCGCAAGGGCGACACGATCAAGGCGATCGTCAAGTCCGTGGAGATGAACAACAACCAGCCCCGCATCATCCTTTCGCGCACGGCCAACCAGTTCCTCGAGCGGCTCTTCGAGCAGGAGGTGCCGGAGATCTTCGACGGCCTGATCACCATCAAGAAAATCGTGCGCATCCCGGGCGAGCGCGCGAAGGTGGCCGTCGAGTCCTACGACGAGCGCATCGACCCGGTGGGCGCCTGCGTCGGCATGAAGGGCTCGCGCATCTACTCGATCGTCAAGGAGCTGCGCAACGAGAACATCGACGTGGTGA
>OLNO01002518.1_pt1 | contig 12253 bp, 10 predicted proteins | sample 1672861 | NCBI WGS metagenome assembly OLNO01 (sample SAMEA3136731, study PRJEB25190) | human gut metagenome | reverse complement strand
TCGGTAAAAGCTGTGATTCCGTAACCACAGGTTGAAATATAACAGTCATTCTCTTCTCCCAGACTAATGAGAAGAAGGATTCCATCCTTATCCTGTCCATATCCGAAGTTTCCGTAATCATAAATATCATCGGCGTATTCTTGCACCGTTTTTTCATCCAGCGTATTTGTTGTCACAACGACAACATCCATTTTCTGTCGGATACTCAGTTCATCAAGTATGTCATTTAATTTTGCTTCCTCACTATCCGTCATAAGTCCCGCCATGTCCTGCACACGACAATAATCATTTGCAAATCCTTCTGCATCTTCGGCTGAAACCGAAAACGTCATCCCCAGGCAAAGGGCCAGAACAAGCAGAAGTGATATTATTTTCTTTTTCATTCCGTCACCCCCTAAAACAGTCCGAGAAAGTGCAGAAGTGTTGCTGCACCGTAGGTTACTGCCGTGAACGTGGTCGCCAGCATCAGTGTCCAACGAGTTGCTGCCGCCTTATCTACCGGCAGGTCGCCGACGAATTTTCCGGTCTGTCCGTTCATTGCAAATGTATATTTGTTACCATTCCATGTGGTATTTAAAAGCCACACCGGATATAAAGCATACTTGGCTTTTCCGCCATGGAACTGTACACTGGTATTTTCAGCTACTACAGTATCGTAACCAATGACTGTTTCGGCAAATGCCTGCTCCGTAGATTTTTTCACACGCTCATTCGCCCGGTCAATGCTTTCTTCTGCAGTCACATCATACTTATCTGCCAGGTAACCGGCTTCCTCCGATGATCTCACCGATTCCAGGAACCAGACAGTCAACTGCTGCTACGGTCTTGTTATCATCATTCATCTTCATGTAAAAAGCTTTGATCTCCTTCGGATAATCGGTAACGAATACCGGACGTTTGTAGATCTCTTCTGTCAGATAACGTTCATGCTCTGTCTGCAGATCTGCTCCCCATGATACTTTGTATTCAAATTTGTCATTGTGCTTTTCAAGGATTTCGATTGCTTCTGTGTAAGTAACTCTTGCGAAATCAGAATTTACAACGTTGTTCAGACGGTCGATCAGTCCTTTGTCTACGAAAGAATTGAAGAAATTCATCTCTTCCGGAGCGTTTTCCATCACGTAGCGGATAACATATTTCAGCATGTTTTCTGCAAGGATCATGTCATCTTCCAGATCTGCAAATGCGATCTCAGGCTCGATCATCCAGAACTCTGCTGCATGACGTGTGGTGTTCGAGTTTTCTGCACGGAATGTCGGTCCGAATGTGTAAATGTTGCGGAATGCCTGCGCGTAAGTCTCACCGTTCAGCTGTCCACTTACCGTAAGGTTTGTCTCTTTTCCGAAGAAATCCTTGGAATAATCCACGCTTCCGTCTGCGTTCTTCGGTACGTTGTTCAGATCCATGGTTGTCACCTGGAACATCTCTCCTGCACCCTCACAGTCACTTCCTGTGATCAGCGGTGTATGTACATATACGAATCCTCTTTCCTGGAAGAATTTGTGGATTGCATAAGCAGTCAGTGAACGTACTCTGAACACTGCCTGGAAAGTATTGGTTCTTGGACGAAGATGTGCAATACTTCTTAAATATTCAAAGCTGTGACGTTTTTTCTGAAGCGGATAATCCGGTGCAGAGGTACCTTCTACAACAACTTCTGTTGCCTGGATCTCAAATGGCTGCTTTGCCTGTGGTGTTGCGACAAGTGTTCCTTTTACAATGATTGCCGCACCAACATTCAGCTTGGAAATTTCGCCAAAGTTCTCCATATTATCATGATATACTACCTGAAGGTTTTCAAAGAAAGATCCATCATTTACAACGATAAATCCAAATGTCTTAGAATCACGGATACTGCGCACCCATCCCCCGATGGTCACTTCTTTATCCAGATATTCCTCTCTGTTTCTGTATAATTCTCTTACTGTTACCAAATCCATCTGTTCTGTTCCTCCGTATTACTCTCTTATATATTTCACATAACCCCAATGAGCCTTGTAAACATTGCCGACAGCTTCTGCTGCCATTTTCTACTTTTGCAATATGTCCAGTATACCATTAAACTACCGCAGTTGCAACGATGTAAAAAGAATCTGATTACATTTGAAAGTACTTTCGCAATGATTTTTTTATTGTACTCTAATCAATATTCCTTAATCGATAGTTCATTTTTCCTTAAGAAATTTTCTTTTTCTTTTATGATATAGACATATTTTGAACACAATTTATCTGTATACTAAGAGTCAGATAGTTGATAAACAACTATCTCCCCCCTCATAAAGTAAGCGCAATCGGGTTACCCCGATTGCCGCACTTTACTCTCATTCCTTTAGAAATTAAATAAAAGCACAAGAAAACCCGCTGGTCGAAAGATCAGCGGGTTTTCTCGTTACTGTTTATGAAACGCAAAATATCAGGGAGCTGCAAAACAGCTCCCTAAATCACATACGATTATTCTTCTACATCCTGCACATCATAATACTTGATCAGCGCCTGTGTCCCAAGATCTCCAAGCCCTTCCTGTGCCAACTCTTCATAATTTGACAGTACCAGACTCAGCACCTCAAGACTCAGTCCGCTCATATTCGCCTCAGTCAGCGCAAGCTTCATATCCTTGATGAAATGCTTCATAAAGAATCCCGGTGCATAATCTCCGGCAATGATCTTCGGTCCGAAAACATCCAACTGTTTGCTTCCTGCTGCCCCGGTAGAGACCGAATCAAAAAGGACATTCAGATCCAGTCCTTTGGCCTGCGCATAGGAAAAGGCCTCGCATACACCACTTAAGGCACCGGCGATCATAATCTGATTAGCAAGCTTTGCATGCTGTCCACATCCAGCTTTTCCCTGATAATTGATGTTTGTTCCCATTGCTTTGAAAAGCTCCATACAAGCTTCATAATCTTCTTTCTCACCGCCGACAAGGATGGATAATGTAGCGTTTTTTGCTCCTGTATCCCCACCTGTTACAGGCGCATCCAGCACATGGAATCCTTTTTCTGTGCCCTCTTTTGAAATCTTTTCTGCAAGCATCGGGCTTGTAGTTGTCATATCGATCAGATAGGTTCCCGGATCTGCATTTTCCAGAATACCGCCTTCATCGAAGTAAACCTCTTCCACATCTCTCGGAAAACCAACGATGGTGATCACTGCATCACATCCGGGTACACATTCTTTGATAGATTCATGGAAAATTGCGCCCTCGCTGATCACATCATCGACTTTCGCTTTTGTTCTTGCGTAAATATGCAGTTCATATCCTGTTTTCATAAGGTTGCGCACCATGGATTTTCCCATAATGCCAACACCGATAAATCCAATTTTTTTCATAGTGAACTCCTCTACTTTGGACTTACAATCTTTCCTGCCACCGCGCAGCTTGCCGCTGTTTTCGGAGATGCCAGATAAATCTCGACCTTAGAAGTTCCCATACGTCCAAGGAAGTTACGGTTGTTGGTTGCAACCACACGTTCTCCGTCTGACAGAATTCCTCCGGTACGTCCACAGCAAAGTCCGCAACCCGGATGGGTAATGATCGCACCTGCCTCAGATAAAGTCGTAAGGATTCCCATATCTGCTGCCTGTTTGTAGATCTTACGGCTCGCCGGAGTCACAATCAGTTTTACAAAATCCGCAACTTTTTTGCCCTTTAACACTTCTGCGGCTGCCTGAAGATCCTCCAGACGTCCGTTTGTGCAAGAGCCGATAAATACCTGATCGATCTCGGTTCCTTCTACCTCGGATACATTTCTGATTTTGTCAACCTGTGACGGAAGGGCCATAACCGGTACAAAGTCCTCTGCTTTATAAGTGATCGTTCTCATATAAGTTGCATCCGGATCACCAACCAGACTCTTCTGATAATCATTTAATTCAATATTGCAATACTCGGCAGTTTTCTCATCCGGTGTGAAAAGTGCGCATTTTGCTCCTGCTTCGATTGCCATGTTTGCCATTGTCATACGGCTTGCAACTGTCATATTTTCAATGGTGCTTCCGGCAAATTCAAGTGCTCTGTAAGTAGCACCGTCTGCTCTCAAATCACCGATCAGTCGTAAGATGATATCCTTTGACATAACATTTTCCGGAAGTTCACCATCGATCACAACTTTGATCGTCTCCGGTACCTTGATCCACATCGTTCCGGTTCCAAGGATACTTGCCATCTCGGTATAACCGATACCAGATGAAAATGCTCCAACACAACCATAAGTTGTGGTATGGCTGTCGGTTCCGAATGCGATATCACCCGGTTTAACATAGCCGGCCTCTGTCATCAGCTGATGGCAGATTCCGTCACTTCTGTGTACATGTGTAAGTCCGTATTTATCTGCAAATGCATCTCCGGTACGAAAATGTCTGGTATCATCCTGCTGACTTGCCGGAACCAGATGATCGTAGATCAGAACAACCTTGTCCGGATCATGCAGTTTCGTAAATCCCATTTCTTCAAATTTTTCTGCCACAAAGGGGATGAAAATATCATGGATCATCACGCGGTCAACGTTAACCGTCACAATGTCTCCCGGCTTTACGGCTTTTCCTGTATTGTGTCTGATAATTTTTTCAATAATCGTCTCGCCCATTTTCTTCTCCTTTCCGGTTAATCCAGTCCATTCAGCTTGCGCATGGCTTTTACCAGACCGCCAGCCTGAATAATGCTCATCAGATTCTCCGGCAGAGAAGCAATCGGATATTCCTTGCCATTATAATCCACATGCTCATTCATCACTACCGTGATCTCGTCGCCCTCTTTCATATCATCATAAAGATCCGGCTGTTCAATCAGAAGGAGTCCGTTGTTGATCGAATTACGGAAAAAGATCCTTGCAAATGATTTGGCGATCACACACTGCACACCCATTGCCTTGATGATCTCCGGTGCCTGTTCTCTTGACGAACCGCAACCAAAGTTCTTTCCTGCTACAATGATATCCCCCTTCTGGATCTGTCCGGCAAGTTCCGGACGAAGAGGAGAAAAGCCATACTGCTTCATATCATCGATTGTCTTGAGTGCAAGGTATTCAGTTGGAATGATGATATCGGTATCAATGTCATCTCCAAGAACCCATACACGTCCTGTAAATTTATCCATCTTATGTCACCTCGTCAAACGTAATTTCGTCTCTTACACATCACTTGCCAGTGCAATTTCTCCGGCAATGGCAGATGCTGTAACGGTTGCAGCCGATCCAAGATATACCTTGGAACTCGGATGTCCTGCACGTCCCTTAAAGTTGCGGGTTCCTGTACTGATCAGGACTTCATTTTCACCGATTACGCCCTGGCAGCTTCCCCAGCATACACTACAGTTCGGGTTCATCACGATCGCACCTGCATCCATGAAGATGTCGATCAGTCCTTCTTCCAGAGCCTGTCTGTAAATAGTCTGACTTGCCGGAACAACAAGGAATCTTACTTTTTCAGATACTTTCTTTCCTTTGATAACCTGTGCGCCTACACGGAGATCTTCGATACGTCCGTTGTTGCAGGATCCAAGGAATGCCTCATCAATCTTGATACCGCGCACGTCTTTTGCCGGCGCAAGATTGTCTACAAAATCCGGTTTTGCAACAACCGGCTCTACCTTGGATAAGTCAAATGTATATTCTCTTACATAATGCGCATCCGGATCGCTGTGATATACAGCCTTTGGCTCGCGTCCATGCTCTTTTAAATATTCCATTGCCACATCATCAACTTCAAAAATACCGGTCTTAGCTCCGGCTTCTACTGCCATATTGCAAAGTGCGATACGGTCACTGATTGTCAGAGTCTTCGCGCCCTCTCCGGTAAATTCCATCACCTGATAGTTACATCCGTTGGCTCCGACTTCACCGATGATGGTGAGGATCAGATCTCTCGCATATACACCTTCCGGCAGCTTTCCAACCAGGTTGAATTTCACAGTCTCCGGTACCATTACCCAGGAAGTTCCTGTTACCATACCGTAAAGGAAGTCTGTACATCCAACACCGGTTCCGAATGCACCAAGTGCACCGTAAGAACAGGTATGGCTGTCTGCACCAAAGATCAGTTCTCCCGGACGAACATAATTTTCCATCATAATCTGATGGCATACACCTTTCCCTTCCCAGAAATCAATGTGGTTTGCCTTTGCAAAATCACGCATCTTCTTCTGGGATGCGGCTGTCTTTGGACAGTCAGACGGTACGTTATGATCTACGATAAATACCAGCTTGCCTGTATCTGCAATATGTGGATTTTTTAATTTATTATTATACATATCAACGGTAAGATGTGTAGTTCCGTCATTACTCATCAGACGATCCAGTTCTACTGTATGGATGTCACCCGGCTTTACGCTTTCCACACCGGCTGCCGCTGCAATGATCTTTTCAGCAATTGTCATTCCCATCGTCTATTCCTCCTCACGGTTCAGAGACGCAATAAGTCCGCCCTGATTCAAAATATTCTGCATATATTCCGGCAGTTTTGTGCAGGAATAAACCTTTCCATTTGCCTCAGCGGTTCCTTCCAGCATATGAAGCTCCATCTGATCTCCGGTCTTTACTTCATCCGGAAGGTCTTTACAGACGATAGCAGGAAGTCCGATATTGATAGCATTTCTATAAAAAATTCTTGCAAATGATTTTGCGATAACAGCTTTTACACCTAACGCTTTTAACACACCCGGAGCCTGCTCTCTGGAAGATCCACATCCAAAGTTCTCTCCTCCGACCACGAAATCTCCCGGTTTTACCTTCTGTGCAAAATCCGGATCCAGAGATTCAAATGCGTGGCTCTTCATCTCCTCAAGATTCGGCAGCAACAGATACTGGGATGCGATGATCTGGTCTGTATCCAGATCGTTATGAAATTTAAAAATAGTCCCTTTTTCCATAAAGCATATTCCTTTCTGTATACACATGATTCCTTTATTTTAAGGCTTTTCCGGCATTTCCGCAAGGGAATATTTTAACAGGCTAACGTTGTACTTTATTCAATTCCTATTTTTCATAGGTTCCCTTGCAAATGATTTTTTCTTTTTGCATAAAGATTTTTCCACCTGCAATATAACTGTCAAGCTTCAGGTCATTGTCCCACAAAAGCAGATCTGCATCGGCTCCTTTTTGTATTGTCCCTTTCTTACCCTGCAATCCCAGTGCCTCCGCTACATGTGATGTCATATATGGAAGTGCATCTTCCAGCTTCATATCAAGCTCATGTACCATATACAGAAGTTCTTCCCGCAACGCATCTACTGAGGAAACACCGATTTCCAACAGGCTTCCGTCTTCTCTGTATTTTGACCAGCTTCCGTGTCCGTCGGAGCTGATGGTAATATGCTCCGTCGGGATTCCCTTTTCTTTTGCTTCTAAAATGCATCCGCCCGGACAAAAGTCCTCACTGATGCCACAGGTGAAATCGATGTATCCACCCTTTTCAAGCAACTGATAGCCCTCTTCCAGAAGACCTTTTCTGCGGTTCACATGAGTCGGACGGAAAATCTTGATCGGAATCATACTCTTTTCCAAAGCTTCAAACACCGGCGACAATCCAGCATCTGCATCTCCCATATGCAGCACCACGATTCCAGGTTTTCCGCTTAACATACCTGCCGTTCTGGTCTTGCTCGCAAGCTGGATCAGTTCGCTTTCCGTCACATTCGGTGCCCGATGATCTGAAATGGCAAGTTTCACGCCAAGTACTTTTTCAACAAACATAATATCCCGATCTACCTCTCCGGTAATAGTCGGACTTGGATATCCATATGCACCGGTAAGCATATACGCACTTACCCCTTCTTCGCATAAAGCCTGTACTTTTGCGTAAAGATTTTCAACACTCCTTGTAAGTCCGTCCGTTCCAAGAAGTCCTACAACCGTTGTAATTCCGCCTTTTACCAGTTCTGACAGCTGAAGTTCCGGTGTACGGGTATGAAAGCTTCCTTCCCCACCGCCTCCGGTAACATGAACATGCTGATCAATAAACCCCGGTGTAAGAATTCTTTCCTCTGCATCAATAACTTCACATGCGATCGGAAAATCCTCGATCTTATCTTCCATACATTCAATTTTTCCCCCACATACTAAAAGATCCTTTTTTCCAACATACTCCGGTGCATAAACTTTTGCATTTTTAATAAGTAACATTTTCTTTCCTCCTCTTTATGACATTCTTTTATTTTCATACATTAATTTGTCTGCCTGATGAATTGCCTCCGCAATCGGATGTCCCCATGTGTATCTACTATCTCCCTTCCCTCTTAATTTTATCTTTCTATATTATCCTGCTTCTTCAGCAATTCCAAAAGCTCTTTTTCAGGAAGCGGCTTGGAAAAATAATAGCCCTGAATCATCTCGACTCCCCAGCTGCTGATCTGTTCCATTTCTTCCTGTGTTTCCACCCCTTCGGAAACAATATGATAATTCATTTTATGAAATGTTTCTACAACACTTTCATAGAAAATTGCCCGTTTCTCATCCCTGCAGATATCAAAAAGCAGAGATCTGTCAACCTTGATCACAGAAAACGGAAGCCTCATTACCGTATTCAGATTCGCATATCCGGAACCAAAATCATCCAGACACAAACCAATGCCAGCATCCGTAAATTCCTCCGCAACTCTTCTTAGACCCGCATTGCATTCAGTCGCAACCGTTTCTGTGATTTCAAACTGTATCCAGTTATGTGGAATCTTATAAGCATCCATAATCCGGATAAAATGTCTGCTACAGTCATTTCTCATCAGATCCAGAGAAGACAGGTTCACTTTTACATTCAGAAGATGCCTCATCAGGTATCGGTTTTCTCCTAAAAATCTGCAGACACGACTAAACTGTAGATCTGTGATCTGTTCGATCATATGATTTTTTTCTGCAATCTGAATAAATACATCTGGTGCGATCCAGCCAAGCTCCGGATGCTGAAGGCGACTTAGTGCTTCCAGTGTGATAAAGCATTTTTTCCGTGTAGAGTAAACCGGCTGATAGTATATCTCGAACAGATCCTCTGTAATCGCCTTATGCAAATACTGTTCTACCCGTTTATTATAAAGGAAACCATTCATCGTCTGATAATCATCCTGTATCACCTCTGTCAGACCATTTTTCGCAGATAAGGCTTCCAGATATTCAGCATACTCTAGAATAAGCCCGCTGTCTCCAAGTTTCTGCGCATTCATGATCCCGCTTATGATCACAGGCACTGTAATAATTTTATTGTTGATATTCAGCTTACTGTTTCCATCAAACATTCTCTTCAGCTGCGTAAGATAATATTCATATTCTTCAAGTGAACCGGTAAGTATCATAAAACGCTTTCCCGTTGTACGAAATGCTTTTTTCCCGCACATCTCACCAAGTTTTCTTGCTGTCAGCTTTAAGATTAAATTACCGCCCTGTACCCCTGCGATTTTATTAATGTGCCTCAATTGATAAAGATACACCGTAATAATGTGAAATGATTTTTCCGCACTGATCAGCTCATTGCTTTTTCTGACCAGATACAGATGATTGTATAATCCGGTAAGTGTATCGATATTTGCATGAGGATTGTTGATCGTAATAAATAGTGCCAGAATTCCCAGACTCATACCAAACCCTGTTGTAAGAAGCGGATGATATAAAAGCTGGATCACCACTCCCGCACCGGATATCAACAGGATTTCCAGCAGGACCTTCACTTTTCGATAGCCCAGTTTTTTCCGCCATATGACAATAAGGATCAAGGCTGCTGCCATATGACAAAGTGCACTGTAATACATCAGCATATACCATGGACCTTTCATATAGCCTGCCGGTATATCAAAATAAAACAGCTTTTCTGTGAACGGGTTTGTCAGAATCATCCCCATCAGAATGAATGTCGGCACACCTGATAAAAACATCTTTTTTGCCGAAATGATCTTATTATCCTGTAATGTCTGAATATAACAGATCACCGTAAACGGCAGCAATGCCTGAAGCAGATAAAAGATCGTTGTTGCAAGCATTGCAGCAATTTCACAATTACTATTTGGAAAAGAAATATAATAATTACTGGCAAGTTCCGCAACCACATCTAAAATACCGATGACGGCAAAGAAAAGGAATACCTGATTATTCAGATCCTCTGCTCTTTTCTGTCCCAGAAAATACCATAAAACCAGCAACAATATAACCATTGCCGCAATAAGAAAATCTATATTATAAGTCATATTTATCCTCCGCCGGTTTTTATTTATTTGAACAAAGCATATCGTCTGCCTGCTGTTCCAGAACACTCCTTTCTGCACTCTGGATGCTTCTTGCCGTTCGGATAACCGTTTCATCACCCATCTGTCTTCCAGACATATCATTAATCTTCTTCAGTTCTGCAATTTTCACAAACAACAATAATACATTTTCAAGTAAAATCGCACCCTCCTGGATCTCTTCAAGATACATCTCAAATGATTTCCGGTTTTTCATATCTGTCATCCGGTCTTCCAAGGACATTCTCCTATAAACCTCCTGTTCCAGGCAAAACTGAATGTTGTTGGATACTTTACAAAGCAATCCCCAAAACAAAACAGCAATATAAAGAAGAATGCCAAACTGGAAAATAGATTCATACCAGTAAATGGATAATACCCAGTACAGTACCAGTGCGATTACACCGCTTATCCCTAATACACCAAATGCCTTTAGACAGAGATTTACTTCCTTCTCCTGCGTTTTCCGATACTCTTTCCACAAAAGAAGAATCATAGACACAACCCCCGTAAATAATAAAAGATGTGTGATAAATAACATGTCTATAAAAGGAATCCTAAACAGAAAATACAAGAATCCCTGTAAAACAGCATTTGCATAAAGAAGAAAAATCCAGACCTGCGGTATCCATCTTACACTTTCACTCACTGTATTTTGTACAAATAACAGCATGGGAACAGGCATCGTCATAAACGCATAAAAGGATATCAGTGTTCCTGCTGCGTTCTGACTTCCATACATCTGATAAATCCCTGAATCAAAAATGCACCACAGACTGCATAGAATCAAAAACAGTGCTACATTTAAAAATTTCTTTTCTACAATTTGTCTGTGTCTGGTATATAAAAAGACAATCACCGAGACGAGACCGAGACCAGTCATTCCCAAAATCATCAGTATCGAAAAAAATGATCCTAGAAGATGCTGCCTAAAAATAAAACAAAACTCTCCGATCATCGGGGCATACACATATAGTCTGGCATTCTTTTTAGTTTCATAGCTGATTGATAACACTTCCTGCCCGATTTTCTCCAGCAAAGAAATATCTGCCCATATTTTCCCTTTCATCTGCCTGTTTTTTTCAAATCTGTTATCCTTATATTGGTAGAGAAGCCGGTCTCCTATGCAGACTTCCAGCTGATCCTGTATTCCTCAGATCGACAAGATTTTTCCCTTATCAGCCTCTGATAACATATCATTGTAAAGAATGGTCTGCCCATCTTTATCCGCTGTAACAAAACACGGCAATTTGAGCTCCATCTTTTTCCCATCCTTCAGCTGATACCATCCATTGCTGAAGGTGTACAACTCGCCCCTTTCCGACTCCGTACCCGGCTGATACAGTATTCTGACAAAAATAAGCAACAATGTCACAATGAGCAAAATGCAGAATGCTTCAATTTCTTTCCTTTTTTCATTTCCCTCATCTCCTATGCATTCTGCCGGAAGCTTTTCTACATAGAAAATGTAATTTCCTATGAAACAAAAAAGTCACCTACGTTATACAGGTGACTAAAATTTAAGCCGAATAGCTTTTTTCACTTACTCTATTAACCTATCCGCATCTTCTTATTGCAACCGGCTGACATAGCGTACTGCCTTAGTCCCTTTGGCTTTGCGTCACAGTTTTTCAACAGCTTTGCCCCTATAAACATAATTCAAGTATAGCATATTCAAGATGACGAAACAATATTTTAATTATTATAATAATCTATAGTTTTACACATAATCCATAACAAGAAACATCGGATACTTTCTGATATATTCTTCCATCTGCTCAATGGCTCCCGAAAGCTGATTTTCAATATATTTTCTGTTATTTTTTGATGTAGGAAGCACATTCTTCACATACCGCATTTTTATATATGGTATATTATATTTGTATACCAAAAAATCTGGAAACAATTGTTTCCAGATTTCTCCTAGAGGCGCCAACCAGATTTGAACTGGTGATAGAGGTGTTGCAGACCTTTGCCTTACCACTTGGCTATGGCGCCAGATGACTCCGACGGGAATCGAACCCGTGTTACCGCCGTGAAAGGGCGATGTCTTAA
>OLNO01002513.1_pt1 | contig 12273 bp, 9 predicted proteins | sample 1672861 | NCBI WGS metagenome assembly OLNO01 (sample SAMEA3136731, study PRJEB25190) | human gut metagenome | reverse complement strand
AACGGATAAATGTAAATCAATTTCAATAAAGTTCTCGACTTTAAATAAAGTAATTGAATGCCAGTCAAGAAAAACGCCACCTACATGCAATGAAGAAACTGCAGAATATTGGATAAATAATGAAATCAAGACTATATTAAAATCCATGTCTTTTCAAAAAATAGACAGAATCAAAGATGCATTAAGTTATATCTGGGATTTGGATCATAAGATTCCTGTGATAATGAGTAAAATGCATTATCCGTTCCCTGAATCAACTCCCAATGCAAATCAAAAATTTCTCGAAAAGAAAATAGATCTTATAGTCTCACGGAGAAATCAAATTGTCCATGAAGCAGACTATGATATATCTATCAATTCCAAACAAACAATAAATATCAATTGGTTAGATGACACCATCTTATTTGTAAAAGAGTTTGTTTATTCAATATATGAGAATATTTCCGGTGATAGCTCATATGAAAGATTGTAATAGTTAGTAAGTTCTTACCCTCTATCATGGCTGACATCAACGATTTTACCCGCGAGGTAGAGTGTATCTACAAGGATGAACGATACGCTGTCCGCGATAATGGTGCTGTTTTTCGCTATCCGCGTGATGGAAAGCGTCCGCGCAAATACGACAACTTCTGGACATTCGGGAAACCTAATATCGTGCATGGATATATGGAAATCGCATCTGTTCGAGTCCATGCCATTGTCGCAACGGCATTCCTCGGCCCCAAGCCGACCAAAGAACACGTTGTAGACCATATCGACACGAATCGTCGGAATAACCGAGTGGAGAATCTCCGTTGGGTTACGCGGCTGGAAAATATACTCGACAACCCCATTACGCGGAAGAGAATCATATTACGCTGCGGTAGCATTGAAGCGTTTCTGGCAAATCCCTCCTTGCTGCGAGAAAATGAATTGCCACCCGATCTCAGATGGATGAGAACTGTAACCAATGCTGAGGCGCAAGTAAGTAAAAAACGATTGCTGGAGTGGGCTGAAAGCGATAAAGAGCCTTCCGGAGGTTCGTTGGGTGCATGGGTTTTCAATCCATCCGAGAAATCCACCTCCACTTCCGACAAGGTTTCAACACACGACACTCAGGCAGATTTACTTATAGAAGAAGGTCAATTAGGCGTTTGGGGATACAAACAACCGGGCTTTCAAGAAAATAACCAATCCAACGCGCTTCAAGACGAAGAAGACAGAACCCCTAATCTCATATTGTCTTTGACTCCCGGAGCAGCTCAGGTTAGGGTGTTTTTTGAAGACAAGCCTTGCGAATATCCATGTACTCCACAACATTTCGATGGTAATCCATTGGCGGCGTATGCGGCCAATCTGACTGACGATGCCGTTTTTTGGCGCAATCAAGATGGAGATCGCACATATTCAGTTGCGAAATACGGTTATTCGAGTGATGGGAGTTCTTTAATTGTAATGTCTCGGGCCACATATGTATGGAAAGGACAAGTGAACGGCGATTCTAAACCCGTTTCAGTAACGCAACTCAAGCCTGATGAGTACGACAAAAACGATTTGCCGTGTTCGCTTACTGAAGTAACATACGAACAAAAGCTATTTGTTCATAAGAGAATCGAGACTGGATTCCACTCCAACGAATATTTGGAAGAGATATTTAATCAACGTATTAAAAGTCGTGAGTAAGACTTAATCATCTAAGAATTTGATGAGTACAAGAGTCTGAAGAACTCGCAGCCCTTATAATTAAAATTGGAAAATTACCTCAAATCTCCTTTAAAGAATAGTCATACCCGTATCCGTGAAGCAGCACAAATTGCTATGCGAGCCTGATAGACGTGGTTTTTGCGGTTCAATATTGGCCATTGGGAAGTGAAAATAAGGATAAAATTAGTTGTTCTTATTTATCAGATTCACCACCACCTTCGTCATCACGTCCTTCTCCTCGGTGCGGCTCTCGGCGATCATTAGCGTCAGGGCCACCAACGTGTTGTTGTCCAAGAGGCGCGAGCCGTCGGGGCGGTAGAGGATGCGGTTGTTCTCCAAGAACCAGAGGAATAGGAACGCCGCGATGCGTTTGTTGCCGTCGCTGAACGAGTGGTTCTTGACCGTCAGGTAGAGCAGGTTGGCCGCCTTCTCCTCGACGCTCGGGTAGAGGTCACGGCCGCCGAAGGTCTGGTAAATCGCACCCATCGTGCTCTTGAACGACTCGTCCTTTTCGCGGGCGAACAATGCGCTGCCGCCGAACTTGTCGCGCAACACCTGCAATGCCGCCATCGCATTCTCATAGGTCGCGCGGAACAGCTCTTCGGCGGTAGTGGCCGATACCTCCAACTGCTGATAATCGTAGCGGTCGAGCGTGTCGAGGCCGTAGGTGTAGTCCGTAATCACGCGCAGCAGTCCGACCGCCTCGGATTTCGTAACATCCTTCGCAGCCAAGACATTGGAGAGCAGGCGGACGGTCTTTTTCAACTCCTCCAACTGCTCGGCTTTCGCCTGGTTATTGACGGCATACCCCTTTATAAGGTACTCTTTCAGCACCTTGTTCGCCCAGATGCGGAACTGCGTGGCGTTTTTGGAGTTGACACGATAACCTACCGACAGAATCATATCGAGGTTATAATATGGAATCATACGCCGCACTTGCCGCAGCCCCTCATGCTGAACTTGTGCAATTTTTGCACAGGTTGCTTCCCGCTCCAATTCGGACGACTTATAAATGTTGTTGACATGTCTGACAATAACCGTTCTGTCGACTCCGAACAATCGCGCAATCTGCGCCTGCGTCAGCCACACGCTGTCGTTTTCCATGCGGACTTCCAAACGGGTCTCGCCGTCGGCCGTCCGGTAAATGATGATCTCCCCGTTGTCCATACGAACAAATATAGAAAAATCCGCCTGCATCTCAAAATTTTCCGGCATTTGGATTTCTCGCCCGAAATCGCTATCTTTGTACTGTCATGCAAGGAGATACGGCGGCTGCGCAGGCGAAATGGGCAGGCGGGCGCAAGACCGTGCAGAATGACGGTAGGCGATGCGGGGACAGAAGCCAAAAAACCGTCGCAATTCGTTGATATACATCGGGCTTACATTCGTGCGGAAGCACCTTTATCCGCACAACCCTCCCCGAAACCGACCCGACACTTCTTCGGCGATCGACCTTCGACGGCCGGGATCGCTCCTCAGAACGCCAACCGCCAGATCCGCCAGATGCAATACCCCAGATAGACGGGTGTCACGAAGAAGCCTATCAGCATCGAGAGGGCGACCTTGATGAGGAAATACCAGAAAATCGCCTCGACGGAGAACCAGACGAAGACGAACGGGCAAAATCGGTTGATGAACTTCCAGCCGCCGTAGACGCTCATCAGCATATAAGCCCCGAAGAGGTGATCCGGCCCCATGAACTCCGAATTGTACCCGATCGCGAAGAGCAGGCCGCACAGCAGCAACGGCACGATACACCCGCGCAGTTCGCTGCGGCGCCGCACCCCGTTGCATTCGGGACAGATCGGAATCGTAAAACGCGTGGCGCAACTCCGGCACAACCCCTTGCCGCAATCCGCGCATTGGGCGACCGCATCGTGGTCGGGATGATAGTAACAGTTCATAATCGCTCGTTCACGGTTGTATGCTCCGATCGGCACGATCCTCGGACGACTTCCGCCCGCTTATCGGAAACAATCGTTTTCCGCGGCCGGCGACACCACGCGCCGTATCCCGCTGCTCGAAAACGGATCGTTCAAAATTAACCATTCCACCCCGTTACTCCAAATTTTCACTCCTCTTTTTCAGCCGCAAACCTGCGAACGGCAGCATGATACTCTTTCCGGCGCATCCGTCTGAAAACGCCGCAAAAAAAACGCGCGACACGTTGCCGTGTGTCGCGCGCGAATCGTCGTACTTCCAACCTCTACCACTCGGAGGGCCACTCAGGCTCCCAGCCGCCGCTGCCGCCGTCGCCGGCGGCCGTAGCATCGACCTTGAACAATGCGGTGGTCGGGGCGCCCATATAGCCGAACGCGAAGATGTAGTACTGCTCACCGGCGGCGATGGCCGTACCCGAATACTCGGCCGAACCCTTGAACGGCGTGGGTGTCGAGACCAGTCCGGCGTTGTTCTCGCCCATGAAGCAGTTCATCATGATCAGTTCGCCGGCCTGCCCGACCACATCCTTCATGAAGGCCTCGTCGTCGGCAAAGGTTTCGTAGGTGCTCTTCTTGACGATACCCGTATAGTAGTACTCCGTATCGATCGAAGGTTTCACTCCGTACTGGAAATAATAGAGCTTTCCGCCGAAGAAATCGTTGGGATCGGTCTCCGATCCGGGCTTCACGTCCTTGACCTCGAGCGTCATCGACGAGGGAACGACGGCCGTCGTCCGCGTTGTGGCGGTCGCCACCTCGGTCGTACGGACTCCCTCCGCACTTACGCCGAAGACATAGACCGTATAGTCGGTTTCGGGCTTGATGATCGTAACGCCCAGATTGCGGCGCGAATGGAGCGTCTGATCGCCCGTGAAGACACGCGGATCGGTCGACCAGTCGACGGGCGGCGTGAAACCGTTCTGGAAAGCTATTTCGGCGTCGGCCACCTGCGCCGGGGTCATGTTCTTCACTTCGTCGGTCGCCTTGACCGTCGCGAAATAGCGAGTCGTCGCCTTCGAGGGCTTGACTGCGATATTCATCAAGATCGAATTGACGTCGAGCACCGACACTTCGAACTTACAGTCGTCGGTAATGGCCACCGCATCGGTCTTGAAGGGCGTCTTGGTGAGTTTCGTACATGCCGACACGCTGTTGTCGATGCCGAACGCCAGTGCGTAGTACTCCGTATCGGGCAGCAGCCCCTCGACCTCCAACGAACCTTCGCCCATGCGCACCGAAGCGACGTCGGGCAGTTTCGACCCGTCGTTGCCGATACCCATACGGATGCTTCCCAGCGCATTGTCGATCACCTGCTGGTCGTCGCCCTTGAACGAATCTTCGTATTCGGTCTTGCTCGTATAGCCCAGATAGTAATAGGTGAACTTCTCGTCGGGATTGCCTTTGAGCGTCGCAGTCGTCTGTCCTTCGTCCTCGACCGTAAGGTTGAAGTTGATCTCCTTCAAATCGTTGGTCTTGACGAGGCGTCGCACCAGAGGAGTCGTAATCTCGCCCTTCACATCGATACCGTAGGCATAAATGTAGTACTCCGTATTGATTTCCAATTCGTCGCGGTTCAGGTTCTGGCCTTCGGGATTCCAGTCGCTGAGCAGGAAATCCAGATACTCTTCCAGCGAAGTGAACCAGCCGTCGGAATCCAGAGCCTCCTCTTCGAGCGCTTTCAGCTCCTTTTCGAGGAATTTCTCAGGCGAACCGATGGCATCGTAATCGCTCTTCTTGACCAGATTGAACAGGAACGTCTGCGCCGGATCGTCCGTTTCGAGTTTGGCCTTGATCGAGGCGACGGTCACCTCGGTCACCTCGATCGAGATCGCACGTTCGTTCTGCGCCACTTCGACGGCCACCGATTCGGCACCTGGATAACTGATCGTCACCGTAGCCGAACGCGTCAACTCTTCTCCGACATTTTCATCGGCCACGAAGGTGATCTGCCCGAACGTTTCGCAATCGAAATCATGTATCCACTCCTTATCGCTTTTCGCCACGGCGAGTTTGCCCTCTACGGCATCGGCCACCTCGTAATTCAGCGTGACGGTCTGGCCCGCAGCCTCCACGTTGATCACACCCAATGCATTGTCCTTGATCGTCAGCACGGGAGTCTTGCCCGGCGTCGGGTCATCGGTCGCGTCGTCGCCGCACCCCGAAAGCAGCAGGGGGGGGGTCAGCAGAAGCGCCCAAAGCGCAAAAAATTTGATTTTTTTCATATGAAAGTTTAAAATTGGTTGTTCGATAATTCGCCTGAACTGTCGGCAAAAGTAACTATTTTCCGCCGATCCGCAAACTCCGGTCCGGCCTCCGGACGGCAAAAGCTCCCGCTGTCCCCGCCGATGCGGGTGCGTCGACAAGCATTTCCCGATCCAACTCCCGACGAAACAACGAATTGGAACGCACCGGAGCCGGCCCGTTTTTTTTCGAAAATTTCCCGAAACGACACGTCCGGTCTCCGACGCCCACCCGCATTCAAAGCAGGATCACGGCCCGTTCGGGCGGCATGGCGCGCCCTTCGGGGAGCTGCACGCGCAGCACGTGTTCCGTCTCGACCGGCCGGCCGTCCTTGGTCGCGGGCGACCACCGCGGAGCCTCTTCGACGGCCTTGACCACCTTGCGGCGCAGCCGTCCGTCGGTCGATTCGAGCAGATCGGTCAGCACGACGCTTCCGTCGCACTGCACCTTGAAGCGATAGACCACCCGCGCCACGGGATCGGTCGCATCCCACTTGATGCGGCGGGCGACGTAGCGATCGAACGAAAGGCTGTCGGCCGTGAAAACAGCCTTGCTGTCGTATTTCAACGTAATGAGAATCACTCCGTTCGACGCATCCGAACCGTAGCGCTCGATGGTCTGTTCGTCGGCCGGAAGCTGTTCCATGCGCTCGATCTCCGCAGGCGGGATCTCCCGAAAGGCATCCCCTTCGTAACGCTCCCCGTTGACGATGTAGACGGGCCGCCGCTCCTGCGCGGACAGCGGCAGCGCGACAGCGGCGGCAACGAGTAGAAACAGGATCGTGCGTATATTCATTTCGAATCGGAATTTTATCCTCTATAACGGCAGCGCCGCGGCGAATATTGCCTATTCGGCGTCGGTGCGTACGTGTGCGGCGTAATTCTCCCACCGGTCGAGCACGGCGCGGAAATCGGCCGGCAGTTCGCTCTCGAAGTAGACCTCGCGCCCCGTCGAGGGGTGTACGAATCCCAGACAACGGGCGTGCAGCGCCTGCCGGGGCAGCAGCGCGAAACAGTTCTCGACGAACTGGCGGTATTTCGAGAAGGTCGTCCCTTTGAGGATGCGGGCGCCGCCGTAGCGGGCGTCGTTGAAGAGCGGGAAACCCTTCCACGCCATGTGGACGCGGATCTGATGCGTGCGTCCCGTTTCCAGACGGCACTCCACGAGCGTCACGTAACCGTAACGCCGCACCACGCGCCAGTGAGTCACGGCGTGCTTGCCCTGCTCGCCGTCCGCGAAGACGCACATCTGCAACTTGTCCTTCGGCGAACGGCCGATATTGCCCTCGATCGTCCCCTCGTCGGCGTCGGGATTGCCCCACACGAGGGCATAGTAGCGGCGCACGATCGTATGGTCGAAAAACTGCTTGGCCAGACGGGCGTGCGCGCGTTCGTTCTTGGCCACGACCAGCAGCCCCGACGTATCCTTGTCGATGCGGTGCACCAGACCGGCGCGCAGATCGCCCTCCCGGAACATCGGCAGCGTGCGCAGATGATAGGTCAGGGCATTGACCAGCGTCCCGTCCCAGTTGCCGTGGCCCGGGTGCACGACCATGCCGGCGGGCTTGTCGACGATCAGCAGATCGTCGTCTTCGTAGGGGATGTCGAGCGGGATGTTCTGCGGCACGATCTCGACCTCGCGCTTGGGATAGGGCATCACCACGGTGATGCGGTCCAGCGGCTTGACCTTGTAGCTCGACTTGGCCGGACGTCCGCCCACGAGCACGCTGCCGCTGTCGACCGCCGTCTGGATGCGGTTGCGCGAGCAGTGCTGCATCCTCAGCGTGAGGAATTTGTCGAGCCGCATCGGCTCCTGCCCCCGGTCGACGTCGACCGCGAAGTGTTCGTAGAGCTCGTCTCCCTCCTCCACCTCGCCGCCGTCGGCCTCGGCCTCGCGCCGCAGCGACTCCTCGTCGTCGGGCGCAGCGCAGCCGTGCGGCTCTCCGCCGCACTCCGCGGGCCGCAGCTCCGCATCGCCGTATCCTTCCTGCGATCGGTCCATCGTCTAAAAGAAATTATCCTCCTCGGCGTTCGCCGTCCCGGCGCCGCGCTGCAACTCCTCGGCATGGCGGCGCACCTCGGCCTCGGCCAGCGAATCGGCGAGTTCGGCCCGCCGGCGCTCCCGCTCCTCGCTCAACGCCTGCGCCTGCTTGTCCGAAGCGGCGCTTTCGCGTGCCACCTTCTCCGCGTCGAGCGTCAGGCGCAGCCCCACTTCGGAACCCACTACCGTCGCATATCCCTGCACGGGCTGCTGGCCGTAGACACGTGCATCCTTCTGGTTCAGCAGGTCGATCCCCTCGTCGAAGACGACCGCTCCTACGTTGAACCCCTGCTCCCACAGGCGGCTTTTGGCCTCGCGCAGCGACACGCCGATCACCTTCGGCACGACGACGACCGAATCGCCCTCGGCCACGCCCACATAGAGCGTCACCCCCGAACCCATCTCGATCTGCCGCTTCGTCCCGGCCTCGATCGGACGGCCGTCGACGCGCTGTTCGAGCACGTAGTTGGTCGCCATATCGGGCTGATAAACGAGCCTGTCGATCTCCAATCCGGCGATTTCGAGCATATTCTTGGCCTGCCGGAGCGAACGCCCCGCCACGTAGGGAACCTCGACCTTCTTCTGCGAGAACGAGTTGATCGTCACATAGACCGTGCGGCCGCCCTTGACCTGCGTCCCTTCGTGCGGCAGCTGGTCGAGCACCACCCCTCCGTCGTAGGCCGGAACGAACAGCGAGTCGTTGACGCGCAGTTCGAGGCTGTTGCGCTGCGCCAGCCGCCCCGCGTCGTCGAGTGCGAGACCCGTGAAGTCGGGCACCGTGCGGTGCTGCCCGTGGCGCGTGCCGAGCTGCATGGCGAAGTGCGCCGCCAGCAGCAGTCCGGCGACGACTCCGGCGATCAGCACCAGATGATAGAGATAGGGATAGCTTTTGAGCCGTTTCCAATAGTTCGTCATGGCAGTATCAGAGTTCGTTGTTCAGCGTGTCGCGTTCGACCGCCCGCAGCCCCGCGTGGCGGACGATTGTCCGCATCTCGTCGGCCGTCATGCGGGGACGCCGGTCGTCGGCCCCCGCCATGGAGTAGATTTTCGTCGTATCGTCGATCGTACCGTCGATGTCGTCGGCCCCGAAGGCGAGCGCCAGTTCGGTGGTCGCCTTGCCGTACATCACCCAATAGGCCTTGACGTGGGGGATGTTGTCCAGATAGATGCGGCTCATGGCCAGCATCCGCAGATCCTCGATCACCGACACCTCGCCCACCTCCGACATCGCATTGCCGTAGTTGCGGTATTTGAGCGGGATGAAGGCGTTGAAGCCCCCCGTGCGATCCTGCAACGCGCGCAGGCGGTCGAGGTGGTCGATACGGTGCTCCACCCCCTCGATATGGCCGTAGAGGATCGTGGCATTGGTCTTGATGCCCAGCCGGTGGGCCGCTTCGTGCACGGCGAGCCATTCGGCCGTCGACCCCTTGTCGGGACAGATGCGGGCGCGGATCTCCTCGTCGAATATCTCGGCGCCGCCGCCCGGAATCGCCTCCATGCCCGCTTCGCGCAACCGTCGCAGCCCCTCTTCGAGCGACAGCCCCGCCCGGCGGATCATGTACGACAGTTCGATGGCCGTAAAGGCTTTGACGGTCGCTTCGGGCAGAATCGCCTTCACGCTGCGGATCATCTCGACGTAGTAGTCGAGGTCGTGGTCGGGATGCACGCCCCCCACGATATGCACCTCGGTCATCCCCTGCCCCGCATGGGCGCGGGCGATGGCCTCGATCTCCTCCATCGAGTAGTCCCACGCCTCGGGATCCCCCTTCGGACGGCGGTAGGAGCAGAACCGGCAGTTGAAGACGCAGCGGTTCGTCGGTTCGATATGGAAATTGCGGTTGTAGTAGACCTTGTCGCCGCTCACGGCCCGCTTGCGGCCGTCGGCCAGTTCGCCCAGCAGCCACAGCGGCGCCCCGCGCCACAGCGCGAGCGCCTCGGCGGCGGCGATGCGGCGGCCCGATCGCACCTTGTCGGCGATATGTTGCAGTTCGGAATCCATTATTTCGGTGCTTTCTTATAGAGGTAGATGGCGATAAAACAGTAGAGGATATTGGGAATCCACATCGACAGCCCCGTCGGGAGCGTGCCGCTTTTGGCGAACTCCTCGAAGAAGCGCATCAGCAGGATGTAGGAAAAACAGAGCCCCACGCCCAATCCGATGTGCAGTCCCGTGCCGCCGCGCACCTTGCGCGACGAGAGCGAAACGCCGATGAGCGTCAGGATGAAGGTCGAAATCGGGTAGACGAACCGCGCGTGTCGCTCCACCTCGATGATGCGGATCGAGTCCGATCCCTTCTGCCGCTGCTGTTCGAGAAAGCGGTTCAACTCGCCGATCTTCATCGTCTGGATCAGCTCGTTGATACGCCCCAGCTCGGTCACGTCCAGATTGATGAGCGTATCCAGATCGCGGCGCTGTTCGAAACGCTCCATGCCCAGCGAGTCGAACTCGCGGGTGATGTAGCGCGACGCCGTCCACCGTTTGGTGGCGGGGTCGATTTTCAGGTCGGCCGCTTCGAGCGAAGCGGTCATCTCGTTGTTGCGGAAGTGTTCGAGCGCGAGATACGAAGCCTGGCTGGATGCGGCCGAATAGCCCCGGATATAGGCGAAGACGCCCGGCTCGATCTGCCGGTAGATATGCCGGTTGACCGTCGCGTGCTCGCGCACCCGCTTCTTGATGTATTTCATCTCGAAGGCGACCTGCGCACGCTGCGACACGGGGATCACCCACAGGTTGAGCGTGAGCGACAGCGATGCGATCAGCAGCGCGCTGACGAAATAGGGCCACATCAGCCGCCGGAACGACATGCCGCCCGACAGCATCGCCACGATCTCGGTCTGGTAGGCCATTTTCGAGGTAAAGAAGATACAGGCGATGAAGGTGAACAGTCCGCTGAACTGGTTGATGAAGAAGGGGACGAAATTGAGGTAGTAGTCGAAGATGATGGCCTGCACGGGCGCCTTCATCTCGGTGAAGTCGTCGAGTTTCTCGACATAGTCGAAGAGCACCACCACCACGATAATCATGGCGATGGCGAAGAGGTACGTCCCGATGAACTTCCGGATGATGTACCGGTCGAGGATTTTAATGCCGGGCCAAATCTTCATTCAAAATCAAGCGTTAAAAATCAGGAATCGCAGGGGCGCCAGCCGCATCGCCAAGCGAGCGTCCGGCCCGTCCGTTCCCGATTTTCCATTTTCAATCGGTTCACAGTCTTCTTCCCAGTTTCGCCACGGCGGCCTCCTTCCACTCCTTGAAATCGCCGGCGAGGATGTGCTCGCGTGCGGCGCGCACCAGCCGCAGGTAGAAGGCGATGTTGTGCAGCGAGGCGATCTGGGCGGCCATCATCTCGCCGCACGTCACCAGATGATGCAGGTAAGCCTTCGAGTAGCGGCGGTCGAAGATCGTCCCCTCCGGATCGATCGGCGAGAAGTCGTCCTCCCACTTCTTGTTGCGGATGTTGATCGTCCCCTCCCACGTGAAGAGCTGCCCGTTGCGGCCGTTGCGCGTAGGCATCACGCAGTCGAACATGTCCACGCCCCGTTCGATCGCTTCCAGGATGTTCGTCGGCGTCCCGACCCCCATGAGGTAGCGGGGACGGTCGGCGGGCAGGATGGCGTTGACCACTTCGATCATCCGGTACATCACCTCCGTCGGTTCGCCCACGGCCAGTCCGCCGATGGCGTAGCCGTCGGCGTCGTACTGCCGGACGTTCTCCGCCGCACGGGCGCGCAGGTCGGGGTAACCGCATCCCTGCACGATGGGGAACAACGCCTGGTAATGGCCGTACCGGGGCTGCGTTTGCGCGTATCGTTCGAAACAGCGGTCGAGCCACCGCTCGGTGAGCGCCAGCGACTTGGCGGCGTATTCGCGCGGTGCGTCGCCGGGCGGGCACTCGTCGAAAGCCATCATGATGTCGGCGCCGATCGCCCGCTCGGTGTCGATCACGCTTTCGGGCGTGAAGAGGTGCTTCGAGCCGTCGATGTGCGAACGGAAATGGCACCCCTCCTCGCGCAGTTTGCGGCAGTCGGCCAGCGAAAAGACCTGGAAGCCGCCCGAATCGGTCAGCATCGGTCCCTCCCACGTCGAGAAGCGGTGCACGCCGCCCGCCTCTTCGAGAATCTTCGTCCCCGGACGCAGGTAGAGGTGGTAGGTGTTGGCCAGGATGATCTCGGCCCCGGCCTCGTCGCGCACGTCGCGGTGGAAGATTCCCTTGACGGCGGCGGCAGTTCCCACGGGCATGAAAATCGGCGTGCGGATCACGCCGTGGTCGGTCGCGAGCTCTCCCGCACGTGCTTCGGTACGGGTGTCGGTATGTCGGAGTGTAAATTGCATCATGTCTGTCAATACGCCGGCACCGGCGGTCGCAGC
>OLNO01002498.1_pt1 | contig 12321 bp, 10 predicted proteins | sample 1672861 | NCBI WGS metagenome assembly OLNO01 (sample SAMEA3136731, study PRJEB25190) | human gut metagenome | reverse complement strand
GATGACGACGAGGACGAGGATCCGTTTGTCGACGTATCCGATGCCGTGGAGGCCGAGCGCGCTAAGACGACGCTGATGCCGCGCCGTCATGTCAAGAAGGGCAAGGCCACACCCAAGTTGAATACGAGTGAGCCTGACCCGTCTTGGTCCGATAGCGAGATTGAGCTCACCGAGGGCGATGACGAGGACGACGAGGCTCCGATTGAGACCGCAAAGACAACTTTGCTGCCGCGTCGCCATGCAAAGCGCGACCAGGTAACCGGTCAGCTTTCGATGGAAGACGACCCCGATAAGATCGACGAGTCCGAGCCGCCGTTTGCCGTGAATCCTGTTTCGGCAGCACCTCAGATTCCCGACTTCTTGAAGCATTCCAAGGTTGCCGATGTGCCTGCCTCGAGTGCTGTCGAATCGGCTGCGGCTAGCGATGGGGGAGCGGATGGCGGCACCGCAGATAACGAGGGCGAAGAAGAGGACGGCCTCAAGCTTCCGCCGCTCGAAATCCTGCATGCCAACCCGCAGTCGGCATCCTCCGCGTCTTCTGACAAGGAACTTGAGCAGACTGCCGAGTCGCTTCAGTCCACGTTGCTTGAGTTTGGCCGCAGTGCCCGCGTGGTCGGCTGGATCGCCGGCCCCACGGTGACGACCTTTAAGCTGCAACCTGGCGAGGGCGAGCGCGTGAGCAAGATTTCGAGCCTCGAGGACGATATCGCGCTTTCGCTCGCTGCTCAGTCGGTGCGCATCTTTGCCCCAATCCCCGGCACCTCGCTCGTGGGCATCGAGATTCCCAATCGCAAGCGCCAAAACGTCAATTTGGGCGACGTGCTGCCCTATGTGAAGGGCGGCCCGCTCGAGCTGGCCATCGGCCGCGATGCCGAGGGCACGCCGGTTGTCGCCGACCTCGCCAAGATGCCCCACCTGCTTATTGCCGGTACGACCGGTTCTGGTAAGTCGGTGATGATCAATTCCATCATTACGACCCTGCTCATGCGCGCCCTTCCCGAGGATGTTCGCCTGATCATGGTCGACCCCAAGCGCGTCGAGCTTGCGGGCTATAACGGTCTGCCGCATCTTTACGTGCCTGTAGTGACCGAGCCCAAGCAGGCCGCGAGCGCTCTGCAATGGGCCGTGTCCGAGATGGAGCGTCGCCTGAAGGTCTTCGAGCGTCTTAACGTGCGTAAGATCTCGACCTACAACGAAAAGCAGGCTGCCGGCGAGTTTGAGCATTACGACAACCCGCCGCAAAAGATGCCCTACCTGGTCATCATCATTGACGAGCTCTCGGACCTGATGATGGTCGCCGGTAAGGATGTCGAGGCCTCGATCGTGCGTATTGCACAGCTGGGCCGTGCCGCCGGTATTCATCTTATCGTGGCCACGCAGCGCCCCAGCTCCAACGTGGTGACGGGCCTCATCAAGGCCAATATCACCAACCGCATCGCCTTTAACGTCGCCACGGGCATCGACTCGCGCGTCATCATCGACCAGATGGGTGCCGAAAAGCTCACCGGTTTGGGCGACATGCTGTTCTCCAAGGTCGACTGGGGCAAGCCCCGCCGTATCCAGGGCTGCTTTGTCTCGGATGACGAAATCAACGAGATTGTCGAGTTCGTCAAGTCGCAAAGCGAGCCCGACTACCACGAGGAGATTCTGTCGGCCGTGGCTCCTGCCTCGATGTCCATGGCGGGTGGTGGCGGTATAGTCCGCACCGGAGTCGCCGAGCCGCAAGACGATGACCCGCTCATCTGGGAAGCCGCCCATATTGTGGTGGAATCGCAGCTTGGCTCCACATCTGGCCTGCAACGTCGTCTGAAGGTTGGCTATGCGCGTGCCGGGCGTATTATGGACATGCTGGAAGAAAAGGGTGTCGTCGGTCCGCCCGACGGTTCAAAGCCGCGCGAGGTCCTGCTGGACGAGGAGGGTCTTGCCGCGCTGGAATCTGTCGACGCCGAGATGGCACGTGAAGATCGTGAGTTTGGAGGATTCTGATGGCTGCACGCTTTGGTGACATGCTGCTCGAGCAGCGTCGCCGAATGGGTCTTTCCATTCAGCAGGTCGCCAACACCATCAAAATCAGGCCGCAGATCATCGAGTTTTTCGAAACCGGTAACTTTGCCTCGATGCCGCCGCGCGGCTATGCGCAGGGCATGATTTCGAGCTATGCTCGCTTTTTGGGCCTCAATCCGCGCGAGGTCGTCAATGCCTACTTTGACGACCTGATGGCATACGAACGCGAGACGTCGCAGCAGGGCGGTCGTTTTCAGGACGCCGCCGGCTACGTTAATTCGCGTTCCTCGGTCGATAACGGGCGCTTTCTGATGGTTCAGGGCGGTCGTTCGACCCGCTATGGACAGCGTCCTCAGCAGGCCGGTTATATTACCGAGACGGGTTCGGGCGAGGAGATTCGCTCACAGCGTGACCGGTTCCGCAGTACGCCGATGCCCGAGGACCGTGCACTTCCCGCTGCTCGCGGCGTGGCGCGTGACCCTCGTGCCGGCTACGGCGACGGCGGCTATTCCGATCGCGGTTACCGTGGTGTCTCCACCGGACGCTCTCGCGGTGGCTATGCGGATGCCGATGCCACGCAGGTGACGCCGCGTCTTCGCTCTCAATCACAGCCGTATGGCCAGCGCTCTTCGGCTTCGCGTTCGGGCCAGCGTGGCTATCAAGGCCGCGGTGAGCTTGCGCCCCGCTCGGGTCAGCGCAGCCTTCAGGGCCAGGGCGGCTATCGCGGCCGTTCCGATAGCAATCGCGGTCGTATGCCTCAGGGAGGCGGCCGCAGCAGTTCCGGTCGTGGACGCGGCGGATCACGTACTCCTCAAAACAACGGGCTCGATCCGCGTATCGTCTACGCCGGCATCGGTGCCGTTGTGCTGCTGTTGATTGTGCTCATCGTGGTGCTTCTGCGTGGCTGCGCATCTTCGGCGCCCGAGAACACGCCCGAGACGCCCACTGCTACCAAGATGACGACCAAGAAGTCTTCTAAGAAGACCGAAACGGTCGACGAGGACGATGACACCGATGAGGCGACGGATGAGTCGACTGATTCGGACGCTACCAAGACGACGGCCAAGAAGGAAGAGAACGAGGTCACGAAGGTCAAAGTCTCCGTTGCCAAGGGAAAGACCGCGTGGATTGAGGTCAAGGTTGACGGCAAGTCGGTCTATGGCGCCCAGGCGACTGGCCCCTTTGAGCAGGAGTACACGCCCGAGTCTTCGATCGAGATCACCACGTCCAAGCCTTCCGATGTCACCGTTACCAAGAACGGTGAAAAGGTTCGTTACGATACCAAGACCTCGGGCGTGGCGCGTGTGACGATCACCGTTCCCAAGAAGGAGACGTCTGATTCCGAGAATGGTGAAAGTTCTGATGGTACCGACACCACCGATGGTACCGATACCACCGACGGTACCGATGCCCAGTCCACGGATGGCGCCGATACCGCAACTGACGGTCAGACACCCACCGATTCTACCGACAATTCGTACGATAGCTACTAGGCCGCTCGTACGCGAAAGGAAACATCATGGCTAAAGATTCCAGCTTCGACGTCGTGTCCGAGGTCAACATGCAAGAGGTCGATAACGCCTTTCAGCAGACCACGCGCGAGATTTCCCAGCGCTATGACCTTAAGGATTCCGGCGCCACGATCGAGCTTTCGAAGGGCGACAAGCTCTTTACGATCAACGCCCCGGCCGACTTTGTCTCCAAGCAGATTGTCGACGTGCTGAGCTCCAAGCTCATCAAGCGCGGCATCGACCTCAAGGCCGTCTCGTGGGATGCTCCGCAGGCGGCATCGGGCGGCACCGTGCGCGTGCTCGGCCATATCGTCGAGGGTATCGACCAAGCGACCGCCAAGAAGATCAACAAGGACATCAAGGACCAAAAGCTCAAGGTCAAGGTGACCATCGAGGCCGACAAACTGCGTGTTTCCTCTGCTTCGAAGGACGCGTTGCAGTCCGTGATCCAGTTCCTGCGCGACCAGGACTACGGCCAGCCGCTGCAGTTCACCAACTACCGCTAATATCAATCGAAAGGACCGCTCTCCAACATGGATACACCGTTGGGCTCCGTGCTCTACATCACCCTCGGGTGCGCTAAGAACGAGGTTGACACTGACCGCATGCGTTCTCTTTTGACCGCCGCGGGCTACGAGGAGGCATTCGACCCGCAGGATGCCGATATTGCCATCGTCAATACTTGCTCGTTCCTCGCCTCCGCAACGTCCGAGAGCATCGAGACCACGCTCGAACTCGCCAACGAGGTTCAGGACGGCGTTCGTTCTTGCCCCATCGTCATGTGCGGCTGCGTACCGTCGCGCTATGGCGATGACCTACCTGACGAGCTGCCCGAGGTCCTTTGTGAAGGCCGACGAGGAGGACGGCATCGTGGCGTTCATCGATGGCGTGCTGGGTGTAGAGCGCGAGATTGCAGCCTATATCCCGCAGGTCAAACGTACCGTCGAGGGTGCTGTCGCCTACGTCAAGATTTCCGATGGCTGCAACCGCTTCTGCAGCTTCTGCATGATTCCCTACATCCGCGGCCGCTATCATTCGCGCAATGCCGAGAGCATCATCTCCGAGGTGCGCGACCTGGTTGCCGGCGGTGTGCGCGAGATCGTGCTGATCGGCCAGGACACGGGCATCTGGGGTACCGACTTTGCCGACGAGGACGTCGCCGATGGCTCGCCGCGCAATCTGGCGCAGCTGCTGCGTGCCGTCGCCGAGGCCGTGCGCCCGCACAACGTCTGGGTCCGCGTGCTCTATCTGCAGCCCGAGGGCATGACTGACGAACTCATCGAGACGATTCGCGATACGCCCGAGGTGCTGCCCTATATCGATATCCCCGTGCAGCACTGCGACGCGCGCATCCTCAAGGCTATGCGCCGTTCCGGTTCGCGCCAGGAGCTCGAGGACCTGTTCCGCGATCTGCGTGAGCGTATCCCCGGCATCGTGATCCGTTCCACGGCTATGGTCGGCTTCCCGACCGAGACCGACGACGAGTTCCGCGACCTTATCGACTTTATGGACACCGTCGGCTTTGACTACACGAGCGTCTTTGCCTACTCGCAGGAGGAGGGCAGCCTGGCCGCTAAGATGGAGGGTCAGGTCGATGAGGAGGTTAAGCTCGAGCGCGCCCAGGAGGCCATGGACCTGGCCGAGTCGCTCGGTTTTGCCGCCACCGCCGCACATGTGGGCGAGCGCGCCCAGGTAATCGTCGACGGTATCGAAGAGACCGAGGATGGCGCCGAGTTGATCGGCCATGCCTGGTTCCAGGCGCCCGATTCCGATGGTGCGGTGCATCTGGACGCCAGCGAGGCGTCCGTGGGCGATATTCTGACCGTCGAGTTTACCGATAGCTTCTGCTATGAGCTTATCGGTCATGTTGTGGAGTAGGAGAGCGTCGTGGCTAACGAGAGCAATAAGGAACTGACGAGTGTCTGGACGCCCGCCAACATCGTGACGTGCGTTCGCATCGTCTTTATCCCGGTGTTCATGATCGTGTCGGCGCTTTCTCACACGAGTGTTGCCGGTACGGATTGGAGCACCTTCGACGGCCCGCTCGCCGCCGCTGCCTTCATTCTGTATGTAATCCTGTCGTGTACCGATAAGGTCGACGGTTATCTGGCGCGTTCGCGCAATGAGATCACCGACTTCGGTAAATTCTTGGACCCCATCGCCGATAAGCTGCTCGTGTTCTCGGCCCTGCTGCTGTTCTTGGATTTTGGCGCGGTGACCGTGTGGTCGGTGTTCATTATCCTGTTTCGTGAGCTGCTGGTGAGCGCCCTTCGCATGGTCGCGAGTGCGGCCGGTGTGGTCGTTGCGGCCGATAAGCTCGGCAAGTACAAGACGGCAACCACGATGTTCTCCATCTGCGGTTACCTGTGCGTTTTTGCTATGGCCGGCTTGCACCTTGGCCCGTTGGCGCTGACGCTCGGCATCTACTCGGTGTCGCGCTTCCTGTATGCCGTTGCCGTTGTCTTGACCGTTATCTCGGGCGCCCAGTACTTCTGGAACTGCCGCAAGATCGTCTTTTCGGTCTAGGTCCTGGTGGGTATGACGGACTCTTTTGAGCAGATTTCCGCACATAACGAGGAGCTGGCGCGCGATATTGTCGAGCACGCGAGCGCTCGGGGCGTGACGGTTTCGACGGCTGAGTCGCTGACGGCGGGTATGATCGCATCGACGATTGCCGATATCCCGGGCGCCTCGGCGGTGCTGCGTGGCGGTGCGGTGACCTATTGCGATGAGATTAAGCATCGCGTTCTTGGTGTTGAGCAGGAGACGCTCGACCGCTATACCGCGGTGTCGCATCAGACCGCGCGCGAGATGGCGGTGGGTTCGCTGGAGCTGTACCAGAGCGATATTGCAGTGAGCGCAACGGGTTATGCCGGCCCCGGCGGTGGCACTGAGGACGATCCGGCGGGCACTTTCTATATTGGCTGGTCGCATCGTTCCGCCGATGGGGGCGTGCCGGTCGTGGACTCTGTGCGCTGCCACTATGAGGGTGACCGTTCGTGTGTTCGTGCCCATGCGGTCACGGAGGCATTGGGTCGCATTGCCCTTGTGCTCAACTCTATGGAATAGACGTGTTTTAAGGGGCCTCCGAGCCCCTTAATTGTGGAGATAGGGACCTTAGGCTCATTTGGCGTTTGTGCTGGTTGTAGATGTATTTTTGCCTGCCTTGTTCATATTTGGTCCTTTGTGGTCAAGCATTTGGTCAGTGTTTGGTCGGCGTTTGGTTGGGTTTTGGAAAGACCGCCTGCATATGATTGGCCTGAACGGTTGACCACGAACAGCCGTTCGTTTATTATCGATGCAGTTTGTTAAGAGGAGGGCTATTCATGGCCAAGAATTCAGGTCCCGTACGTACCGTTCATGCTCGCACGACGGGTAAAGAGCGCGATGAGATGATCGCCACCACCAAGGCCGAGATCGAGAAGAAATTCGGCCAGGGTTCCATCATGAGGTACGGCGACGGTGGTCCCGAGCTCGAGGTCGAGGCCATTCCCACGGGCGCCCTGGCCCTCGATGCCGCGCTGGGTATCGGCGGCGTGCCGCGCGGCCGTATCGTCGAGATTTACGGTCCTGAGTCCTCCGGTAAGACGACGCTTTCGCTCGAGATCCTGGCCGAGGCCCAGGCAATGGGTGGCGTTGTGGCATTTATCGATGCCGAGCACGCGCTTGATCCCACGTATGCCGCGCGCATCGGCGTGGATATCGACGAGGTGCTCATTTCCCAGCCCGATACGGGCGAGCAGGCGCTCGAGATTGTTGACATGCTCGTGCGTTCCGGCGCCATCGATGCCATCGTCGTCGACTCCGTCGCCGCGCTGACCCCGCGTGCCGAGATCGAGGGAGAAATCGGCGATACTACGGTCGGTCTTCAGGCTCGCCTGATGAGTCAGGCGCTCCGCAAGCTCGCCGGCTCGCTGTCCAAGTCCAACACGACGTGCATCTTCATTAACCAGCTGCGTGAGAAGATCGGCGTCATGTTCGGCAACCCCGAGACTACGACGGGCGGCCGCGCCCTTAAGTTCTTCTCTTCGGTGCGTATCGACATTCGCCGCATCGACAGCATTAAGCTTAAGGACGAGGTTATCGGTAACCGCGTGCGCGCCAAGGTCGTTAAGAACAAGGTGGCAGCTCCGTTCCGTTCTGCTGAGTTCGACATCATGTACGGTACGGGCATCTCTAAGGAGGGCTCGATTCTGGACATGGCTGTCGAGTGCGGCATCTGCAAGAAGATGGGCTCCTGGTTTGCCTATGGCGAGGACAAGCTCGGCAACGGTCGCGAGGCCGCTAAGGCGTTCCTGCGCGAACATCCCGATTGCGCCGACGAGATTGAGCATAAGGTCCGCCTTGCCTGCGGGCTTGAGTTTGATGACGATGCTCCGTCCGAGGTGGAGCTGACCGATCAGCCTGCGCCTGAGGAGTTTGATGAGCTTTACGCCATCGATGGCTCCGCCATGCTCGATGATGACGACGAGTAGCGGTTACGCTCATGTCGTATACGGTGACCGAGGCCACGGTCGTCTTTCCCGATAAGAAGGCGGCCTCCTCGTTCTCGAGCGGGTATGCGTCCAAAAAGCCTTGCGCACATATCGATTGTGAGCTTGAGGGCGGTTTTGAGCGGTCCATTTGGATTCCCGTGCGGGTCGCGCGGCTGTATGTCAAAAACCGCCCCGATCTTCCCTGTGATTGGGACAACTTTCGTGAGGCGGTGCAGCTCATCGAGCGTAAATGTGCACTTACCATGGTGACCGAGATGTTATCGCGCCGCGACCATGCGACGGGTGAGGTCCGTGACAAGTTGGCTCGCTACGGCTTTCGCCAGCCCGCGATCGATTTCGCCGTCGAGCGCGCCACCGAGTATCGCTTTTTAGACGAGAACCGCTTTTGCTCGTACTTTATCGAGGAACGCAAGCGGCGCGGTTGGGGACAGCGCAAAATCGAGACCGAGCTCAAGCGACGTCATGTCGTGCTCGATGACATTCCCGGTTATCCCGAGGATTATTTTGCCGTCGAAGACGATTTGACGCGTGCGTCAGCCCTGCTCGCCAAGCGGCGTGTTCCAGAGACGCGCGGATTCGAAAAACTGGTTCGGTTTTTGATGGGCAAGGGCTTCTCGTATCACATCGCCGCCGATGCCGTTAAGGCACGTCTCGATGCCGAATGCGAGGAATGTGCACTTTAGGCGTATGCGTTTTGTGGCCCCGCCGTTCACCGCGTTTTAGCCGCCGTACTGGGGCCATTTATTTGACAGTTGTTGTGGTTCAACGTACGATAAACACTGTCATTTGCTTTGTGATATGTGCTCATCTGTGATGAGTTTGTTTATATGTTTATCTGTATCCGACCCGCATAAGCTGCGCCCATATTACTCAAATGTCGCGAGCCGTTCATAAGGACGGTTCGCTTTGTTGTGTAACGAATCCATAAAAAGGAGTGAGCATGCCTATCATTGCAGCGCTCGTTGGCATCGTTTTGGGTGCCATCGCCGCCATTGCCTACATGCGCACCGCCAAGCAGGGTAGTCTTCACGAGGCCGACGAAAAGATCCAGTCGGCACACGCACAGGCTGAGTCCCTGATCGGTGATGCAAAGCGTCAGGCCGAGACCCTCAAAAAAGAGGCTCTGCTCGAGGCTAAAGAGGAGATCATCAAGAACAAGCAGGCCGCCGAGGCCGAGGACAAGCAGCGTAAGAGCGAGATTCGTACGCTCGAGAACCGCGTGATGCAGCGCGAGGAATCCCTCGATCGCCGCAACGACGCTCTCGACAAGCGCGAGCATCAGCTGTCCAGTCAGGCCGGTCAGGTCGAGAAGCGCTCCCGTGAGCTCGAGGAGCTCTGCGCAAAGCAGACCTCCGAGCTCGAGCGTATCGCCGACCTTACCCGCGAGGATGCCCACAAGGAGCTCCTCGATAAGGTTCGCGGCGAGGTCACCCACGAGGCCGCCACGATCATTCGCGAGTCCGAGCAGCAGGTTCGCGCCGAGTGCCACAAGACCGCCCAGGAGATTCTTTCCCTGGCGATTCAGCGCTGCGCTGCCGACCACACTGCCGAGGTCACCGTTACCTCCGTGTACATTCCCTCTGATGACCTCAAGGGCCGTATCATCGGTCGCGAGGGTCGCAACATCCGGACCTTCGAGCAGGTTTCCGGTGTCAACCTCGTGATCGACGATACGCCCGAGACCGTCGTTCTTTCGAGCTTCGACCCGGTCCGTCGCGAGACCGCCCGTGTCGCCCTCGAGAACCTCATCGCCGACGGCCGCATTCACCCCGCCCGCATCGAGGAGATGTATCACAAGGCTGCCGACCTGGTTCAGCAGCGCGTGCGCGAGGCTGGCGAGCAGGCTGCCTTCGATACCGGCATTCACGACCTGCACCCCGAGATCGTCAAGACCCTTGGTGCCCTGCGCTACCGTACTTCGTTTGGTCAGAACGTGCTTCAGCACTCCCTCGAAGTCTCTGACCTGTGCGGCGTGATGGCTTCCGAGCTTGGCCTGGACGTTGTGACCGCCAAGCGCGCCGGCCTGCTGCACGACCTGGGCAAGGCAATTGACCACGACGTCGAGGGCCCGCATGCCGTCATCGGCGCCGAGCTTGCCCGCCGTTATGGCGAGAAGCCTGTTATCGTTCATGCTATCGAGGCTCACCATGCCGATGTTGACCCCAACACGGTGCTCGATGTCCTGGTACAGGCCGCTGATGCTGTCTCTGCTTCTCGCCCCGGTGCCCGTCGCGAGTCTGCCGAGAACTACATCAAGCGTCTTGAGAAGCTCGAGGAGATCGCCAACTCCCATGAAGGCGTCGAGCGTACCTATGCCATGCAGGCTGGTCGCGAGGTCCACGTCATGGTTCAGCCGGACAAGATCTCCGATGCCCAGTCCACGGTCCTGGCTCACGATATCGCCCATCAGATCGAGGAAGAGATGGAGTATCCCGGTCAGGTGCGCGTCGTCGTGATTCGCGAGAGCCGCGCTGTCGATATCGCTAAATAACATGAGCGACGCGAACGAGCTCATCTCATTTATCGCGTCGATGTCGGGGGAGGGCAACCTTCGCGTCGAGGAGAACCTTGGCGAGGGGTATGTCCGTCTCCGCGTTTCGGAAGCCGAGCGGCGCCAGGCAAAGCACGACATTCAGCATGTCGAGGATCTCGTCATCGAAATGCTCCGTAATGCTCGCGATGCCGGCGCCGACAAAGTCTATCTCGCTACGACCAAGGAAGATGGCGTCCGCACGCTTGTCTTTCTGGATAACGGTTCGGGTGTTCCGCAGGATATGCAAGAGCGAATCTTCGATGCCCGCGTTACCTCCAAGCTCGAGAGCATGAAGATGGACCGTTGGGGCGTTCACGGTCGTGGCATGGCATTGTTTTCGATCAAGCAGAACACCGACGAGGCCCGTGTGGTCACGTCTGGTGTCGACCTTGGCTCGGCCTTTAAGGTGAGCGTTGCGGCCGACCGCCTCAGTGAGCGTGCCGATCAGTCCAGCTGGCCCCAGGCCGTCAAGGATGAGGACGGACGTTATGTCTGTGCTCGCGGCCCGCATAATATTATTCGCGCTGCTTGTGAGTTTGCGCTCGAGGAGTTGCGTGGTTGCGATGTCTATCTTGGTTCTCCGTCTGAGATTGCCGCGACCCTTTATGCTCAGGCGTCAAGTCGGCTCGATACGTCGCGTCTCCTGTTTATTGATGACGAGAGCGAGCTTCCGGTTGTCGACCGTTTAGGCCTTGCCTCTGATGCCGAGGACTTTATCCGTATCTGTTCGGGTTTGGGTCTTGAGATGTCTGAGCGCACGGCCCATCGCATTTTGGCAGGGCAGATTAAGCCCGTTCGCGGTGTGACTGCGCGTCTGCTGCGCGAGCGTGATTCGTCCTCGCATGCGCCGGCTCCTGTCGATCTCGCGAAGGATCGTCGCGGGCTACGTATTGCCAAGGATGACATGGCACAGTTTTCGCGTGCTGTGGAGCGCGACTTTAATGACCTTGCCGCCCGGTACTATCTCAACCTTTGCGGCGACCCAAAGATTCGTGTTTCGCGTGATCGAATCACCGTGACCTTCGATCTTGCCAAAGAGGAATAGTGCCTTTACCGAGTCCACTCGGTACGATACAGTTATTGCAGTTAAAACGTACTTTTAAACGCAGGAGTTTCTTCATGGATTGCCTGAAGGTATCAAGCAAATCATCGCCCGCGTCCGTTGCCGGCGCCATCGCCGGCATGATCAAAGACGGGGCGTCGGTGGAGATTCAAGCCGTGGGGGCCGGTGCGGTGAACCAGGCTGTGAAAGCCGTGGCCATCTCCCGCGGGTTCCTCTCGCCGGTGGGCATCGAGATCTGCTGCATCCCCTCCTTCGCGGACATCGTCATCGACGGCGAGTACCGCACGGCCATCCGCTTCGCCGTCGAGCCGCGGGGCGCCGCCGCGATCGCCCCCATCGTCGATGCGGCCGCGGTTCATTAGAGGGTTTTGCTATGAGCAACGTCTTCGAGGGAACTCGTTTCTGCATCCACACCTTCGGCTGCCAGATGAACAAGCACGATTCCGAGCGGGTCGCCGGCATGCTGGAGGGCCTGGGCTCGCTGCCCGTCGAAACCATCGAGGAGGCGGACATCGTCGTGTTCATGACGTGCTGCGTCCGCGAGGCTGCCGACACGAGGCTCTACGGGCAGGTCGCCTCCATGAAGAACATCCCCTTGCGCGACGGCACGCCCCTTGACAAGCGCTACATCGCCGTAGGCGGCTGCATCGGCCAGCGCGACGGCGACAAGCTGCTTGCGGCGCTTCCCCATCTCGATGTGGTTTTCGGCACTCA